>ERZ650302.920-NODE-920-length-16659-cov-3.859733_pt1 | contig 16659 bp, 13 predicted proteins | sample MGYA00376238_ERZ650302 | MGnify/ENA primary metagenome ERZ650302 (study PRJEB26733, sample SAMN07839298) | wastewater metagenome | biome: urban; feature: wastewater treatment plant; material: waste water | place: USA: North Carolina | collected 2016-04-28 ... | reverse complement strand
TTCAGGTTTTTCTGATTTATCCTCAGATTTACCAAACATACCAGCAACAATCGATTGACAGATACCACGATACTGAGACTCATCTAACATGATAATGTCTTGTAGCTCTTCATAAGCTTTATCACGTTGACTTTCTGTCAAGTTAGCAGTAACCTCAGCAATGATTTTGTCTTTGGTCAAAGATTCTACCAATTTTTGAGTTTGACGATTTTCAATCATCAACGCTTCAACTCGACTATTTGCCTCGTCCAATTTATCAGCCAAAGTGGTTGACTCTGGAGTCTTTACGCCGTATTGGCGGAAGATGTTGCTGATGTCGGACAACAAATTTTCTGACAACATATTTTTAGCAGCTGCTTCAATTGTTTCAGCATTTTCAGTCATGAATTCTGTGGCTGCGGTTTTAGCAATGTTTTCAAAATAAGCGAAACCGTGTTCTTTCAAGAATTCTTCATTCTGTTGTTCCAATTCTTGGATCAGAATTTCTTTTTCTTCGGCAAGTTTTGCTTCGAATTCTTCTTCTTTTTTCTCAACAGTCTTGGTTACAGCACTGTCAAATGCTTCATCAATCTGTTGTTTTTGTTCATCTGTCAATTCAACAGATTTGTCAAAAATGTGTGAAATTTTATACATTTATATTCCTCAAAAAATCTTTTATCATGTTATTATTTATATATCAAATTTTTACCCCATTGAGTGACAAGGGGAAAAATCATTTATTTTCAACAGCAAATTTTTCTGTTCTGAACCGGTAAACAAGTACTTTTGATTCGTAGTTATCGACACTATACAAACCAATCAGTTTTAAATCGCCGTCTTTTGTGAGCGTACATTGTTGTTGATTATTGACAGGATCTTTTCTGTATGTTACGCCATCAAAAGTGACAGTAGCAGCACCATCAAAGATGATGTCACACACTTTGCCAAATGTCAGTTGTTCCAACCGATGACCGGTTTGTGCTTTTTCACGTTCTCGACGGATATCGCCAGCATCACGTTTAGCTTGATCCATGAATCGGGTATCACCGTTACGAATAACAGCGTATTTATCACCACCACTTTTATTGTGCCGATGTGCGATTCGTTGTTGGTTCTTACTAAAATTTTCTGGGTCAGGTAAAATTACAACGGCATGATATTGTGTATCATCGTCCAACGATACTTTATCAAGCGAATGCTTCAGACGTCTAGCAACAAGATTACCTTTTGCAGATGCTATAGCATTCGTAATGTTAACTTTTGGTAAAGTGGGACCATTGCGTAAATCCCAGGCATCAATATTATCCATATAATGGATGTCCATAGTCGGTAAATTCGCACTAACTGGAGTTGAAACCCACGACTTTGAACTATCATCCCATTTACCATCATCATCATTTTTGATCATAGTTACTTTGTATTCTGTAGACAAGAATACTAGTTGTGGGTCACCCATTTTCTTCTGAACATCTCTCAAATCTTTAATAAATTGTGAACGACCTTTACCAGTCAATGTTACAATTTTTGAATTTGGTCCAGCCAATCCACGCACGTTTTCGTTTTTTAATGCAGCCTTCAACAAAAATGCATATTTCGGATCGTTTGACGCATTCAAATTGCCCAATTTCTCATCAAGTCTGGTGTTCAAATAATCAGCAAATTTCATCTTTTTTTCCATGTGTTAATATCAATTATTATTTATCAAAACTTTCCAAATGCCTTTACCAAGCCGTCCACAAAATTTTCTGCAGATTTTTTGGCAACCCAGGTTCCACCTTTCTGTTCCCAGTCAACGCTTTCATAGATTGGTTTAACATGGGCATCGGGTGCAGATGGATTGTCGACCACATCAACAGCAGTCATCATGTATTGTGTCACTTCGGTGTTTCCTTCTTCGGATAATCTCGTATTACCGAGACCCCTCGTTGATACACCAACGTTGTATCCGCCTCGAATCAATGCTTGAAGATGTTTGCCTTTTTCTGTGTCGAGAACCAATGCTTTGCCATAGACATTGTTACCATCCATTTTCAACTCTTTGATCATGATGGCAGCATTGTCCCATTTTGGAGTGGGGTAATCGGGGTGATTGAACTCCCCAATAGATTTACCATTTTTGATAAACTTATCAATGTATTAATTGACAGCCTTTTCTAAAATAGCTTTTGGATAGATCCGTTTGTTGCCATTCAGAACTTCAGCCTGTGCAAAAATGCCTTCAATGAAAAGCTGTGTTCCCGATTCGTTTTTGACTTCGTTCAAAGTCAAGCCATCCATAAGGGTATTTTTTTGATTTTCTATCAGCAGCTTCATATTGTTATAATCCTAATTGCTTACGTTTTTTCAATGCTTTTGTACGTTTTCTTAATGTTCTGCGTTTCAAAGCGTCGCCACCAGCTTTCTTTGTTCTTAACATTTGTCTGGTAGCTAGACGTTTTGAATTTTTTTCAGAACCGGTAATGGGTACACAAGCTGTTTTTGCGGCATTCAGTTTCATGCCCTTATTGCATTTAATTCTGCGTCTTTTATCACCACGAGAATTAACTTTAATAATCAGTCGAGCCATAATCAATTCCAATCATTGTTCATCATCATCGTCACGGTCAAAACCATGTTCGCCCAACACATGAGTGCTATAGCCTTTCATAGTGTCGCCAAAGATATCTACCATCATATCTTTGACACCCGAGATTAAAGCGTTTGTGTCATTGTCACTAAAAGCTTTTTCAAATTCTTCACGATTCATCGTTCATCTCCTCATCATCTTTCATGTCTTCAATTTTGTCTTTTGGTTTTTCTTTATCTTCAATTTCGATTTGTTTTTTCTGCTCATCAATCTCTGTTTGCGTCATTTGTAAAATTTTAGTTTTAATGTAATCCAGAGAATAGATATTGCCAGCAACTTCTGTCACACCCATTTCAGATGCTAATGCCAAACGTTGTCTAAACAATTCATTACGTTTCTTTTCTTCCAGATAGAAGTCTTGTGAGTAATTGAAAACAATATAGTTTTCCAACATTTCCCACTCTTCTTCAGAGATTGTTTTGGTCAAGATCAATTCGGTTTTCAGAATTTGCGACAACCAATAATTGAAACGTTTTCTTATCCTAGACACATATTTGCTGAATTTTAATTCATCTCTTGACAATTCGGGTGCTCTGTCAAATGCTAGTGTTGCACTACCGTCTTCAAATCTTGAACTAGGAACACTCAATGCCTTGTACAGTTTTTTCAAAAAGTACATCACGTCATCAATTTCACCAAGACTTTGACCACCCGCAAGTGTTGAAACCTCTGTTCCCCTACCGTTTTGTCTAGGAAGCCAGAAATCCTCTTGCATTGTCATCAAATGACGTTTGTCTTTGAATGAACCAGAAGCAGGATCTAACACCATTCTGTTTCTGAAACGATTTTTCAAGTTTTCGACATATTGTTCGGCTTTGCTTGATGTCAATCCACCAACATCAACATAAAACACTCGTCTTTCGGGTGCTCTTGTCAGACGATAAACCAACAACGAATTTTCTAAGGTTGCCAATTGGGTTGCTGGTTTAACTGCTTCGTGCAACCAACCCTTGACAAGACCTGTTGAAAAATCTCTCATTCCTGAAGTAGCATATGCAACAGATTCTTTTTGCAGAATGTAGGTGTTTTCTGTAACAGCTTTTCCAACATTGTATGAATTGGCAGTGTTTGTGTCTCTTGATTTGTCCCTTTTATTCAAAAATGAATTGGGTTTGTATTGGAAATATTCTTCAATTTTGGTGATCTGGCCAGTTCTGATATCACGTTGTTCGTTTCTAATTTTGACAATATCAACAGCATCCAAAACAACAACCTTTTCAATACCGCCGTTCTTTTTTTCCGAAGGAATGATGTGTGCAGCTTTTATACCATCAATATAAAATTGTTCGAACAAAAGATGTGCGTCATAGTTCAAATTCAACAACTTGATGATTTTGTCATTCCAAATTTCCTCAATTTTCTTACAAGTTTTTTCGACTAAAATTTCCTTCGGAACACCAGCCAGGGAAATTGAAATCGGATCTTCATCTTCGTGATAAGAAATAGCATCATTGATAACTTCATCAATAGCACTTTTGACTTCAGGGATTTGTGACACTTCCCTGTAACTTTCAATCAGTTCTGCTTGAGTGTTATAATCAAAATTGAATGCTATTTGTTGTGAATATGTGCCACCATCGGGAACACTGACAACAACAGCACCTTCATTGTTGTTTTCGACAATTTGACCTTGAGGAATTTTTTGTTCTGTTTCTTTGATGTTGGATTTTGTGCTAAATACTCTATTAAAAACCTCAAACATTATTTAAATCCTTTAATCTAAAGCATTATTTATGACACCCGCACTAATTCCACCTTGCATATTGTCGACCATGTCGGAAACTTTATAGGCTAATTCGTTCCAATCTGGATTATATATTTCATCCTGATAATTTTCATCAAAGATTTCGTTGATATATGCTTGCATTGTATGTATTTCTTCGGGAGAAAATTCAATTTCAGCAATAAACTCATCATTAATATCATAAATAGTCAGGTAAATATAACCATCTTCGCTTGTCACAACATCATATGATTCAGCACGGTCTAACTGTTCGTCTGTGAATTTCCATGAATCCAAATCAGAAATGGCGGAATAATTAAACAAATCGATCATTTTACAAACCTTTTAAAATGTTTTTGTTAACATTATTTATAAATAACTGAAAGAATTTTCATCACCAAATCTTTCCTTCCTTTCTGTTGGTTGATGAAACGAAAAACGGCAAGACTGAAATAGTCTTGCCGTTTTTGTATAATAAATAAATTCGAACAACACAAAAGGTTTTCACAATGAAAATAACAAATTATGACCATCAGACACTAAAAAATGATTTGATTTCTTTTTTAAAAAGTAATCCACAATTCCAAGATTTCGACTATGAAGGATCAACAATCAATACGATTATTGATTTGTTGGTCAGAAACACATTTTACTCAGCATATGCTTCAAACATGATTGCAACAGAATCTTTTTTGGATTCTGCTAAAATTCGATCAAATGTTGTTTCACACGCCCAAAAACTGTCGTATATTCCAAAATCAAAAGTGGCCTCAACCATGATTGTTGACGTTGTCATCAAGGCTGACGATGGGACCACACAAAATATCGTTGAAATTCCAAAAGGATTCTCATTTGCTAAAAAGGTAAATTCGGTTTCTTACAGATTTGTGACTACCGAATCGTATAATGCTGTATTAGACGGTGATTCATACATTGCAAAAAATGTGATATTGAAACAAGGTATTTTGGTTTCGGAAAAATTTGTCTACAAAGATTTGGACATCATCATCAAAAACAAAGATGTTGATATCAGCACTCTGAAGGTGTTTGTATCTAAACCAACAGCAACAACAAAAGACGAATATCACCTACAAAAGAATATCATCAAATCGAACAAAGATGATTTAAATTACTTTGTCTTTGAAAACACAAAAGGAACACACACAATCCAGTTTGGTAGAAACGTCTTAGGAAAATCACCAGAACTTGGTGACATTGTTACGATTGAATATGTTGTTTGTGAAGACGACCATGCAAATGGTTTGGATGCTGTCATTCCTCTGAATGCAATCGAATCTTTTTCTAACATTGTGATAAATGTTGTTCAAGCGGCATTTGGTGGAAGCGATAAAGAAGATGTTGAATCAATCAAGTTCATTGCACCGAGGATCTACAAGACACAACAACGTGCTGTGACAGAAGATGACTATATTGCAATCATTATGGACAAATTCCCATTTATCAAATCGTGTAATGTTTGGTCGGGAGCAGATCACGCTTTTGTCGATTACGGTTCAATCTATATTTCGTGTTCACCCGTTGGTGGATATGGTTTTTCTGATTCCATCAAAGACGAGATTGTTGAGGCACTGAGGCAATACAAGGTGGGTATTTCGAGAATCAATGTGGTGGATGCCATCAACACTTATATTAATGTTGATGTTATTGCAAATTATCAAAATGACAAGACATTGTTGTCGTGGTCGAACACACAATCAAAAATTGCAGCGAATATCAAAAAATTTGAAGAAGATAACTTGGCTGTTTTTAATGGCAAGTTCAATGCAACAAAATTTGCTAGTGATATTATCAAAAATTCTGACGTTGACACGATTGATGTCAAAACTTCTATTGCGCAAAATTATCCCATTGTACATGGTCTAACATCTGTTTACAATTATACATTTGAAAACAAATTGGTTGAAGGAAGTTTGAGAACATGGTCAAAGGTTATTTTTTCATATGATTTAGACGAACAAAGGTTGTATGACAGAGGTGGTTATGTGTACATAAAAAACAACAAAGGATTGAAAGATATTGTTGTTGGCACAATAGATTATGAAACGGGTGTGGTATCTATAAAAACCAATATCTTAGAGGGTGATGAATTGTCAATCATTGTAAACACAGAATCATCAAACATCAATTCAAAAAACAATGTTTTGCTACATTTTGGAAAAATATCTATTGGGAAAGGTTAATATATTATGACACAATCAGTAGTAAAAAGAGGTTGTGACAAATACGGAATGTGTAACACAGTAGGCAACACGAACAACGGTTCAAATGTTGAATCGTTGTTTGATAAAACTGTCACAGATTCTGTTAAACACATTCATCATTCGATACCTCAACAAATGGCCACATTTCTGAATCTGGATTATAACAGATTGGTAGAATTTTTGAAATGTTATTGGAAATGGGCTGAAAGCAACGGAAAACCTTATCATCATATAAAAACACATCTAGATAATCTACACATGGATAACATGTTGTATGAATACATACATCTAATGAAAGACGAATATTTGTTCGGTTTTCCTGATACAAAATCATTGTATAAAGTAGCTGATATTTTAATCAGAAATTCAAAAGACATTCATTCGTCCGCTGGTACAATTGATTATATTCGATTCATTCATAATTTGACCACATCAAGTGATAATAGTGGAAAATATGTCTCATCATCGTTGATTGACACTAATTTTCCGTCACAAGATATGTTTAGAACATCGGACGGAAAATGGGTCAAGAACAAAAATGTTCTGTACATCTCAAACACAACTGGCGTTGACAAAGATTCGATAAAATATAAAAAATTGATCCAAAGTGGTGTGTCCGCAACAATCGTTGATGTAGAGCATTTTAACACATCAAAATTTGACGGATTTAAACTGATATTAGAAGATGTTAAAGGAACTCTCGATTTCAACAAACCAACAAATCTCAATGAATATGTTTATCCTATAACAAATGTTGTCATTCAAAACGGTGGTTCAGGTTTCAATGTTTCTAACACATTCATTGGCGCTGAACAAGATTTTACCGTTGAAAGAGAATGTTTTGAGCGCGGCATTCTAAATATTGGATTTTCTGGAAATTACAATGTTGTTACAACAAAACTGAAAGATTCTATCATTGCAACGACTCAAGAAAAACACATCTTGAAAGGTCAATTCAACAAAGGGACAATATATACAATAACACTAAAATCAAACACATCAAATTTGTATGTTTCAAGAACATCTGATAAACATGAGTTGTTGTCATTGGAATTTGATGAATATAACCCAACAATAGGTCAAACAACATTTACATCATCAAACAATTCAGCAACAGTACAAACAACATTAGAGCCATTCAAAAAAATTGATTCATACTTCAAAAACACGGACGGATTCTTGTCCGATAGACCGGTATTACAAGATTCAAACTACTATCAGGATTATTCATATGAAGTGACAATAGTTGTTGACGATAACAACTCACCTGATATTGAATACTCTAGTATTGGTGTTCCTATCGGAATGGTTCGATTCAAAAATGTGAAAAGTGTTGCCGTTGGTTGTACAATGAACAATGCAAAAGAAAAATATTTTTACGGTAGGTGATAATGCGAGATATCTCAATAACAAACAACATGATAACATCGTTACGTTCCATCGAATCGAAAGATGAGTTGGTAAACGAACTTGTTAATATTCTGTCGCTGTCATTGGCAAGACAACATGAGACCAAAGGACGAGATACAAAAAACCTAGAAGAACTAAAACAGGTTCATAAGATGATTCAAGAAAACGATTTGAATCTGGGTCAATACCAACAAAAATTGTTGACACATTATGCTAAAAGTGTTGAGGCTATTGAAAGTGTCATTGAAAGAGCAAGTGATAAAGACTCATCTATATTAGAACGAGCTTATAACAATATTGTTGATTCGGTTCCCGCATTGAAAGATATTACGTCTGCTTTGATGCGAGAAAATCCTCTAATTGGCCAAACTTGGAAAATTGCTGCCGGAACATTCAAATTTGCAAAAGACAGAATATCAAAAATCAAAGAAAAGAAAAGCAAAGAAAAATCTGCTATTGATATTATTGACAGTCAGCAAAAAACCATCAGAGACATTTCGGAAAACATCGAAGATTTAAAAGATGATGCTATTGAATCTGATAAAATCGATTTGAGTGAACTAGAAGTATTGTCAGACATTGCTGTTGATATCTACAAAATCAAACATAATACCCAGCATCTGGACGAACTAGAAAATATTATTCCCAATAGTGTTCCGCACCAAAAGGGTGATGTTGACAGCAATATTGAAAGAATTACAGATGTTGAGAACAACAATGTCATACTAACATCGGAAGATGTTGTTATTGAAAAACTTGATGATATTGACGAACATATTACAGACGGTATCAAAAATGTTCTGAAATTCTTAGATGATGGTGATAAGAGAAAAGAAAAGAATTCAATTCTGAGAAGACTGCGCGACACCAAAACAACTATTGACACCAATATAGTGTCTAAAATGTCACAGAATGGTGGTTCACAAAATAGTGACAAACACGGTGGCATAGGGAATTTGTTGGGTGGTCTGAAAAATGCTCTGAGATTCATAAAACCTATGCTTGCGCTGTTGACGAGCACTGTTTTAGCTAAGTTTGTGTTTGGATTCAAATCATTATTCGGACTCATTGGAAAGATAGGTTCTGTTTTCGGTAAACTAGCACCAATATTTCCAAAGATCTTGGGTCGGGCATCTGTAATTGGTACCGCAGTATTTGCTATTTACGATTTTGTCAACGGTATTATTGATTCATTCAGCATATTTGAGGATAATGATAATGTAGCCATTCATGAAAGATTGAGTTATGCTTTAGGCTATGTTGCCAGTGGTTTTGTCAAACTAATTAATGATGTCTTGGATATATTTGGACTAGGGTTCTTGGATTCTGAAACAACTCAAGAAGACATTGCTAAAGAATTGTTTAAATTCAGAGAAAGTTTGCTTAATTCAATTAAAGCAAGTATAAACTCACTATTAGATTGGTTGTCGGATTTGTTGCCCGATTGGTTGGTTCCTGATTTTAGATTTGACACCAGCATCAAAAAATTCAAATCTGATAAAGATCAACCAAACAATGATGTGGTCAGAAAAATCGGTGGTACCGAATATAGAACTGATTCAAAAATATTTAATAGTGTCACAGACACAGGAAGCTCTGTCATCAATGAAACTACAAAATTCTTTTCTGATATTATTGACAGTGTTATTATGCCTAAAGAAAGTTCTGTGTCACTTAAATACAACCAACAGGTTAAACTAAAAGAAGCAGAATTGGAGCAGATCAATAGAACCAACAACAATAACAAACAAGTTATCAATTCAGGAAATTCTAATGTTACCAATGTCAACAATGCACAGCATATCCATAATGGTGGAAAAAACACATGGAATCCAGACAAAGGATTTGTGACAGCATTCTGAAACAAAAAACCCTTTGACACATATATGTGTCAAAGGGTTTTTTGTTTCATGTTTTTGGTCTGAATTGGTCTTTTTTATTGACAAATCTGTCAGAATAATCACGTTGGACAACATTGTTGTCACCGTATTTTCCCGTTTCTTCTTGAGGATTTTTGATGATAATGTCATCAAGTTTTCCTATATATTGATCTGTTAGCAAGTCGTCATCATTGTGGTTTGATATGTCGTCGCTAATTTCTTCATGCGAATATTTGAAGTTTTCGACCTTCAGTTTAAACACAACAGATGATGATTGAGGAAAAAAGGTTGCTTCGGTTTCGACATATTTTATTTCAAACAACATCTTTGAATACGGCATAAACAAAACATCACCCGCTCTCGGTTTCATCAAATCAGGAAATTCTTCTTCAAATCTTTCTTTGTTGACAACAAACGTTCCTTGTGCTTCCCAAAGATTGCCAAACAAAGATTTCATTTCGCCTTGACCTTCAAATCCCTGAGTGTTTTCACAATACATCTCAATTGGTTTTGAATTCTTGAATTTCTTTTCCCTATCCTCGCCAAGTATATCATCAAAATCAACATATTCTTTTTCAATATACAAAACATCAAAACCCATCATTTGTATGGCTTCTTTGTTCAATTCAGATGTTAGTTGTCTGTCCAGAAGTTCTCTATATCCATTATAAAAACTATTAATCATTTTTCACCATCCTTTGACAACAAACCTAATATCATATCAAGTTTGCGATTCAACGATTCAACAGTTTTTTCTAGGTCATCAATTCTTTCACCATTTTTCGATGCTTTCAATCGACTTTCTTTGATCATTTTTGCTTCTGCCAAACCACCCGAACCGTTGAAGATACAACCTGAATGATGTTTGTACAGACCTTGTTTATCCGTTTTCAAAACTGTCATTTTCATCCAATCGTCATCATAGGAGGAACCTCGTATTGTTCAATCAATTTGGTTTCCAGTTGTTCGATTTCTTGGACTGCTTCATCATAGATCTGTTGACCATTTATTTGTACACCGCCAAGATGTTCAATGTTTGAATGTTTTTTCAGATTTGAACCCCATTGTTCTTTGATTTTTGCTGTTGCGTATTTCTTGAACCACAAATCATCAAACACTTCTTCCATCGGAATAAAACGTTTGACGTGAATCGCTATTACTTTATCTTTCAATGGTTTACCATCATAAATGACAAGTTTTCTTTTATGAAATGTGTATTCAAATCTCGGCATCAATCCTACCATATCTTTTACGGTATCAAATCCTAGATTCATAATGTAAAAAGATAGGCTATCAAACGGTTTATAGACACCACCCGACATCGATTGGATAATTGATTGTCCAACAACACTGAACTGATGACTTTCCGTTTTGGTATTTGAATCAACAATTTCTTGGACAATGTGTTGATTCAACAAACCATCAACAATTTTAATATCTTTTGACAGGGTTATGTAACCATTTTTAATGTCTTCTGTAGATGTTCTGTACAACAACCATTCACCTTCGGTCGAATCATAATGTTTGTCAGCAAAAAGCTGATATGCTTCTTGTATTCTGTCTTCGACTTGTTCTGGTGTGACATTGACAACAATCATTCCACCACCAAGTTTCCTCAAACAATAATTTTTAAAATTTGTTTTTGTCATTTTAAAGCTGTCCTCTTATTATATTGTTATTTATCTCGACGATAGCCCGTCAAATTTGGTGTAGGATTGAGTTTAAATCGATTTCTATACCAACACACCAAAACGAATTAAAATCGATCTGAGGCGATTCTAACGCAATTAAACGCTATATGAAAAATCCTGAAGAAATTTCTTCAGGATTTTTGTCACATTATGTACCCAATGCCAAACATCTAAAACGTTTGACAGATGGAACAACAGTAGATGATTTAGACAACAAGACTGTTTTGATTTGATAAAAGTTGAATGCAGAAATGTTATCAACACCAAAGGTAAACTCTTTATATTCATTAGTTTTTGTTACTGCCTGAGCATTTTGTGGATTCATTTTGACCCACTGTTTGTTGTTAATTTCATCAACAGAGTTACCAGTTCTGTAATAATACAAAATATCAGTGTTCTGTGGTTTGTGTAAATCAGCAATAATTTTCAGGCTATTGGCTGGTTCTTCCAGAATCATAATATTTGAAATATGGCGTGCATTTGCTTTACCATCGGTTGTTGTTAACTCGTCTGCAATATCAGCAGGATGGTTGACTCTGTTATTAACAGCAATCAGACCAACACGATTCAAATCAATAACAGGTGAAACATTAGGTCTTTCAGATGTCATTCTACAATGCAATGATGTTTTAAACGTTTTCATGTTTTCATCCGATGGCAACACAATAGGGCTTTCCAACGAATTATTGTTGTTTGCAACAACATTCATCTGACCTGTTTGTGTATATGCTTGTTCAATACCATCAACAGATTTACCTGTAATAGCATCCAATCCATATTGAATCGACGTTCCTGCAAAGTTTAATTCTTGGACAACTGGCTGAACCAATGATGCTTGAACATTTCTTGTAATAACAACACCATTAGAACCAAACGCACCAGAAACAGTCGCATTAGCAGAGACTTTGAATGTTATTGTATCATGGTCAATCACACTTATTACAGTTTGCTGTTTGTTGAACAAATTATCGCCCAAATAAGCACCCGCACAACCGTTGATGGTGAATTTATCACCAGCAATCAAACCATGATTAGGCAGTGTTGCTGTCACAACGTTAGAATCTTTGGTCATTGTGAATGGGTTTTGCGGAACAATAATGTCTGTTGGTGCATTTGCTGTAAACATTGCTTGACCAGCTGTGCTAATGTTAAAATCAGCACGTTTGACGAAGAATTTTAGATCAGACATCTGGTCTTCTGTCCATGTAGTATTGTTTTGCGATTTGAACATTACACCGATAAATGGTTGTTTTGCAATAGCTTCTTCTTTATCAATCTGGACTTCACCCATAGTTGCTTTCCAAACGTTATATTGGACACTGTTTGCCAGCAAAACAAAACAATATTCTATATTTTCGTTTAGATATACTGGAGCTGGGAAACGGAATCTTGTTCCAGCAGAAGCATTGTCAGAAACATTAACCTCTTCAGGATACAAAATAACTTGACCATAAGGAACAATATTCAATGTAGGTGTACCGTTTTCCATTTCACGAAGCTCTAAACGAATGGGCTTAGTATTATCTTTTGATTGGAAAAACACTTCAATCTCTGTCAAGAATACACCACCAGCGTCTGTTACAAAGAACGATTGAGCAACGGGGTCTCTTGAAGCTCTTGACATAGCCCTATTCTGTCTAATAGTCTGAGTCGTTTTAACATCTTGTGAAACGGATGTAGTAATATTTTTTGTCGCATTGATAGTTTGTGTTTTAGTATGAATGACACCCTGTGATGTAAATTCACATTCGCCTTCAGTCAATGCAGTAGTGCTGTTGTTTTGTTCGTTATCAATCAGTTTGAATAATTTTGTTCCAGACCTAAACTTGTGTTGTTCATTGTTCGGAATAGTGAAGACAGTTTTAACATTTCCGTCTTTGTCGGCTCTGATAGTACCTTCAGTCAAATTCGTACAATATTGGGTTACGTCAACGTTATCAAAGAACGCATATAATTTAGTAAATGGCATGAATCCTTTACCAACAATTTCAACTTCTTTCGAACGCATAAACGGTACAACATTTGTATCCACAACTCTGTCATTAACAACTTTGACATCCGTCACTTCGTTGGTAGTGGTTGTTTCCGTAAAATCTTGTCTCGTTGTCGTCCTTAACGCCAAACGCGTACTGGTATTTGTTTCGCTCCAAGACCTTGACGAAGTTTTTGTGCTTTGGCTACCTGTCCAGTTTAATTGCCACGAATTCCAACTTTGTGTTAATTTGCCATCGTTGTAAACAGAATAATGAACTTCGGGAGCAGTTCTGACGGTGTCAAACCAAATATCCGAAGACGGGAACATGTTTACAACACCATCCCAATGCAAAACAGCATATGGGTTGACATTGATGTATGACGAAGCCATAGGTTGTGATATATAGTTGATGTCATTATAGTTCAATGTAATCAAATCACCAGTTTTTCTGATACCTGTTGACCTAGCATTGTCTAATGTAAAATCGACCGAATCCATGAAAAATTCTGGTCTTAGTGTTGATTCTTCACGAGAAATCGAACATTTATATCCTTCATCAGCCCATGCACCATTTTGGTGTGTTGTATAGTTGTCAACAAAGAAACCGTTTTTATATCTGTTCAAACCAGTTCTTGAATCCAACACCTGCATTGCATCTGTTTCAACTTCCAACAAACTCAACGTATATGCTTCTTCCAATTTTGTCACACGTTTATCAATCTTACCAATGTCCCGCATTGTATAACGTTTATTGTCAATGTATTCCATTGAAATATCTTTGACGTTACCAGTAAATGCTGGAACGTTCAGTCTATAGATTGCCATTGAATTGTCGGGAACTTCGGGAGCAGTTGGATTTAAAGATGATACACCATTGACAATGGAAAATTCACCAGATGAAGACAGAACAACCAAATCAGTTCTCGGCAAATATGAAATAATATTTGAACTTGTCAATGTGTTTGACATTGGCAAATCAGACAACTGTCCATCAAAAATGTTAGGTCTAAAATCCAGACAATCTGTCAAAGGAATACCGTTGAATTTTGGAATGCGATTATAGTCAATTCCTGTATAAGAATCCACACAGAAATAGTCGCCACCCGAATGTTGGAAATACTCAAGCTCGACAGACAAACTTTCATTTGTTTCTAGTTTTTCGCCTTCTTTCAACAACATCTTAGATTCTGCATAATAATCAGCGGTGATACCACTGTGTAATATGAACAGACTGGTAACATTTTTTTGGTTTTGAGTAACAGAAACAATCCTCTGAACGTCAACTTTGCCTAAGTCAAATACTGTCACACCTTTTGGATTAGATATTATGATAGTTTCTTTTGTAAATGCTTTTGTTTTAACAGATGATGTTTGTTTCACAACACCTGTGACAATAGTAACTGGCTCGTTTGTCAATCCAATATCCATTGTGATGATGTTTCGACCATAAACAGGATTCAGATTTGACATGGGAACAACACGATTATTGAATGAAACAAATGAATCTTGATTGATAGGTGCAAATGCTTCAAATGATGTACAAGAAATAGATACACGGCTATCTGTCCCAGACCGTTGAGTAAAACGTCTCAAAACAGTGAACATGGTATCATTTGTTGATCCCTTTTTCAGCGTTTTAATGTTATCGGCAGGCATCTGATAAATCAAGCCATTTGATTTTGCATTGTAAATCACACCATCTTTAACGTTACCGGCAAAGACTGTGCTACCGTTTGAACGGATAGATTTAGCGTTAGAAATGAATGATGAGTCAGACTTGCCATGTTTGTTCTTGATGTTGTAAACATACAATTTTAAATCAGTGCCATCAAATCGAACCTGTCTAACGAAACAGGAACCAATTTTCTCACCTGCTACAACATTTCCGCTCATTTTTTGGTCGAAAAATTCGAACTCTTGAGTTGTATTGATTGCAGGAATAGATGTAGCGTTTGACACCAAAATATAAGCACCAATATCAAGTTCTTGTGTAGCATTCTGTTGCTCATAAGTATCACGAGCTTTTGATGATTCAACATAACTGGTCACCAATTTTTCGATTTCATAACCACGAACATATGCCTTGCCAGCCTCTACACCAAGACGATATTTTGTTTCATCTTTTGATTTGTCAATAAACACGTTAAATGGTTTGACTGTATAATCACCATTTGTATCATAACTACGACGAGCCATTTCATCTCTAATGATGTTATAATCAGTACGATTGACAACTTCTTGTAATTCACCATCAATAAATGTTGCTAGTTTGACATAGTTTTTCTTATCAAATTCTTCATCGGGTTTAGAAACTTTCAGGTCAAGTGACATTTTCAGTCTATCAGCACCAATTGCATTAAAATTGGTTGTTCCTGAAGCATTATCTAACAATGATTGATCATCATCAGATGTGACAAAACGTTCTTTGATGGCAAATCCAACGTTGACTGTTGGTTTGTTTGAATATTTTGATAAAATGCTGTGTTGTTCTGGTGTATAGACAAAATATCCATTTACAAAATAATATCCACTATTAATGTGAATCAACGAACCTTCACCAATATCAGACACTTTGAAATTGCCTAATGTTAGACCGTTTTCGTCAACAAATTTCAGGTTTTGATTTTTTGTAAATGTGTTGCCAGAAGCATCACCTGTTTCATATTTCAGATAAAGTGTGATAGCATCAGAACCTTCATTCTTGACATAATATGACACTCTTGCTGTCACAGTTGATGAATCCGATTTAATCAGAATATCAGGATTTGAAATATAGCCTACAATATCATCCCACCCAATGTCGGAAATTTTGATGTACCGTGCTTTCAAATCATAGTTAATCTCACCACCGACAACTTTTGTACCATTTTCAAAAATGTTGTTACCAAATTGTGAAATCTGATTTTGTAAAATTGATTGCATTTCATTGACCTCTCGTGTTTGTACGGCACGAGCAGGTTTGAACAACACTTGATGATAACCTTTGGATTCATCAAATGTGTCATAATATGGTCGAACACTTTTGTCGACTTGATTTAATTTCATTCGTTATTTTCCTTAGAAAGAAATATTGACATCCTCTCCCACATTTATGCAGAAGATTCCTACTGTGGCACACAGAATACTGTGTGCTCAACTTCGGTGGGTTCGTGC
>ERZ650302.910-NODE-910-length-16701-cov-22.024991_pt1 | contig 16701 bp, 15 predicted proteins | sample MGYA00376238_ERZ650302 | MGnify/ENA primary metagenome ERZ650302 (study PRJEB26733, sample SAMN07839298) | wastewater metagenome | biome: urban; feature: wastewater treatment plant; material: waste water | place: USA: North Carolina | collected 2016-04-28 ... | reverse complement strand
ATGAGAATAGAATTTTAAGGCAAGATGCAAAGTATCAAAAAGTAATGGAACAAACTATTTGTTATTCAATGCCAAATTATGTTTCGAATAGAATTGAAATAAAAAAAGACAAAGATTTAGATTATAATTTTGATATAGTGTTAGTTGATGAAGCTAAACCAATTGAAATAAAAAAAATAAATGGTTTTGATGTTGAAATTTATGATAGAAACAGCTATCAATTAGTTAAAAGCAAAGAAGGAAATTTAAAAGAGTATAATATTAGAGGCTCTTTAATAACTCAAAAAGGTTCTGCATCGGAATTTTACGAGCTTTTTTTACGTGAACGTAAAGACAAAGATGGAAATGGAGCTTTGTACAAAATTTTAAAGATGGGAGAAAAAGGAGATGGATTAGGGTATCGTTTTGTGAGACAGCCTTTTGATAATGGTAATAATGGGTTTTATTATCAAGGAAAACCATTAAAGGTAAATGTTGAAAAAGGTAATCCCTATCCAAATTATTTTGATTTTGAAAAAGAGTTTAATAATTCTTCAGAAGAAGGTGGAGTGATTTTTAAAAATGGTAAGAAGCCTGAAAAATTTATTGAAAAATTATTTGAAATATCAGGATTGAAAAAAGGAAATATTGTCTTAGATTTTCACATAGGTTCTGGATCAAGTATTGCTGTTGCTCATAAATTAGAAGTTCAATATATAGGAATAGAACAAATGCAAAGTCAAATTGATTTGTCTCTTGCAAGATTAAATAATATGACTATCCGCAATTTGTACCTTTTGCTTTATTGTCTTATATTTGAGCCAGAATCAAAAAGTACCTGTTATGAATTTGCGTAAATTTTTTGAAAAATATCCTGATGAAGCATCTTGTATTGAAGGCTTCAAGAAAAAACGTATTGAAATTGGAATTGTCTGCAAAAAATGCCAACACACCGAGCATTCTTTTCGTAAAACTGATTTAAAATTCCAATGCAAAAAATGTGGCAGTCGGATTAGTCTTCGCTCAGGAACGGTAATGGAAAATTCGAATTTACCTTTCCAGTATTGGATGCTCTGCATTGAACTAATGACGCTCTCAAAGAAAAGTTTTTCAGCATTAGAAATGCAACGTATGTTGGGACACAAGCGCTATGAGCCAATTTGGTTAATGATGCACAAAATACGCCGAGTAATGAGTAAGCGTGATGAGAAATATAAATTGGACGGTTGTATTGAATTTGACGAAGGATTCTTTGAAAGAGTTGACAACAAAGATGTTATAGAAGACAAAGAGGATAACAATAAAGACGAGCCTAAACAAGAAAAAAGAGGTCGTGGGAGTGAAAGACAAGCTAAAGTACTAGTGATGGTAGAATCTGAACCTAGCATTTCTGCACCCAAAAAAGGAAAACCAAACAGGAAAGTAGGCTACTTGAAAATGGTTGTTATGGAGGATTTGAAATCCAAAACAATTAATAAAGAAGTTCAAAAGGCAGTAGAAAAAACAGCTTCTATACTCTCCGATGGTTATAAGGGATACTCTAAACTAAAAGAAGTAATAGCGAAACACCAGGTTGTTGTTGAGCCTGACAAGAATAAATCTGCAAAAGTTTTTCCTTGGGTAAATAGAACAATCAGTAATGCAAAGAAAGTGATTTTAGGAATCCACCACAATTGTATAAATCAACAATATGTACAGAATTATCTCGACGAGTTCTGCTATAAGTTTAACAGAAGATATTTTGGAGATAGACTATCCGATAGGCTTATGATTGCTGCGTTAGAAACAACATGGTATTAGTTACGGATAGTCATAAATGCTTTTGCTTAGAAAAATTTTAAAACATAACGAATTAATATAATAAACATGAACCCACTATTATTAACAGACGGTTACAAAGTTGACCACAAAAGACAATACCCAGATGGAACAACATTAGTATATTCTAACTGGACTCCAAGAAAATCAAGAATTGACGGTATAGATGAAGTTGTGTTTTTTGGATTACAATATTTTCTTAAAAAATATATTATTCAAGATTTTGATCTGCATTTTTTCAAACAACCAAAAGAAGAAGTGGTAAAAAAATATGCCCGTAGAATCAATAATTATTTGGGCGAAAACCAAGTGGGAACAAAACACATTGAGGATTTACACGATTTAGGGTATATTCCGATGGTTTTCAAAGCCTTGCCAGAAGGAGCTAGCGTGCCTATTCGTGTGCCTATGTTTACAATGTATAATACGATTCCTGAGTTTTTCTGGTTAACCAATTATTTTGAGACCTTGCTTTCTGCAGTAATTTGGCTGCCTTGTAATTCAGCTACAATAGCAAAACAATATAGAAAAGTACTAGACAAATATGCCGAAGAAACGTCTTCAATGCCAGAATTTGTCGATTGGCAGGGACACGATTTCTCTATGCGAGGAATGGGCGGGATCGAAGCAGCGGTAACATCGGCAGCGGGACATTTATTAAGTTTTACAGGTTCGGATACAATTCCTGCTATTGATTTCTTCGAAGAATATTATAATGCCAATTCAGATGCTGAATTAATTGCGGGTTCAGTTGCCGCTACTGAGCATTCTGTAATGTGTATGGGTACAAATGAAGGGGAATATGAAACATTTAAAAGATTAATTTGTGAGGTATATCCAAAAGGAATTGTTTCTATAGTTTCAGATACTTGGGATTTATGGAAAGTGCTAACCGATTATTTGCCTCGATTGAAAGAAGAAATTGTTTCAAGAGAAGGAAAAGTAGTTGTTCGTCCTGACAGTGGAGATCCTGTTGAAATTATTTGCGGGAATCCAAATGGTAAAACTGAACAAGAGAAGAAAGGGGTAATCGAATTACTTTGGGATGTTTTTGGAGGTACTGTAAATGCAAAAGGGTTCAAAGAATTAGTGCCTCAAATAGGAGCTATTTATGGAGACAGTATTACCGTAACTAGAGCAACGGCCATCTGTGAACTATTAAAAGCTAAAGGATTTGCTTCTACTAATGTGGTTCTTGGAATAGGTTCATTTACGTATCAATACAATACAAGAGATACTTTTGGCTTTGCAATGAAAGCGACATATGGAGAAGTAAACGGAGAAGGAAGAGCTATTTTTAAAGACCCAATTACGGATGATGGGACCAAAAAATCGGCTAAGGGATTAATGAAAATAGAATTAGTTGAAGGTAAATTTATTTTAATTGATGAGGTTTCTTGGGAAGAAGAGCAAAAAGGGGAATTGAAAGAAGTTTTTAGAGACGGAAGACTTTTAATTGATCAAAGCTTATCTGATATTAGGAATCTAGTTAAAAATCAGTTGCAATTGACGTAGTAAAAAACAAAGCCAAAATGAAATTTTTTATTTTGGCTTTGTTTTTTATAGTCTTTTATAATACTATTTTATTTTTTGTAAAAATTATTATGATCTAGATATTCCCACACGTTATGCGGTAATAAAGGGCGAATGTTTTTGCCTTTTTTGATGCTATTGCGAATAAAAGTAGCTGATATTTCAACTACTGGGGCATCTATGATTTTGATTTTGGGATGGTTGGCAAAAGAAGTGTTTTCTGCTCCAGTATCAATTGTTTTTTGATTGTTTTCTATGGCTTCGATTCTCGGATAGACATAAATGGAATAATGCTCTAAAATGGCTTCATAGTTTTTCCATTTGTGCAAGGATTTTAAGTTGTCTTCGCCCATGATTAAAGCAAACTCGTTTTCTGGATATTTCTCTTGTAAATGTACCAGTGTTGTAATCGTATAATTGGGTTGCGGTAATTTAAATTCGATATCCGAAGGTTTAATTTTTGTATAGGTATCTGTAGCCAAATGCACCATATGTAACCGATGATAATCATCTAGTAACGTGCTTTTCTTTTTTAACGGGTTGTGTGGCGTTACTACCATCCAGATTTGGTCCAAATCAGTATGTTCTGCCATATGATTGGCAATAATCAAATGGCCCACATGAATGGGATTAAAAGTACCGAAATATAGTCCGATTTTCATTTAACTTAGTAACTAGTGATTAGTAAAAAGTAATTAGTTTTTGAGGGTTTTCGAAAAAGCATTAATCATTTTAGATTCTTCCTCTATTTGACTTAGAATTTCTGTGTACAAAGTTTCATTTGTTATAAAACCAAGTTCATTAGCAATTAGTAATTGAGTTTCAATTTCGAATAGTGAGCCTCTTGAAATATCTAAAAAATGACTAAATGATTTATCTGTATTTCTTCCATAACCTTCAGCAATATTAGAAGGAATAGATATCGAAGCTCTTTTTATCTGACTTGTCAGAGCATATAATTCTTCCTGAGGAAATGATTTTACTAACTGATAAACTAAGCAGACTATTTTAATGCCTTTTTGCCAAATCAATAAATCTTTATATGATTTTATTTCACCCATTTCAAGCTAATTACTTTTTACTAATCACTAATCACTTTTTACTAATCACTATTTAGAAACAAAATCCTTCACCAATTGATACGCTTCTTCAAGAGCAACAGGCAAATCGTAATTTTTGATAATCACATCAAATTGTGGAGCGGTAGCCAATTCTACTGAGGCTTTGGCAATGCGCATGTTGATTTTGTCTTCGCTTTCGGTTGAGCGTTCTTTGAGTCTTCTTTTCAATTCATCAACACTAGGAGGTTTCACAAAAACAGCCAAGGTTTCTTCTGGGAATTTATGTTTAATTCGCAATCCGCCTGCCACATCAATATCAAAAATCACATTTTTGCCCATGGCCCAAATGCGTTCCACTTCGCTTTTTAGTGTGCCATAGAAATTATCGCGATACACTTCTTCCCATTCAACAAACTCTTCTGCTTTGATGTGTTTTTTGAATTGTTCTAAAGACATAAAGTAATAGTCTTTACCATCTACTTCTTCGCCACGAGGTAAACGGGTTGCTGCCGAAATAGAAAATTCCAAATTCAAATCTTCTTTTCCTAATAAATGCCTAACGATTGTTGTTTTTCCCGAACCAGATGGAGCTGAAAAAACTATTAATTTTCCTTTTTTCATATTTTTAGTAATTAGTGATTAGTGAATAGTCATTAGCTAATTACTAATCACTATTCACTAGTTACTTATAATACATTCAACACTTGCTCTTTAATTTTCTCCAATTCATCTTTCATTTGTACGACTAACTTTTGCATTTGAGCATGATTGGATTTAGAACCCATAGTGTTGATTTCTCTACCCATTTCTTGGGTGATAAAACCTAGTTTTCGTCCATTGGCTTCGGTTCCTTTGATGGTGTCTAGGAAATAATCCAAATGGTTGGTTAAACGTACTTTTTCTTCGGTGATATCTAGCTTTTCTAGATAATAGATAAGCTCTTGTTCAAAACGATTTTCGTCAACATTTACTTGCAATTCAGCAATAGCGGTTTGCAAACGATCTTTGATGGCTTGAACACGCTCAGGGTCTAAGGCCAAAGCTTCGTTCATGAATTGACGAATATTTCCGATGCGCAATTGGAATTCTTTTTCGAGAGACTCGCCTTCGTCTTTGCGGAAATTCAAAATGTTTTGAAGTGCTTCTTCGATTACATTTTGGATAGTAGCCCATTCACTTTCGTCAATTTCTTCGCGTTCGACTTTCATGGTATCCGGCATACGAACGGCCATTTTCATTAATTCAGTTTCATCAGCATCTGCATAAACTTCACGTAATTGATTGATATAGGCTTTTACAATCGGAACATTCACTCGAGTAGAGGTTTGCTCAGCGGTACTTTCAATATAAATAGAGAAATCAATTTTTCCTCTTTCCAATTTTGAAGCAATTAGATTGCGCAATCCCAATTCCATTTCGCGGTATAAAGAGGGCATTCTTACATTCAAATCTAATCCCTTACTGTTTAGGGATTTTACTTCTATTGTTATTTTTTTGGTTGGCAATTGTAGTGTTGCTTTACCAAAACCGGTCATGGATTGTATCATATGTTTGTATAAAAAGCTGTAAAGATAAGTAAAGTAATTTGTACTTAAAGAATACAAATTAATGCAATAAGTGGAATATCAGTGATTAGTTGTGACTTTTTGGGCTTTTTTGTGTTACCAAATAAACGCCCGAGAAAATTAAAATAGCCGCTCCTATTTTGACCCAATTCAGTTCGTCTTTTCCTAAACTAATAGCAAAAATCGTCGCAAAAAGAGGTTGTAAATAAATAAAAACCGCCACCGTAGTAGGTTTTAATTCTTTCATAGAAAGTAAATTTAATAAATAAGTTAAGAAAGTCGAAACAACTACAACAAAACTTATTTTCCAGTAGATTGAAGTAGGGACTAAAGACCAATTGACAGCATTAAACTCACTCCATCCAAATGGTAGAACCATCAAGAAACCAAAAAGATAAATCCACTTTACAAAGGTAAAGGCATTATAGGTATGCATTAATTTTTTTACAATGATGAGATAAAAACCATAAGAAATTGCATTGACCAATACTAAGAAATTACCCAATCCAGCATTGGTAGCACTACCAATCGATTTGCCGTAAAGAATCAATAAAGCAGTACCGAATAGGCCTAGGACAATTCCAAAAACCTTTCTTTTTTTTAGGCGCTCTTTCATTATTATTGCTGATAAAACCAGTACAATCATTGGTGTTGAAACCATAATTACTGCAGCAGAAATAGGTGAAGTTAGGCTTAATCCTTTAAAAAAAGTGAGCATATTGAATGCTACTCCGAAGAAAGCAGCAGCAATAATTCTAGGAAAATCCCCCATGGCTATTTTTTCTTTGGGCATAAAAAGCCATGTTAGCCAAAAAAGCAGTACTGAACCGCCCACTCGAAGCAAGATAAACCCGAAAGCATCAATATAAGCAGGCATGACGTCTTTGGCAATGGTAAAAGTTACGCCATAAATAATCGAAACGATGGTTGCACCTATTAAGGCGAGATTTCTTTTAGACATGGGCCAATGCTAAATGAACTTGATGAATGTTTTGTTGACTATTACCAATATAGATTTTGTCATTAATGATAAAAACCGGTCGGCTCAAAAAGGTGTAATGTTCCAAAATGTATTTTTTAAAATCGGCTTCTGTAAGGGATTGATTTTTTAAATCCATCGATTTGTACAATTGTGCTTTTTTGCTAAACAAAGCTTCGTAACTTCCTGATAATTCTGCCATTTTTTCTAATTCATCAACAGTAATTGGGTCTTGTTTAATGTCATGAAAAGCCAGATTATGGTTGGCAGGTAATCCTTTTATGATTTTTCTGCAAGTATCGCAAGAAGCTAAGTAATATATTTTGTTCATTTGGATTGCTTTTTTGTGCTGCAAAGAAAATTCATTTAGACGGAAAATGAGTATTTTTATCCAAAAAATAAAAATAATGAACGCAATATTTGAACTCACAGCAACAAGCCGAAAAATGGCTGCTCCTTATCTTGAAAAATATACTCTAGAACAATTGAATACAATTCCTGAAGGTTTTTCTAATACTATCTTTTGGAACATTGCTCATATCGTGGTGACGCAACAGTTATTAGTTTATAAATTGTCAGGTTTGCCAATGCTGGTTTCAGATGATTTGGTAGAAAAATACCGAAAAGGAACCAAGCCAGAACAAGATGCTACTCAAGAAGAAGTTGATTTGATTAAGAGTTTGCTTTTTTCAACGGTAGAACAAATGAGAAGCGACTACGATAACAAGGTTTTTCAAAATTTTACTGAATACCCTACTTCTACAGGTTTTACATTGCATTCTGTTGAAGAAGCGATGCAATTCAACGCTTTTCATGAAGGTTTACATATCGGAATTTTAATGAGTCTTCGTAAGTTCGTGTAAAGAACACGACACAAATAGAATAAAGTGCTTCCAAATCGGATTTGATTTTGAAGCACTTTTTTATTTCAAAACAAGATAGTTTTTTAGCGAAGAATAAGGAATAAAAAGGGTTTTAGGCCCTTCTACATAAGCAGCTGCTTCGTATTGATTGTAATAAAATAAAAGGCCGTCATTGGTAAAAAAGATGTTTTTAGGTAATTGAAAGGTATCGTCTTCAAATAAATAGCCTGTTTGATTGATGTTGCCATTTAAGGGAATTTGATATTTGGTTCGAAATTTCTTTTCAACCATATTTTTTAGTTCTGAAAGATTCTGGAACAAAGCGTCATTAGGAATTGTTTTTCCAGTATTTGGATCAAAGAGTAAAGATTGTAGGCCTTCATATCCGTGAGCGCCACCCGTAAAAGTATAGTGGTCAATTTCGATATTGATAAGTTGTTCAGATTGGTATTTTATGGTTCCCTCGATGTTGGCTTCCCAGCCAAAAGTGGCATCAGGTATTTCCTCTTTGGTAGTTTCATAAGAGTTTATAAATGATGAAAGAAGGACTTGATAATCCTCACTTTCTAATGGTTTTTCATCAAGATAAACCAATTCTTTTATTCTAGAAAACACTTTTTTATTGATGCTATCTGCCGAAGTACTGTTGTTTGTGGCATAGGGAATACTCACTTTTATTTCTGGACAGTTTTCTTTGCAAAGCAAGTTGCTTTTTTTACTAAATTCTTTATTTTCAAAGCGTATTTCATTGGAACAACTACTCAATACTACGAGCAAAAATAGGCTTTGGATGTATCGTTTCATAACTCAAATGTGTTAATTGTATACAAAGGTAGCCTAGACAAACGTTGCTTTATCAATATTTAACGGTAAATTTGCATTTCCAATAAATGTAGTCATTCAAAAAAACGATACACATGAAATTTAATACTAAAGTTATTCATGGAGGACAACACCATGATGCAAGTACTGGAGCTGTAATGCCTCCTGTTTATCAAACATCCACGTTTGTACAAACGAGTCCAGGTCAGCCTTTGAATCCTGATTATGAATATAGCAGAGCTGCAAATCCAACTCGAACTGCGCTTGAAAATGCTTTAGCAAGTATTGAAAATGGAACCAGAGGATTGGCATTTTCGTCTGGATTAGCGGCAACAGATTGTGTTTTGCGTTCTTTTAAAGCAGGTGACGAAATTATCGCTATGGATGATTTGTATGGAGGAACTTATCGAATGTTTACCAGAATCTATAAAGATTCAGGAATTAAGTTTCATTTTGTTGATATGAATGATTTAGAAAAATTCCAATCATTAATCAACGAAAATACTAAGTTGGTTTGGGTAGAAACACCTACGAATCCATTAATGAAACTAGCTGATATTGCTGCTATTGCTCAAATAACAAAAGCCAACAATATTCTTTTTGCGGTAGATAATACTTTTGCCACGCCTTATTTACAAAAACCTTTAGATTTAGGAGCAGATATTGTAATGCATTCGGCAACCAAGTATTTAGGTGGTCATTCGGATGTAATTGCTGGGGCTTTAATTGTAAAAGACGAAGCATTAGGTAATCAATTGCATTTTCAGCAATTTGCAACCGGTGCAACTTTGGGACCAATGGATAGTTTTTTGGTGTTAAGAGGTATTAAAACTTTGCATTTACGTGTGCAAAGACATTGTGAAAATGGTGAGAAAGTAGTCGCTTTTTTAAATTCACATCCAAAGATTCAAACTGTTTATTATCCTGGATTGCCAGAGCATCCGTTTCATGAGATTGCTAAAAAGCAAATGAGCGGTTTTGGTGGAATGGTTTCTTTTACTTTTAAATCAGGTGAAAAATCAGACGCGATTGCATTTTTAGAAAAGTTAAAGGTGTTTACTTTGGCTGAGTCTTTAGGAGGAGTAGAATCTTTAGCCAATCATCCTGCTTTGATGACGCACGCTTCTATCCCAGAAGACAAAAGAAAAGAAGTCGGAATTACTGATGATTTAGTGCGATTAAGTGTTGGAGTAGAGGACGCTGCCGACTTGATAGCCGACTTAGAACAAGCATTATCCTAGATAAAAGGCATACAAAAAAAGGGCTCAATATTTTCTATTGAGCCCTTTTTTATGAATTTAGTTAAAGTATTAAAACTCTAAGTAGTGAATGTAGCCAACATTGAACCATACCATCCAATCATTTGCTTTGTTCTCTGTGTATACTTGTTTGTTAGGATTTAAACCATCTACCCAGTCCGAAGAAAAGTATTGAAAGCGCATATCCACCAATAAATCACTCATAGTTGTAAGTTTGTATCTGGTTCCAAATCCTGCAACAACAGAGAGCACTCCTTTGGATTCATTTGAAAATCCATTTGGACGACCATCTGATGGTGTTAGGTATTTAGGTATTGTGGTTGCCGATGTTCCCAAAGGACCTAAAGTTGAAGTAGCTTGAGCATCATAAAAACTATAGAGGACACCTAAACTTGCATAAGGACCAAATGCACCTATAGTGTTCTCAAAATCATGAATATTTACAAAGTGAAATTCACCTTGGAATCCTAGATTCACCATTTTTGAAGAGCCTCTCATCGCACGTAATTGCTGTTTTCCTAATGAGTTAGAGCCCTGATCAACCCATTTTCCAAAGTGCCTGAAACTTGTAGAGTTATAAGAAAGCTCCGTTCGAACTTTAAAATGATCATTAAAATAATTACCATAATTAGCTCTTGATGAAAAATTGATATAGTGAACTAGACCAATTCCAAATCCTGTATTACCAGCATTGGTTTCAATGTCATGTCTTTCGCCATAATCGGATTGAAATGCAACCGGGCCAAAGGTAATTCCTATTTCATGTGCTAAATTATATTGCGCGTGCAAATTGTAATGGGTACTTATTAAAAGTAATAAAAGGAGTGGTATTTTTTTAAACATTTGATTGCCTATTTATTGCACGCAAATATATAAAAACAAATCACACAAATTATACTCCAAAAGCTTATCCAATTATTATTATTCAAAATTGATTTTTATTACAAATACTATAACGTTTTCGTAACTTTTATTATCTAATGTTTGTATTTCCTTATAAATGGTTAAATAAAAGATAATTTTTCTTTTTATTGCAAAAAAATAGGTCAAATTAACGTTATAAGCGTATATTTGTGAGCAATTAACAGTGCGTTTCTAACGTTTTTATAATCATTAAGATCATGTCACAAAGTATTACTAATTTTATTGATTCGGTAACTAAAAAAAATCCGAACGAAACAGAATTTTTGCAAGCAGTATTAGAAGTTGCCGAAACGGTAATTCCTTTTATAGAAGAAAATAAAAAATACCAAAACAAAATGCTTTTAGAGCGTATGGTAGAGCCAGAACGCGTTATCATGTTTAGAGTTACTTGGATTGATGATCAAGGTCAGACTCAAGTAAATAGAGGATACCGTATACAAATGAACTCAGCTATAGGCCCATATAAAGGGGGATTACGTTTTCATCCATCTGTAAATCTAAGTATTTTGAAATTCTTAGCTTTCGAACAAACCTTCAAAAATAGCTTGACAACTTTGCCAATGGGTGGAGGAAAAGGAGGTTCTGATTTTGATCCTAAAGGAAAATCAGATAACGAAATCATGAAATTTTGCCAAAGTTTTATGACCGAATTGTCAAAGCATATTGGTGCTGATACGGATGTTCCTGCTGGAGATATCGGTGTTGGAGGAAGAGAAGTAGGTTATTTATTTGGTCAATACAAAAGATTAAGAAATGAATTTACAGGGGTATTAACTGGTAAAGGAATTTCTTTCGGAGGTTCTTTAATCCGCCCAGAAGCAACTGGTTACGGAACAGTATACTTCGCACAAAGTATGTTGAAAACAAAAGGTGATTCTTTTGAAGGAAAAACGGTTGTTATTTCTGGTTCTGGAAACGTTGCTCAATATGCCACTCAAAAAGCGACTCAATTAGGTGGTAAAGTTGTTACTTTATCTGATTCTGCGGGGTATATTTATGACGCTGACGGAATTGACGCTGAAAAATTAGCTTTCGTAATGGAATTGAAAAATGAATTACGTGGAAGAATTAGTGAATATGTTACTAAATATCCAAATGCTAAATATGTGGCTGGTAAACGTCCATGGGAAGTAAAATGTGATATCGCATTGCCTTGTGCAACTCAAAATGAGTTGAATGGAGAAGAAGCGGCTCTTTTATTAGCTAATGGTTGTATTGCTGTAGCTGAAGGAGCTAATATGCCTTCTACACCAGAAGCTGTTATTGCGTTCCATAAAGCTAAAATTTTGTTCGCACCAGGAAAAGCTTCTAATGCTGGTGGTGTAGCTACTTCAGGTTTGGAGATGTCTCAAAACTCATTGCGTTTAAGCTGGACTTCTGAAGAGGTAGATGAAAAATTATACAATATCATGTTGAATATTCATGCTTCTTGTGTACAATATGGTACAGATGAAACAGGATATGTTGATTATGTTAAAGGTGCTAATATTGCTGGATTTGTTAAAGTAGCGGATGCTATGTTAGCTCAAGGAGTAGTATAGTAGTAGTAAGTTAATTAGTAAAGGCCTTCTTCTGGAAACAGAAGGAGGCTTTTTTTATTCCGCAAGAACAAAAATCAAAAACTTCCGTTTGTACTATATTTGTAATTCATTTGAAAAAAACTCATGAGAAGAATAGTCGTGTTTTTTTGTTGTTTATTAGCCCTTAATGTTGGTTTTTCACAAAGCCAATTGTCTTGGCAAGGTTATTTTTCTTATAACGAAATCAAAGATGTAGCACAATCCAATTCCAATCTTTTTGCTGCTGCTGAGAATGCATTGTTCTCAAAAAATACACTTTCAAACACTTTAAAAACTACCACGACTATTGATGGTCTCTCGGGTTTGACGATATCCGCTTTGTGTCATAGTGCCACTTTCAACAAAACGATTGTGGGTTATGAAAATGGTCTTTTAATTGTGATTAATGAAGCTGACGGTTCCCTGCTGAAAGTTGTCGATATTATCAACAAACAATTGCCTGCCAATATCAAAAAAATCAATCATTTTTTGGAACATCAGGGGATTCTATATGTTTCTTGTGATTTTGGTATTGTACAATTCAATTTGAATACGCAACTTTTTGGAGATACGTACTTTATAGGCGATTTAGGAAAGGAGATTTCAGTGAAGCAAACGGCTGTTTTTGAAGGAAATCTTTATGCTGCCACCGAAAATGGAATTCGTCGTGCAGTTATTACAAATCCAAACCTAATCGATTATCAGCAGTGGACAATGCTTTTGTCTGATAATTGGTCTGGAATTACTGCTTTTGGAACAGATTTGTATGCTTCAACCACAGCTGGTACGATTTACAAATATGGACTCAATTCATTCTCTGTAGTTCAAAGTTTTGGTGCGCCTATAGTTGATTTACGTTCTGATGCAAACAATTTACTAGTAACTACTCCCAGTCAAATTTCGGTCTTTGGGTCGGGCTTGCTTTTGGTAAAACAAGTAAATAGCAATCAGATTTTGGATAAAAATCCAGTTTTTACTTGTGCGACTATTGTCAATACTAATTTGTTTTTGGGCACCAAAGAAAATGGTTTACTAGCAACGACACTGTCTGTTGGCGCGCCAATAAGCGATAGTACACCTCCAGGGCCACTCAGAAATGCCATTTTTTCTTTTCAAGTTACTCCAAATGCGCTTTGGGCGGTATATGGAGGTTATACAGGGGACTATAATCCTTATTCTTATAACAACAGCGGGCCTAATTTATATGGCATTAGCCGTCTCAATACTCAGGGTTGGTTATCTATTGCTGCGGATGATGTTTTGGGAGCCAAATCTATTTCGAGAGTAACGATTAACCCAAATGACGAGACTAAAGTTTATGCGAGTTCTTTCTTTTCGGGATTATTACGTATAGAAAATGAAGTGCCAAATTTCTTGTACAATCAAACCAATTCGGGTTTGGAATCGATTGCTTTTCTAGGTCCAACTTATATTGATGTTCGTATCAACGGAACAGCGTTTGACAAATCAGGAAATCTTTGGGTGACCAATTCCCGAATCGAAAATGGCTTGAAAGTCTTGAGAAGTAATGGACAATGGCAAAGTTATTCCTTGAATACCATCGCTGAAAAGAGTATCGATGTGAGTATGGGAAGAATGGTCATCGATAAAAACAGCACCAAGTGGATTGCTTCTAATACCGATGGAGTAATCGCTTTTAACGAATCAGGTACAACACCCACTTTTAAGAAAATAACTTTTGGGTCAGATAAAGGAAACCTACCTACAACAGATGTTAGAGCTTTGGCTATTGATACTAATAATCAACTTTGGATAGGCACTACTAAAGGGCTTCGAGTAGTGTCGAATGTGAATAACTTTCAAAACACAACGGCACTCACTACCAAACCCATTATTATTCTTGAAGATGAGGTGGCTCAGGAGTTGCTGTTCGAGCAATTTATCAATGCGATTGTAGTAGATGGAGCCAACAATAAATGGGTAGGAACGGCAGATTCGGGTGTTTTTTTATTGTCGTCCAATGGGCAAAAAACGCTGTATCATTTCACTACTAATAATTCACCATTACCTAGTAATACTATAAACGATATTGGAATCAATTCGGTTACTGGTGAAGTCTATATTGCTACAACCAAAGGGATGATTTCGTTTAAAGGAGTGGCTACTGCAGCTAGTGATTCTTTGAACAACGTCTATGTTTATCCTAATCCGGTACGTCCTGAATTTAACGGTACAGTCAAAATAGCGGGGTTGTTAAATCGTGCCAATGTAAAAATAACCGACATCGAAGGCAATTTAGTGCACGAAGCAGTTTCTGAAGGAGGAACCATAGAGTGGGATACTACTGCTTTTGGAAAATACAAAGTAGCTTCAGGTGTGTATATGATTTTCATTTCTGCTGAAGATGGCGTCGAAACCAAGGTGAAGAAAGTGATGATTATCAGATAAAAATTTCAAACTCCAAATTCCCAAATCCTAAATCCTAAATCTCAAAATCCTAAATCCCAAATTCCAATCCTCATGTTGGTAAAAACCAAAGCCATCGTTATTTCAACATTAAAATTTCAAGAAAAGAGCTTGATTGTAAAATGTTTTACACAATCGCATGGTCTAAAATCCTATTTCGTTAGAAATGCATTTTCTGGAAAGAAAAACAATCAAAAAATCGCCTATTTTCAGCCGTTATCAATTTTAGAAATTGAAGCAGTGCATAAAAATAAAGGTACGTTAGAACATTTTAAAGAAATTAAAACGGCTATACCATTTCAAACGATTCATTTGGATATTGTTAAAAGTACTATGGTGCTTTTTCTGTCTGAAATTTTGCATCATGCTATTCATGAAGAAGAACAGAATGAAGATTTATTTAAATATCTAGAAACTGCATTGCAGTGGCTCGATACACATAATGAAACGAGTAATTTTCATTTGATTTTAATGCTCGAAATCACTAAATTTTTAGGGTTTTATCCGGATACTTCCGACCAAGATTTGCCTTTTTTTGAAATGAATGAAGGTGTTTTTTCCCTTTTTCAGGCAATTAGTTGTTTGTCTGAACACGAATCGTTTTTGCTTAAAAAACTAATTGATTTGAGATTAGACTCGGACCAAAAAGTTTTTCATGTTATCGAGCGTCAAATTTTACTCAAAATACTAATTGATTATTACAGTTTTCATTTAGATGGTTTTAAAAAACCAAAATCTTTAGAGATTCTTAAAGAAGTTTTTTCTTAAATTTTATCCTCACTGCTAACTTTTGACGCTCAACTTTCAACTTTCGACTTAATTTTATTACTTTCGCACCTCGATTAAGAAAAGTATACAATGAGTACAAAATTTACTGAATACAAAGGACTTGACTTGCCAAAAGCGGCATCAGAAGTGCTTGATTTTTGGAAGAACGAAAATATATTTGAAAAGAGTGTAACTACACGCGAAGGCAACACGCCTTTTGTGTTTTTTGAAGGACCTCCTTCGGCCAACGGATTGCCAGGAATTCACCACGTGATGGCACGTGCGATTAAAGATATTTTTTGCCGATATAAAACCCAAAAAGGTTTCCAAGTAAAGCGTAAAGCGGGTTGGGATACGCATGGTTTGCCAGTAGAATTGGGAACAGAAAAAGAACTAGGTATTACTAAAGAAGATATTGGAAAAACCATTTCCATTGAGGATTATAACGAAGCGTGTAAAAAAACCGTAATGCGTTATACTGATGTATGGAACGATTTGACCGAAAAAATGGGGTATTGGGTAGATATGGAAGACCCCTATGTGACCTATAAACCCAAATATATGGAATCCGTTTGGTGGTTGCTAAAGCAAATCTATGACAAGGATTTGATGTACAAAGGCTACACCATTCAGCCGTATTCACCAAAAGCGGGTACAGGTTTGTCTTCTCATGAAGTAAATCAGCCTGGAAGTTACCGTGATGTAACGGATACAACTATTGTAGCTCAATTCAAAACATTACCAGAAACATTGCCTTCATTTTTACAAGGTTTTGGTCCAATTCACATTTTGGCTTGGACGACAACACCTTGGACTTTGCCTTCCAACACGGCTTTGACGGTTGGACCAAAAATCGACTATGTTTTAGTAAAAACCTTCAATCAATATACTTTTGAGCCAGTTCATGTGATTTTGGCCAAAAACTTAGTTGGAAAACAATTTACAAAAGGATTCTTTGCTTCTGAAGATGTAGTTGATTTCGAAAATTTTAAAGCTGGCGATAAAAAAATACCATTTCAAATCGTAGCCGAATGTAAAGGTCAAGATTTAGTGGATATTCGTTATGAGCAATTATTGCCTTTTGTATTGCCTTATCAAAATGCAGAAAATGCGTTTAGAGTGATTGCGGGTGATTTTGTAACTA
>ERZ650302.908-NODE-908-length-16715-cov-6.485714_pt1 | contig 16715 bp, 20 predicted proteins | sample MGYA00376238_ERZ650302 | MGnify/ENA primary metagenome ERZ650302 (study PRJEB26733, sample SAMN07839298) | wastewater metagenome | biome: urban; feature: wastewater treatment plant; material: waste water | place: USA: North Carolina | collected 2016-04-28 ... | reverse complement strand
AATCCGTCTTAATCCCTTATCTACAGGGAAGTCTGTTCAGACACTGCATTCAAACGTGGTGCTGATGGTTGGGAGGTCTTAATCCCTTATCTACAGGGAAGTCTGTTCAGACTCAACATTCGCAACCACTAGACTGCCAATAAAGAGTCTTAATCCCTTATCTACAGGGAAGTCTGTTCAGACTCTACCTCTATTTTTTTCTTTTGTAAAGCAAAGACTTATAGAGGATAAATACTTCAAAGTATGTATCAGTAAAGTTGCTGTATGACAAAATGTTTCACAGTTGTTCTTATTAATATAAAAATCAATGGTATAGGTTGGTTTTAGGACTTTAAGGTTGTCAACCTGAATTTTGTAAGCTTGCATTTTATCTACTATCTCATTTTTTGGGTTTAGGGTGACAGTCAATCCTCTCAAAGTGAGATTGATATGCGTAGTTATCTTGGTATGTATGATGTGAGTTGTCCGCGCCGTAGAAGCACTTTATTTCGAATACTGAGTGCGTATGGAATTCATCAGCAGAAGTCAGTATTTGAATGCAGATTGAACTCAGATTTTAGGCTACAACTTATTCAGCAACTAGCTGTTTTGCCAAATGATACCTTTCAACGAATTGTGTTAATACAAGTTTATCCAAATCATCCAGATAGCATCATGTTAGGTGCAGCTAAACAGCACCCTGCAAGTCATTGCTTATATATTGCTTAAATTATTATAATTCATATAGGACAAATTGATCATGCAAACTTTATATATAGATCGCCGTGATACAAAACTCGATATAGATCGTGAAAGAATATTAGTACACAGCCCTTCGTTACCTAAACCTTTGTCTATTGCATTTGCTTATCTTTCTTCTATTGTAATAAGCGCTAAAACTCAATTACATAGTCATGTTCTACTCGCATGTGCGAGTCGAGGAATTCCAGTGATTATTCTTGATCCTAGAACTTGTGAATCTCATGCACAGTATATTCCCCCCTCAAGTAAAGTTGTGCATCGTAAAATTAAACAGTTTGAGGTGTTGGATCAAGATGAGCGTAGGCTAGGGTATGCCAAGCAATTGGTCTATGCTCAAAGCATACAGCAGTTTAAACTGATAAAGTACTGGTTCAAAACACATCAGATTGAAGCAAAATTACAAGAACAGATCATTGAACGAATTAAAACGATTATCACGATGATCAATGCTTGCCAAAGTCTTGAACAGTTGCGTGGACTCGAAGGGGCAAGCGCTAAGATTGTTTTTTATGTAATGTCACTCATTGCTCCTGCATGGGCTAAATTCCAAGGCCGTAATCGTAGACCACCCAAAGATCCGATTAATGTACTGCTGTCTTTATCTTATAGCTTAATTTATGCCGAATGTACTCGCGCTTTAACTGCGCATGCCCTCGACCCGATGCTGGGCTTTTACCATGAACCAGTACATGGGCGTTATTCTTTGGCATGTGATCTTACTGAGCGTATACGATGCGATATTGAAAAATGGGTCATGCAATTACTGTTTAATGAGCAATTGAGGCCCGTGCATTTTGCCTCATCTGAACAATACCCTTGTGTTTTAAACAAAGAAGGACGTGCAATTTTTTATCCTTTATGGGAGCGGCGTTTTCAGGTATGGAAGAAATATATTCGAATGAATGCATCCCAATGGGCAAAAACGATTGATCAGTGTGTTCCGTATTGAGTCAGGTCTTATGTCAGCAAAGCGAATGCATTGGATTTGTAGCTATGATATTTGCCACCCGAAGCGCTTGAGAAAAGTGCATCAGACCTTGTCGAGTCAAGGCATTTCAATTAATTACTCAGTCTTTTATTTAGCATTAAGTATCACTGAGTTTAAACAGCTGATCAGAAAGATAGAAGGGATGATTACTGTTGAAGATGATGTGCGTTTTTATAAAAGCATGCCTCTGCACCGAGCAGTGGTGTTGGGTAGAATAAGTCCTTCAGGCATTCAATTGCTAGGTCCGCAGGGGCAATCTCTATAATTTATAACACTGTAAGCTTGTGAAATCTGAGCCAAAACTAAATTAATTATTTAATAGCTTCACCAACGATAAGAACAAGGTGAAGCACATGATGAAGACTAAAGCACAAGATTTATTACACAGCTATGCAACACAGCTAGATCAGTTTTTTGCTGTTCATCAGGATGCCAATACAGCTTTATCTGATTGGCTTGCTTCACACTTTTCTAATACACAAATGATCGAATTGCTAGAAGCAATTTTAAAAGATACGTCTAGCTTGAAGCAGATTTGTCAGCGTTCATATCAGCATGGAAATGGCTTTCTTAAAGTGGTGTTGTTGGACCGTGGCTATAAATTACGTCTACACATTTGGTTTGCGGGTCAATCATGTGAAGAAAATATTCATGATCACCGCTGGAGTTTTTCGTCTCTCATCTTGGCAGGTTCATTAAAAAGTGAGATTTGGAAAGATCATGCAGAAGGTCAGGTGTTTCAAGAATATGAATATCATGCTGCGACTGCTGAACGGTCTGCTTTTAAAACCGAAATGGGATGTCAGCCATTACAGTTAGATCATGTTCAATTGAACACAGTCGGTGATCATTATGTCATGCCAAAAGGCAAGCTTCATCGAATTATCAATCCTGGGCACCAATTGGTTGCAACCATGATGTGCAGTGCCCCAACCGAACAAGGCACAACACGCTTAATTCCGATGCATGCAGGGATTGATCCAAATATTCAGCCGCCAAAAGCCAATAAAGATCAGTTGGCAGGCGCACTTTTACAATTTCTTCAGCATTTAAAGGCACAGGAGTTTGATTATGCTGCCTAAGCACTCTCTTTTTATCGATCTTCTTCAAATGAAGCGTATTCAATCTGTCAGTCAACTGCAGGTGGAACTACGTTATCAGCAGGAGATGAATAGTTTATCTAGGTTGTGTCAGCAAAAGTCGTCTTATCTAAATCGTTATGATCAGCTGTTTCGATATATCACGTTGTGGCTGTTACAGCATGGATATGACCTGACGGATTATCAACCACATCAAACATTGAAAGCGGTATGTTTGTCACATTTCCCTAACTGGGATATTGAGGAAGTCGTTCGACAAAGGCATTTGTTGAAAAAAGGTTTAAAGCTGAATCCCGAATCAGATGTAGATCAGGAGCTGCAACATTGTGTGAATACTTTTCAAGCATTACTGCAAGCTTATGAATTCTGATAACAACGATAAAACTAGGCAAAATTTAAAAAAATCACAAGGGTAATGTAATGATGACATTAGCAGAAACGATTCTTATGACTCAAATAGGATATGAAAACTTACTTGCGAGAATTACTGAAAAAGAAAAGGAATACGACCAAGTTCGTGATCATCGCCAAGTCGCTTTTGAACTGTCAGGTGATGGCTGGCATGACAATCCAGAATTTAATCGTATGCAACAGCTCGAAGCGAATTTGAACCATACGCTTAAAACACTCAATGACCGTTTGGATGTCATGAAATTTATTGATATTCATGATGGCATGCGTAATGTCCAGCAAGTTGAAATTGGTAGTATTGTGAAATTACGTCGCTATGATTTAGCGGATGACTCAGAAATAGAAGAAATATGGGAAATTCGTGGTTTTGATGAAACCAATATCAAACTCAAGCATTTGGCATATAACGCACCCTTAGCAGAAAAAATCATGCATCTTCATGTTGCTGATATTGCTGAAGAGGTTCAAATAGGCTCGCGTCATTTTGATATTGAGGTTGTGGCGTTGTTTAAAACACGCCTGATTGCTGGTATTTAAATTAGAGAAACGGGTAGATGTATATAGCAATTGAAGGAACAAAAGGAACAGGAAAATCGACTTTGCTTAAAAATCTAAAAAGGAAGTTGCAACAAGATGGAATTGATTTCCAAATGTTCGCACCGACCAAAGCAATGCCGAAAGAGATTTGGTGGGAAAAAGCATATTCCGACTATTGTCAGGATGATGTTTTTCTTGACTCTTTATATACCGCCCGTGCAAATTACCATGCATCTCAAATTGATTTTGATGGATCACTGGTTTTAGGTGATCGCAGTATTTTAACGAGTTATGTAACACGTTGGCCGCATGATGATTTGAAGTGTTTGTTGCCATATCTGGATCAAATTCGTCAAAAAGAATTTCTAGTGCCATTACCTGATTTGGTATTGTATTTAGATTTACCGTTAGATATTACGCTTTCACGTCTTGCACAAAGAGGAAGAAATTATGGTTTGCACGACGAACAAGAAGAGCAATTGATGCGAGCAAAAGAAGCTTATACAACACTGTTAAGTTATAAAAATGAGCTGGGTATGGCTGATTTACAATATCAATTGGTTGATGCAAAACAAAAGCCAGAAGATTTGCTTGAAAATGTTTACGCTTTAGTTGTAAAACAACTAGAAAAATGTGATTTATATCAATAATATTATTTTACTTTGGGGTTGATAATCATGAAAAAAAATATTTTATTACTTGTAACGGGCGGAACACCCCAAATCATTACAGAAACGATTTGGGCGTTAGCATGTGATCCACAGCATAATGAACAATGGGTTCCAGATGAAGTTCATATCATCAGTACACGTTATGGTTTAAATGAAGTAAAAAATAAACTTTTGGGCAAGGATAAGATTCTTACTCGAATGAAAAACGAATATGCTCAAATTGCTAATCTGAGATTAGAGGATAATTTTCTGCACTGTTTTACCGATCAAGATGGTAATGAGCTTGAAGACTTAAGAACGCCTGAGGAAAATGAATTTGCAGCAAATTTAATTTGTGAAAAAATTCGCCATTTTAGTTCTGATGAAAAAGTGAGCTTGCATGTTTCAATTGCAGGTGGTCGTAAAACCATGGGGTTCTATGCAGGTTATGCGTTATCCCTATATGGACGTGCGCAAGACCGTATGTCACATGTGTTGGTTGATGAAAAATTTGAAAAAGGAATTAATTTCTACTATCCATCAAAAAATGAAAACGATTTCATTATTGATCGAGAAAATAAAACCATCGGTCTTTCTAAAGATGCTAACGTGTGGTTGGCGCAGATTCCTTTTGTACGTTTAAAAGAGGCGGTAAAAGATAAACATCAATTAAAAGGTGAAGATAGCTTTAGTACAGTTGTCCATAAAATTAACGAATCTTTTAATGATGTGAAATTAAAAATTTTAGTGCATAGCCGTGAAGTTGTGATCAATGAGAAGTTTGTCATTAAAAACTTAGCACCACGTGAATTTGCAATGTTGCATTGGTTTGCCGATCTTCGTCAGAAAGGCTTCGATGGTATTGTTGCACCGACTAAAAAAATTAACAGTAAAGATATACCACCGCAGGAAGCAAAATATATTGCGCAACTTTCTGAACAGTTTAAACAATATTATGAAGAGTTTAAAAATACAGATGACATTCAGTTAGATGTAGATAAGCAATTTTTTGAAAGTGTAAAGTCACTTTTAAATACAGCTTTATTGGGCCATTTAGGTTTGGAGTTGGCTGAAAAAATTAGTCTGACGCAAAATAAGAAAGGGCAACCTTTTTATCTGAATGTCAAACCAGAAAATATTGAAATTATTGATCGCTTTAAAAATTAAAAAATAGAGGGAAATATCATGGGATTACGTAGCCCAAGTGAGGCTATTCAGCTTCCTATATTAGAGGAATTAAAAGCTTTAAAGTGGCACACTTTAGAGTGTGAATTGGTTACGCCTATGTACGGTGGTGGAGTAGATGCTGCTACTGTAGATTTTAAAATGCCAATTCGTGTCAGTGCTATTAAGGGGCAACTTCGTTTTTGGTGGCGTTTACTTGCAAAGAATAAGAAAGATGACACTTGGAGTTTTAATGGCGATTTAAAACGCATTCGTGATGCTGAATTTGCACTTTGGGGTGGGCAAGGCGATGATGATGGTGGAAGAGCAAGTCAGGTTTTCTTAAAAGTACAGAATGTTTCTAAACCTAAAGTAGAAAGATGGGCGGAATATCGTCCTAATGCTAAAGGCCGAGATACGATCTATCCAGAACGATGGGCGAATTTACCCTATGTATTATTTCCTGCTCAAGGTCGTACACAGGAAAATCCGCATGAAGAACCACATGCTTTATGTAGAGAAGGACTGACATGGCAATTGTTATTTGCATTCAGTGAACAAATTTCATCGGTCCAAATTGAACAAACAATTGAAACCTTTAGGTGGTGGTCAAATTTTGGTGGAATGGGGGCCAGAAGTCGAAAAGGATTAGGTTCTATCCACATTTCTAGTACTACAAATTTTCCTTTAATTAACAAACCTTTGTCTGTAGAAGAAGTAGCGCAAGCCAACTGTCGCATTGTAGTAAAAAATCGATCTATTGATCCGTATACTCAATTAGAACAGGGTATTAATAAATTAAGAGATTTTCGACAAAAGGCAGAATTAGGTCGTAATAAAGGTCAAGCTCCAAAACCGGCCGGTCGCAGCCGTTGGCCAGAACCTGATGCATTAAGAAGAATTTATGTTAATCAACATGCAAAAGAACATGCACCCGTACATGAAGCAGGTCAAGTATTCCCAAGAGCATTATTTGGTTTACCTATTCTTTTTCATTTCCCTGTTGAGAAAGGTTTAAATTCAACTTTAGAACCAAGCCAAGGGGATCGTTTAGCTAGTCCTTTATTTATTCGTCCATTTTACCTAGGTACCAATGCTAGAGGCGAAAAAGAATGGGCAAGTTGTGCCTTAGTCACACCATATGAACATATTAAAAATATGAATGTATCACTTGGTCGAAATGAAACCTATCCCGTTTGGAAAAGTGATACCGCTCAACATATTCGCCCAATTCAAGATCAACAAGGAACAGATCCATTAGATGCTTTCCTTAAATATTTTGCAAAATAATGGATTATAAAATGACAGAATATGTAGTAATTCTTTCCGTAGGTCCAGTGCAGAGCATGATTGCTGCTGCTCGTAAAAGTCGTGATTTATGGAGTGGTTCAGCACTTTTATCTGAACTTGCCAAAGCATGTGCTTTATCCCTTAAAAATAATGGAGCAGAACTGATTTTTCCTGCTATTGCGAGTAATGATCTTACAAGTTTGGAAAAAAACTCAGATTTTTCTGTAGGTAACAAAATTCAAGTATGCCTCAATGCTGAAAATGAGCAGCAATTGCGTGAAGTTATCGAACAAGCGAAACAAGCAACAAAACAGCGTTTTTTAGATGAAGTCGAAGAGGTATATCAAGATTTAAAATCATCTGAAATACGTGTAGATATTTGGAATGCGCAGCGTAATGACTATGTTGAAGTGCAAGCAGCATGGGCGATTATTTCTGATCAGCAAAGTTATAGTGATGCTGTTGCACTAGCATCTAAGGTGCTTGCTGCACGTAAGGCAACACGGGACTTTACGCAAATTATTGCAAATCCTTATGCTGAGGAATTTATGATTCCAAAATCTTCATTAGATGGTGCACGTGAAACCGTTCTAAAGGAAGATAAAAAGCATGCCTTAAGTAATCAAACACGTGCAAAATTAGGGTTATCTGCCTCAGAACAACTTGATTGTTTAGGTGTCGTAAAACGTTTAGGTTTAAAAAAACAAGCGGATCGTTTTACTGCTTTCACACGAATTACAGCACATGCATGGATCGAGAAAATAAAATTAGATCCAAAATTCGTAGATGTAAAAGAGTGCTATGAACGCTTAGTGAAAAATGATCTAGCAACACGTGTACGTGGTAATCAGGGAGTTTATGATGATTTTCCATATGATGCACAGTTTTTGTATCGCTCTCGCTTAGAAGCTGAGTTACGTAATTATCCAGATGCGGATTCTTTCAATGATGCATTAAATGCGTTATTAAAAATGCTAAAACCTTTTTGGAAAACATATGGTGAACCATCAGCATACGGTGTTCTATTACTAGCAGATGGCGATCGTATGGGTGAGCTTTTAGATAAAGCTCAGGACAAAAAAGCACATCAACAAATCACAGTTGCATTGTCAGAATTTGCAGGTGGTGTTGCTGAAAAAATGCGTAAATATGATGGACATTGTGTTTATGCTGGGGGAGATGATGTACTTGGTTTTGTCCCATTGCACAGAGCTTATGATTGTGCCAAAGCCTTAAGTGAGTCTTTTAAAGAAAAACTACAGACCATTGCACAAACACTAAATGCTGATCAAGTACCAACATTATCAGTGGGGCTTGCTATTGCACATCATACAACACCACTTAGTGTCATACGTGAATATGCCAGCCAAGCTGAAAAGTTTGCGAAAGGTGATCATATTTCGGAGCCGAATCAGCGACGTAATGCATTGGGTATTTTATTAGATGTACGTTCTGGCAACCAAACGAAACTTCGCTTTAGTTGGAGTGATCAAACAGCGCATCAGGCTTTTGCTGAATGGGTAAATTTATATCTGAATAAAGATATTCCATCTCGTATAGCATATGACACACGTGCGATTGACTTAAGAACTAAAAATATTGCACCTGGCAAAAATATCCAGAAAGATATTCAAACTGCTGAACTGACGTTAATGCTAAAAAAAGCCCGACTTGCAAATGGTGCTGAGATTAAGAAGGTTCATGTCGATAAACTTACAAATCGTGCGACTGAAATTAATTTACAGGCTTTATCTGATGAGTTGATTGTCGCACGTTGGTTTGCCGCAAAAACACAACAAGATTTAGGGAAAGATGGGCAATGATAAATCAAGCATATTTAATTGAATCACTTGCACCTTTAGTATTTCGTTCAGGAAAACCTTTTGGATCTGTTGCATCTGCGCAAGATGCAACATTCCCTTTGCCATCTGCAACAGCGGGGATGATCCGAGCAATGCAGATTGAACAACATGCGGGGCAATATCAAGATTATCAAGGGCGTTTAAATCATGAGGATTACCAGAAGATTCTTAGTATTCAATCTCAAGGGCCTTTTTTAGTTCGTTTTAATCCTGATCATTTAGATGATTATACAATTTTGGTTCCTAAACCTGCGAATGCACTTTATTTTGAAAGTCGAGAAGATAAAAAAACACATTTAGTACGTTTAGCACCAAATGCATTTGATTCTGAACGTTGTGGTAGTGACTTGCCAACAGGCTTGTTACCTGTACAGATGCAAAAAAATTTAAAAGGTAAGCCTCAAAGTGGGGTGACATATTGGACTTTAGAACATTTTTTGGGCTGGCAACAAGGGCAAGAATTTAGCTTTGAAAGTATTGAGGCCACAGGTTTAAAAACCTTAGCTATTGACATTCGAACACATGTCAAAATCGATTCTACTAGTGCATCAAGTGAAGATGGAAAACTCTTCCAAACAGCCAGTTTGGACTTAAACCATCAATTACAAGGACAACGGATTGCAGGTAAAAAGTGGGATGATGAACGTTATGGCTTTGTTGTATTTACAGAGCAACAACTTACTCAAGACTTAGCGACTTTAGGTGGAGAGCGACGTTTATCATACTTTAAACCAGTCAAATCCACTCAATATCTAAAGCCCTCAGATGATTTGCTAGAAAAAATTAACCAAAACAAAGGTTTTAGTCTAAGTTTGCTTACACCTGCTGTTTTTGAAAATGGCTATTTACCTGCATGGTTGGATCAAAATACCTTATGTGGAAAACTGCCTCAATCTGATGTTGAAGTGAAACTAGAGTCGGTCGCTATTGATCGCTGGTTACCTGTATCGGGTTGGGATTCTATAGTATGGAAACCTAAAGCAACCCGTAAAGCTGTGGGGGCAGGGGCTGTGTATTGGTTCAGCCTAATGACTCAGATGGATGAAGAAACGTTGCAACAATTGTGGGCGCAACCAATTTCAGATCATTCACAAGATCGAAATGATGGCTTTGGTGTCGCAATCGTTAGTGCTTGGTCAAAATAAATTACTTAAAAATCATTAGGAATATAAATATGCAAACTCGTATTTTTCATTTACAAGCATTATCGGCATTACATGTTGGGACAGGCCAAGGTGTGGGTATCGTTGACTTACCGATTGCACGCGCAAAAGCGACAAATTTACCGATTGTTGCAGGCTCAGCACTCAAAGGTGTACTACGTGATGAAGCTGAAACGCAATTATCTTTAAATCAAGAGCAAATTAAAACACTATTTGGTCCTGTAGACGCTGATGCAACACATGCTGGTGCAGTTGCATTTGGTGATGCACAATTATTATTACTGCCAATTCGTTCTTTTGCAGGTACAGTAGCATACGCAACATGTCCATATATCTTGCGTCAATATCAACGCGATGTAGGAAGTGATTTAGATATTCCTCAACTAGAGGCAGATAAGGCACGCGTGACAGAAGACAGTGCGTTATATGTCGCTAATGGAAAGATGGCATTAGAAGATTTGGATATTGAAGCATATTCAACAGGACTTGCTGCGCAGTGGGCAGATCAAATTACAGCACAGTTATATCCTGAATCTGTTGCGCAGTATCAACAATGGCGTGATGCGGTCAAAGCACGTTTTGTGATTTTACCTGATGATATTTTTTCATTTTTAGCGGATACCGCAACTGAAATACGAACACGTATTCGTATTGATCGTGAAACACGTGTTGTGATGAACGGTGCACTCTGGACTGAAGAAAATTTACCTGCTGAAACAGTATTATGGGGTGTTATTGGTATTTCTGCATCCAGAAATAAAGACAATAAAAAAACAGCAGAAGAGCTTTCTGAACTGTTGCCAACAGCACAAGAATTATCAATACAGCTAGGCGGTAAACATACCGTAGGGCGTGGTTTCTGTCGTCTTTTATTAGACCAAGCACAAGTCTGAGGATTTAATCATGCAGATTCGTACTCATAAATATGCAGAAGATGCTTTCCCTTTAGTGAAAGCAATGCAAAAAGATAATTTTGAAGCTAAATATCGTACCTTGGCACTTAACTTTCCAACCATGGTTATGCAATCAGGTTTGGCTCAAGCGATTGGCTTTCTAATGGCGAAGGGTAAAGATAAGCCTGAGCATAAAATTATCTTACAGCACATTCAGACTATTTTAGATCGCCCAAATTTACATGCGGATATTTTAGCCTCTGACATAGGGCAATATCAGTTGTTGACTCGTCAAACCTTAGATGCAACGGCATGGTTGAAACGTTATACACAAGCCCTACTGAAAAAAGAAGGTGAGGCATGACAGCACTTGTACGTAAACAACTCATTCCGTTATTAAATGCAACACATGCGAATGATCATCCAAATCCGGGTTTGCTGATCCAAAGAGGACTACGTGTATGGGACTCTACAGATAAAGCCAAAGCAGATAAAAAAGATTTGATAGATGTCATTACCAATCTAAAACCATCAGACTTATACCAATTGGCGTTTGATCGATGGTTATTACAAACTCAACAAAAACAGAATTTCGCTGCCCTACCTGCAACAATTGATGGTCGCTTAATGACGGGTTTAGCATTAGGTGGAACGCTTGAAACAGGTGTTACGACCCAGCATAGTTATGGTATGCCAATGCTGGCAGGTTCTTCTGTAAAAGGTGCAGTACGCGCTTATGCAGAAAATCTGTTTAGTCAAAAAGATGCTGATGGTAAGGTCATTCTAGATGAAAAAGGTAAAACGCAAATTGATGTTGCGATGATGCCGATTTTAGATACTTTATTTGGGGCAGATGAAGATGCTGAAGCAAACGCTGGTTATTTGGTTTGGCATGATGCTTGGTATATTCCAGCTCTAACCAAAGAAGGAAAATATAGTTCAGCTGAAGAAGCTAAACCATTTGTTGGTGAAATTGTCACAGTACATCATCAAAAATATTATGCAGGTCAGTCAAACGAAGCACTTGATATGGAATCTCCTGTCCCTAATCAGCAGCTAGCAGTACAAGGGAGCTTCTATTTTGTAATTGAGGGTGCAAATCAGCAGTGGCTCGATTTTGCAAAGCAACTTCTTGAAAACATGCTCAATCAGTTTGGCATGGGGGCTAAAGGGGCTTCAGGTTATGGTTATTTTATTCAAGATGATAAATTAATTGAAAGGTTAAAATTGCATTTTAATGAAGTAAATATTCAGCCGATTGATCCGAATGACGAATTTGGGCTTGCTCGGCAAAAAATTAGTACATATAACGAAATACAATTGTATGAAGCTCTAGCTAAGTCAGGAAGAACAAAGTCATTCGCTGAATTTGGACTAGATAAGTCTAATGATGAACATTGTAGAAAAGTGGTTGAAATTTCCTTAGAACAGCATAGCCAGTGGATTGAGAGTGATGAATGGCTCAACTCTAAGAAAAAAACAATCGATGAAGCATTAAAATTTATCAATAAGTACAAATCCTAAAAATTAAAAAAGCAGTAAAGCATTTCTCGCTTTATTGCTTTTTTTATGAGATTGAATATGAAAATATTACTTTGTTCGGCAACGGATCATAATCCAGTTAATCTTTTGCCCTTAGAGTCGGTGCAAATTAACCCAGATATAATCTATGTAGCGGTAAGTACACAAAAACGTCAGCAGGGTGATAACTTAATTGCAGAGTTAAAGGCTATTGGTAAAAAAGTCGAAGTATTAAAGATAGAAAATGAACACAGTTTGCAGTCTTTAACACAGCAATATGAGCAATGGTTGTTACAACACCAAGATGATGAAATTGTCGTAAATCTGACTGGTGGGACTAAACTGATGAGTATCGCTGCTTATCAAATCTTTAGTGGGTATGGTTTTCGATGTTTTTATCAAAACTTAAACCCTAATCAGCTAATTTGGCTCGACGATGAAAGTATTATTTCTGATATTGGAACGAAGATTAGCCTAGAACGGTATTTAAAAAGCTATCAGTTTGATGTCGTTAAAAAACAAAAATTGAATGAAGTCCACCAGTCTTATAAAAAATACACCAAACTTATATATCAAGAGCTTTCTAAAGCAGGGCGTTGGCAACAAACCTGTCAACTCATTAGTAAATTAAATGCTCATACTGCAAAACCCAAATTATCTGATTTAAAGAATTTTACGTTAGATTATGACGAAGAGTCATTTTTAACACATCTAAGCTATGAAACTGATTTATTTGAATTGACTGCAAAGAGCATTGAATGGCAAACCGAGCAGGATCGTGCTTTTATTGCAGGAGGCTGGCTTGAATATCTTACAGCAAGTTTGCTGGTTGCCGAGAATATTCGAGACATATCATTGAGTGTGGAAATTGCGAAAAGCACTCAGCGGGTTCATGCAAAAACACACCAAGAAATCGATGTAATGGCGATGCAGCAGCAACAGCTTTTAATTATTGAGTGCAAAACAGTAAATTGGAAAAATGCCACACAGGCATCAGAGGCAATTTATAAATTAAGCGCATTACGTGATATTGGTGGATTGAATACAAAAGCAGTTTTTGTATCTTTATATGATTTACCTGATGCTGCAAAAACACGTGCCGCTGAACATAACATTCAAGTAGTTGCAGGGCAGAATGCAATTGTGCAACTCAAACAACGTCTTTTATCGATATAAACTGAATGTGTAATCTTACAATCTCCCGCTACCGCATTAAATTTAAAGCCAATCAAAATATCCAATTGCCCGAATATGCAGGCTCCTCGCTACGTGGTGCTTTTGGACATGCCTTGAAAAATATTGCATGTTTAACAGCAGGCTTGAACAAAGGTCATTGTAAATGCCAACCTGTTGAGAGTTGTTTATATCGTCGTATCTTTGACCCAGCGAAGCAGAAATTGATTTTGCAAGATCGTTTGCAGGATGTTGCACCTCCATTCGTGATAGAAGCGCATTCACTTTCAACAAAAGTTTTAGCAGGTCAGGAAGCTTATTTTTATATGACCTTAGTAGGTGACTTTGCACATAACCAGCAAATGATGATTCAAATGGCATGGCAACGTGCATTAGCTGTAGGAATTGGTAGTTACCACAATACAGGTCAAGCACAGTCACAACTTGTCTCTTTCGAATTGTGTGATCGCCCACAGCTGAATTGGCAAACAAGTGAAAATTTAAGAGTACAATTTTTAAGTCATGCGCGCATTCAGCATCATGGTGAAATCTTAACAGTAGAAAATTTTGATCCTGTTATTTTCTGTAGATCTGTTGTTCGACGCTATCTCACCTTAACGGAAGCATATTCAGAACAGAGTTTGTCCAGCGCATTTGTGAAATCATTATTTGACGATGTAAATCATGTACAAGGAGAATATCGGGTCGATCACAGACGTTGGTCTCGTTGGTCAAATCGTCAAAAGCAAAAAATGCAAATGGATGGTTTGTTAGGAGAGGTGATACTGCAGCATGTCTCTAATCAATTGGCAGATATTTTGTATTTAGGGCAATGGTTGCATGTAGGCAAAGGGAGTGTCTTTGGTTTAGGGCAATACGTTTTGCAACATACTCAAGAAGAGCAGTTAAGCGCCTAAACGGCGCTGTTCAAGTCGAGCAAACCATTCACGTCCAGGTTTTCCAGTATGTAAACGTATATGCTGTTTAAGTTGAGCAGTAGCTTCATTTAAGCTACGTAGATCTTTTAAAAAGCTCTCACTCTCAGCTTTATATCCGTCGATTGCTGTTTTTATTTGGGCATGTATGTCACGTTGCTGCCTAAGCATCTGTTGAATTTGCTCTTTTTCTGCCCCAGAAGCTTCTTCACGCTGTTGTTTGAGTTGGCCAATGGTCTCTCCTGAGCATTTTAGTTGGGTATATAAACCATTCAGCACTTTTTTTGTACTTGCATATAATTCAAATGCTTGATCTGCAGTTTGTTTAGACGCATGATGCATCTCAATATATTTTTTATATTCCTGATATTCTGCTGTACTTTTTAACGCGGCTTGAATTTTTTCACGTTGTTGTGCAGTTTCACGACGTACTTGGCTACGTTTACGTTCCCAGCGATCATGCTGTGATTTGGTTTCGGCATCAAGTAAATAAAGAACGGCTGCTCCGATAGCAACACCTACGAGTATGGGTAGCATTTCATTTCCCCTTTGTTCAACCAACATCTTTTAGATCTAATTGTGGACGAGATAGATCAATACCAAATTGATGATAGGCATCCATGAGTGTTTGATTTAAACGTGAGGTTTCTTCACGGTTTAACTCAATTTGTTTAAGTATCTGTTGCCACATTGACATCAATGTCGTTTTGTTCGTTGGATCTTGTTCTTGCGCAATTAAATTTAAGATCATTATGCATTGCTCTTGGGCATGATCTTGCTGTTGTTTTTGCAAGGTAATGAATTGCTTATTGTGTTTTAAGCAAGTTTTGAATGCGCTAGATAATGCATCAATACGTTTGATTTCTTTCTTATGATTGAGCTCAATCTCTGCACGTATGATCTTTGACTGCTCATGCATTTGTTTGCGTTGAAATTCTAATTCAGCAACAGCACGTTTATATTGCGCAATTTCACTCAGCATATTACTAACGGCTTTAATGCCTTCTTGTACTGCCATTAAGCCCGCAGTTTGTGGAACTAAAGGATTCATTAATATTTCTCCATACGCTTTTAAACGTCAAATGAATGGTGCTACTGAGCAACTGAAAAGGATGTAAATAATCAATGGATACAATACAGAATCCATGGTTTTTTCCTGATTTTATTTTTTGAGCAGGCTGAAGTCCCGGTTGCGGAACATGGTCAGGACTTTGCCATTGGTGGCTGTGACCAAATGCATGCCATTCATATTTTTAAGCATCGGGCAAATATCGGCATACTTATTTATTTCTTTATGACCAATGCTGTAGTAAATCGCATGGCGGTGAAATTGTTTACGGCCAAAACGTAATAAATGTGCAATATGTTGTTGCTGTATACCGCGTTGTGTACGTCGTTTATAGGCATGTACGCTTAAGCCTAATGCAATATCTTCGAAATTCAAATAACACGTCATTTTCTTACCCTCTAGTTCGCTTGGTGTATAGAGAATAAGAGATATTTTTGATTTATCTTTAAAAATTTACTCTTCATGATGAATCATCTGAAATGCGCTTGGTAATTGTCTCACTACAACATTAAAAGCAACCCAAAAATAACATTCATTTGTTTTACTATCCTAATGGGATATATTATAATGAATGTAAGTTCCATTCCTTTGATGAGGCAAAATCAATGCAAAGCTCAATTCAATCAACTACACCTCAACACCACTTTGATGTAATGCTGGCTGCATTAAGACACCTTCAGCAATCAATACATGAGCAAGTGCCGCTTAATTATCTGTCTGATATAGCCGATTTATCTTTAATAACATCGCAACAAATTGATGAGTTATGTGAGGGGATAAACAACGCCCAAGATGAGACATATCGCGTGGTCGTATTAAGTACCGCACATTTAACTTCGCAGGACAACGAATGGTTAAGTGTCCAAAACACAGTCACAAGTGACATTATTGCTCGCCCATACGGCTACCTAATCAAGCTTCCAGGTGATGATGTGGATGACTTCATGAGCGAACACTCATTCAGTGAAAACTTACAAAAAATCATCTATTGGGCAATAAATGCTGGTTTTGGCATGATTGAATTTGATTGTGATGCAGAGGTTCAATCTCAATTGGCTGTGTACGAGTGGTAATTTTCGATGAAAACTGAGCTATTCAACAAGCTTGATACAATGTTTGGTGAGTATCGACTAAAAGGTTTAAGGCTGTTTCCAAAGCGTTGCGGGGGCGGGTTTTGCGGCAGTATATGTCGACTAGGTAGGAAAATAGCTTCGTTTA
>ERZ650302.905-NODE-905-length-16743-cov-18.650947_pt1 | contig 16743 bp, 19 predicted proteins | sample MGYA00376238_ERZ650302 | MGnify/ENA primary metagenome ERZ650302 (study PRJEB26733, sample SAMN07839298) | wastewater metagenome | biome: urban; feature: wastewater treatment plant; material: waste water | place: USA: North Carolina | collected 2016-04-28 ... | reverse complement strand
TCAGTCAAGCTGAGCTTGAGACAATTAAACAAAAAATTGGGTTGTTGTTAGCTATTTCATAAATTAAAGGGATAACAATCAATAGAGTAAGGGTAAGAATAAAAAATGAGTTTTATCGGTTATGCCCGGGTTTCAACATCTGAAGGAAAACAACTCCTTGACCGTCAGGTTGATGCGTTAACAGAAATCGGCTGTGAGCGAATTTTTGAAGACAAGGCGTCGGGAAGTAATTCCCAACGTAAAGGGTTGGATGATTGTCTCAACTATTTACGAAAGGGAGATGTGCTTGTTGTTTTGGATTTGGATAGGTTAGGGCGATTAGCCAGTGACTTGATTAAACTCATTGATGAATTGGCTGAAAATGGCATTGGCTTTAAAGCGATTAACTCACCGATGGATACCACAACCCCTGCAGGTCGAGCCTTTTTGCAGATTCAAGCCGCTTTTGCTGAGATGGAGCGTAACATTATCCGTCAGCGAGTGAAAGAGGGGATAGCTGCTGCCCGTGCTCGTGGTCGAAAAGGCGGACGACCTAGAATCATGACGGCTGAGAAACTTAAATATGCCCAGCATTTAATGGCTGATCAAACCAAAAGTATTCCAGCAATTTGCAAAGAACTGGGCGATATTCCCAGTAGTACGCTGTACCACTATGTGACGGCAAAAGGTGAATTGAAAAAGGCAGGCTTAGAATTGATAAGTAGAATCAAATAATTTCAACATTCTTGAACTCTCCTAATAGCCGCTTGAACCGTCCTGGGATTGTCGAATGCTTACACATTATATAAAAATTGCTGATAGTTTATTGAGTAAGTAAGATTAAGGTGAGCTTTAGTATTTCAAAGGGAAGGCTCTGGCAATCGTAACACATTAACCGATTGTGTCATGTGCCAAACATGATGAGTGACGATAATTAAAATGCCGTATTGTTGATGGGCAACGAGATTTTGCCAAAGCAACTCACGACTGTCTTTATCTAGCCCCGCAAATGGCTCATCGAGTAATAATACTTTTTTTGGTATTAACAATAGTCTTGCTAAAGCGATACGCCGAGCTTGTCCCCCAGAAATCGCTTGTCCATATTCACCAAGCGGCGTATCTAGTTGCTTTGGCTGTGCTTGCGCCCACGCTTTCAGCCCGACGATATCTAGCACTTGCCATAGTTCTTCATCCGTTGCATCCGCTTTGCCTAATCGTAGATTAGTCGCTAATGTCTGATCAAAAATATCAATCTGCTGTCCTAAATAACCAATCAAGTTAGGGACAGTTTGCAAGGTTTGCCAATCGATGCCATTTAACGCAATGCTACCGTGCTGCGGCAGTAGCTCATGGGCAAGCACCTGCAATAACGTTGATTTTCCTGCCCCAGAACGTCCCGTGATGAGTAGCGGCTGACCTTGCGTGACGGTAAAATGTAAGTCTTTGACTCCCACAATCGCTTGTGGTAGTTTGGCGTCAAGGTCATGAACGGTAAGCGTTAGCGGCGTTTGTAAGTTATCAAGGCTTGTTAACGGCGCATTATGTGTCAGTGGCTCTGATGTCGGTGTGTCAAGCAACGCATTGAGTTTGTATTTAGCGGCAACACTATTACCAAAGGCTAGATAATGCGTCACTAACGGTGCCACTACATCAATAATGCCTAATATCCCTAACATTAACGCCAGTAAAATAGGCACGCTCATCGAATCGGGCTTATGATAAAAATGCCATAACAGTGCTATCATCACACCCGCTATCAGCCATTGCATGATTAGCATCGCCAGCGATTGATAGTGCTGTGTGCGTCGTTGCTCATAGATATTTTCAGCTTCATACCCATGAAAAGCGTCTAGCTGTGAGTCCCAACGCTGCCAAATCAGCAAATGGGTTAAAGCGGATAACGGATTTAACAAGCTCACTCGCCGTGACTCTGCCAGTGTCTGTCTGTCTATCGCTTGCTGTTTGCCAAATAATGCCAGCAAAGCCGGTAACAGTAGACACGCCACCCCTAACATTAACACCACCCAAAAATTGGGATAATAAAAAAACAGCAACGCACCAACAAGCAACGTACCTGCCACCGCAATCAGCCAAGGTGAGACCACTCGTAACGGAAACTCATTAAGCATCTCTATATCATGAGTTAATCGGTGCATGGCATGGCTAGATTGTACTGTATCGCTAAGATGTGTCAACGGCAGCTTGGCAAAGCGACTAAAAAACCGCACTCGAAGCTGCTGCAATAGCCCAAACACCGCATGGTGCGATAACATCATCTCACCGTATCGCCCTGCCGTGCGCACCATGGCCAGCACCCGAATAATCGCCGCTGGCACCATATAATTAAAGCTATGCGAGCCGAGCGCCACTATTCCTGCAATGGCAGCCGCTGAGATAAACCAGCCTGACACCATCAATAGACCGATAACTGAAAGCGCCGTGATAATCGCTAAAAAAGCCGCTAATAACCATTTATCCCGCTGGCTGCTAAACAGCTGCCTTAAGCGAAAGGGCTGTGTTTTAGGCATGCACTTAACCCTTGGCTTGGACGATGTTTTAGACGCTTGCATGGGTATCTTCCTGAGCCGAATATTGGCATTGCGCAATCTTAATCTGTCGGTCTAACCATGGGAGCGCATAGGCATCGTGCGTCACCCATAGCACGGTTTTACCTTGGGTTAGTTGTGCTAACAGCGCATTGATATCCGCCGCGGTATCCATGTCCAAATGCTCCGTGGGCTCATCCAATAGCCACAGATAAGCGTCTTGTAATAAGAGTTGGGCTATTGCCAAACGTCGTTGCTGTCCCCCTGACAGACCGCTGCCCCGTTCACCAAGCTTTGTGTCGAGTTTTTGGGGCAGTTTTTCAATCAATGATTTTAATCCGACTTGTTCAAGGATTTGCCACAAGTTCTCGTCAGTAGCGGTGGCGTTAGGTAAGCGTAAATTCTCAGCGATGCTCATGGGCAACAGCATGGTTTGTTGTGACAGATAAGCGATTTCAGTGCGAAATTGATACAGGTTAACGCTTTGTAAGTCTTGGTCGTCAATGGTGATATGACCTTGATAAGCACAAAACCCCAACAAAATTTGCAGCAAGGTCGATTTGCCGCTACCACTGGTGCCAACAATTGCCACACGCTCACCTGCATTGATAGTAAAACTTAAAGCATCAAGACGAGTGCGTTGGTCACTGATAACCGTGACTTTATCACAGACAATGGCTGGGGCTGCGGTTAACGCTAGTTTATCAACTTGCTGCTGCTGAGGGGCTTCATAAGCGAGTAACGGCGATAACTCAGCCATAGCACCCTCAGCTTGGGCTTTGACATGATAGTCTGCCCCCAACTGACGTAACGGGGCATAAAATTCGGGAGCTAATAGTAATAAAAACAGTGCTGACTGATAAGGCACAGGCACGATATTTTTTTGCCAAGGTAAAATGCCAATCAGCCCAAAGCCTAGATATACAGCGATTAAGGCAATCGATAACGCTGCTAACAGTTCTAAGGCAGCGGTGTTTAAAAAAGCGATTTTAAGCACCGACATCGTGCGTAATCGATAGGCTTCGGCAGCGGTGTCAATATCATCACTAGCAGTATCTACCGCTTGTAATCGCTGTAATGTTGCTGTTCCCCGTAACCAATCCAAAAATCGCCCGCTCAGCTGTGCCATCGCGGCAAATTGTTGGCGACTTTTACGGGCGGTGGCATGACCAATTAATACCATAAATACAGGGACTAGCGGTGCGGTCAGCAATAAAATCAGCGTCGCTATCCAGCTTTGGGTTGCAGCGGCAACTAATAGCATGATAGGCGTGGTCACCACGATCAGACGCTGCAAATAAAGACGGCTCACATAGCCTGTCAAGGTGTCACATTGCTCAATGACGCTGTTGGTTAGACTGCCATCACTGCCAAACTGGTAACGAGCTGCCCCGACTTGGGCGAGTTTTTCCATGACTGCCATGCGTAAGGCATGGGTCGATTTGAGTCCTGCTTTGAGGGCGACTTGGTCTTTAAAAAAATGCAGTAAGGGGCGTAGTAATAAACAAGCAATAAGCCAGGGTAAACTTTGCAAAAAGACTTCAGCGGTAAAGGACTGAGTTGTAGATTGGGTAAGCCAATGGGCGATAATTTTGGCAATCAGCCAAGACTGTGTAATCAATAACAGTGTGGAGAGAACCGATAATCCCCAAGCCAAGTAAATGCTACGGTTAGCCGCTTTGGCATAATGGCGCAAGGCTTGGGCAGGTATGGGGCTAGTATGGAGATTTTTAACAGATTTTTTAGGCATAAACACAGAATATGAGCAACATTTGCCCATCATAACGCAAGCACAAGACGTTTGACTAGCTAATTCAGCTTGATACAAATAGCCATATATCACTAGTCATGTTTAATGGCATAGGTTAGCGTCTTGTTTAGCATATTAAGGGTTAAAGTTTGCGTGGGCAGGTATTGATACCAAGGAGTGTGTACAAGGCACAGAATCCGCTCAGTCCTGTCAACAAAGGCAATAAACCCACCGCCCCCCACCAAGATTGATAATAGAATCCTAAACCAATAATCACAAGACCTAAAACGATACGAACGGTTCTATCCAATTTACCTTCATTCACTTTCATGTTTACTGACTCTCTAAGTTATTTTTTGAAACACTGACTTTTAAGGACCGGCTTTTTAAAGATTTGACCGACACTATCAATCAATATATAAATAATAAGATTCAAGGTGGGTACTAAGGGCTATCTTACGGCGATAAGCTGTCGCTTTATATTGCTATGTAACTCTAGCTAGAGGACTAGCCGTTACCTAGTAATCAAAGATAGGAAATCATCGAATTTAGCCCCCACCTTGAAAGGGGTAGAGCAATGTAAACACTACCTATTATTATAAAATATGGCATTTTGTCGCTACGTGTTTGCTCTTTATGTGAACCATTATAAAGTAAATTTTTTAAAAATCCCTGCGACATAATGTCGCAATACCTTGTTATCTCAGTTATCTAATCGATATCCATATCGACCTTGCGTTTTTTTTGCAGTTTACGTTGTAGCGTACGACGGTGAATTTTAAGCACGCGAGCTGCCTCACTGACATTACCTTGACATTCCTCGAGTACTTGATGAATGTATTCCCATTCATGGTGTCCAAGCGATAGCCGCTCGTCACTTGAGGTGCTGTCTTTTGGATTCGCTGCTTGAATATCGAATGCTTTTAAAATATCGTCAATACCACAAGGCTTAGGTAGATAATGATAAGCACCCAATTTAACCGCACTAACAGCAGTGGCAATACTGGCATAGCCTGTCAGCATCAAAATTTTTGCTTGCGGTACGATTGCCAATAACGGTTCAATCAAATCCACGCCGTTCTCTTGTCCGATATTCAAATCCAAAATAATATAATTGGGTAAAAGTTCACTCGCTTGCATTAGGGCAGTTGCACCGTCATGGGTAACACCGACTTTATAGCCCAATTTATCCAATGATTTTTTTAAGATACGGCAAAACACGGTATCATCATCGATGATGAGCCATTGTTCGCTGCCTAAGTCTAAAGCATCTGTCATAGGGATTTCTCATTGATAGTTTATTGATAGTCGTGGCAAATCGCTAACTTAATCGTCACTTGCGTGCCAATCATTTTATCCTTTTGTGTTTTATCAGTATGGTGCAATGGCTGGATGATAAGCTCACCTTGCACATAATTTAAAATAGTTTTCGCCAATACCAATCCCATACCCCAACCGTTATCAGATGGTAGCGGTTGCTGCTGCTGAATTTTGCTAAGTTGCTGAGCGTCAATACCATGACCATTATCGTTGATGGTAAGACACACATGGCTTTTTTGTTCAGCCTCGATGCTAATGAGCGTTGCCCCTGCTTGCATGGCATTGTTTAAGATATTAATTAAGATAGCGTATAGCTGCTCGCTATTAATATGAACACACATGGGCGAGTCAATACCGACAAGCGTCACTTGGACATGCGGATTTAAAAACCGCCAATCCGTGACGAGTTTGGGTAATAACGTATCAAGCTGTGTTGTCATGGCTTGTGAACATAGGGCAGGACGGCTATCTTCGGCATCATTCACTTGTATATGCGATTTTAGGGTATCAAGTGACTGACGACACACTTTAATTTGAGACCTTAACAATTCAATATCTTCGATCAGTTCATCATCCTCATCTAACTGACTGGCGATATCATCGGTCAATAGCTGCATCGACGCCATCGGGGTGCTCATCTCATGGGCGATATTGGCGGCAAAGCTGCTTACTGCAAGCAACCTACGTTGCTGATGGATGGCTTGTTGGGCTTGTTCTAACGCTTGATAGCTACGATTCATTGCCGCCTTAAAATACACCGTGATAGCGGTTAACATCACCATAGAAACCACAAAAACGCCAAACATCCCAAGTAAATGCAGTTTCTCGGCAATCTGATCGTTATGGTGTATCATGAGCGGCTGATAAAAATGCCATAACAGCATGTAACATAACACTGAACAAATCGACAGCGCTATAATATATCGAGTGGTCAATACAATCGACGCTACCGAAATAATCGTCAGATACAGGGTGATAAGCGGGTTTGACGCCCCGCCCGAAAAATAAATGAACGCCGACCAGACAAATAAATCCAATAAAAATCCAAAAAACAGCCCCTCGATACGTGGGTTTTGACCAAAATAATATCCGAGCGTCACAGCGACGCCATACAACGCATTGATAATGAGCAATGTTTTAATTTGGGCGTCGGCGACCCCCCACTGTGAGGCAAACATGGATGCCAGCAGCATGATAGCTACCCAAATATAGCGGGCTATCCAAGGCACGTTTGAGACAAATTTTAAATGATGGAGCATAAGCTAAGTAGCGTCCCAGTGAGTGTCGTTCTATTGTAATACAAGATGACTCAAATAAGATGCGACAATATGTCGCTTTTTTAACACTTTAATAAAGCCTATAATGTTTACAAAGGCGATACAAAGTTTTTTGGTATTGACAGAAAAATTTTTTAACAGCGTACCTTTACATTGGTTAAACAACCAAGGAGGCAATATGATTACTGAACATTTGGTAGATATATCCCGCTTACAATTTGCGGTGACGGTCCTCTACCATTTTTTATTCGTACCGCTGACACTCGGTATGGTTTGGCTACTGGTCATCATGGAATCGATGTACGTGATGACGGGCAAAACTGTCTGGAAAGACATGACCCGCTTTTGGGGCAAGCTATTTGGTATTAACTTTGCCTTGGGCGTTACCACAGGGATTACCATGGAGTTCCAGTTTGGTACTAACTGGGCGTATTACTCGCATTATGTCGGTGATGTGTTTGGTGCACCGCTTGCCATTGAAGGCTTGATGGCGTTCTTTTTAGAGTCCACTATGGTCGGTCTATTCTTCTTTGGTTGGGATAGATTGTCTCGTGGTCAGCATTTACTGGTGACTATTATGATGGCTCTGGGTACGAACTTGTCTGCCTTATGGATTTTGATTGCCAACGGTTGGATGCAAAGCCCTGTGGGTGCCGAGTTTAGTTATGAGACCATCCGAATGGAGATGACCGACTTTGCGGCGGTGTTATTTAACCCAGATGCCCAAAATAAATTCGTGCATACCGTATCGGCAGGTTACACGGCGGCTTCGACATTTGTACTGGCGATTTCGTCTTGGTATCTGCTCAAAGGGCGGGATGTGGAGTTTGCCAAACGCAGTTTCCAAGTCGCTGCCGCTTTTGGCTTTGCGTCCATTTGTAGCACCATTGTGCTCGGTGATGAGTCAGGCTATTCAGTCGGTCTTGCCCAGCAAACCAAGCTTGCGGCGATTGAAGCCATGTGGGAAACCGAACCTGCGCCTGCAGACTTTAACCTGATTGCAGGGATTAATGAAGCCGAGCAAAAAAATGATTGGCACGTCTCCATTCCGTATGCGATGGGTATTATCGGTACACGTTCGCTCGATAAAGAAATTATCGGTATTCACGATATCAAAGCCTTAAATGAAAAGCGTATTATCAACGGTGTCCAAGCCGTATCCTTACTCGATCAGTTGCGGGAAGACCGCACCAACCCGCAAACGATTGCCCAGTTTGAGAAAGTTAAAAAAGACTTGGGGTTTGGTTTACTGCTAAAAAAATACACGGATGACGTGACCAAAGCCACGCCTGAAATGATTAAAAAAGCCACGGATGACACCATTCCGCCGATTTTCCCAATGTTTTGGTCATTCCGTATCATGGTAGGACTCGGTTTCTTGATGTTAGCCATGTATGTTGTGGCGTTATGGTCGAGCGTCAAAGGCAACTTTATGCAAAAACCTTGGTTACTGCGTTGGGCATTTTATATGTTGCCTGCACCGTGGATTGCTATTGAGTTGGGTTGGTTTGTTGCGGAATATGGTCGTCAGCCTTGGACGATTTACGGCGTGTTACCAACCCATTTATCAGTATCCAATATCAGCGTGACCAATGTGTGGCTATCGCTTGCAGGATTTGTCGGATTCTATAGCTTCTTGCTCGCCATCGAAATGTATCTAATGATTAAATACGCCAAATTGGGTCCAGGTAGCCTTGGCACAGGTCGCTATGATGGTGAAAGTAAAAAATCCGTGCATATTACCAACAATCAGGAGGTGAGCCATGCTGTTTGATTATGAAACCCTAAAACTGATTTGGTGGCTACTGGTCGGTGCATTATTGATTGGCTTTGCGATTATGGACGGTCACGATATGGGCGTGTGTAGTCTACTACCATTCGTGGGTAAAGATGATGAAGAACGCCGTGTGATTGTCAATACCATTGGTCCCCACTGGGAAGGGAACCAAGTGTGGTTTATCACGGCGGGTGGTGCGATTTTCGCCGCTTGGCCGTTGGTGTACGCCACAGCATTTAGCGGTTTTTACTGGGCATTGATTGCCGTGCTATGGGCGTTGTTCTTTCGTCCAGTGGGATTTAAATACCGTAGTATGATTTCGGACAAAAAATGGCGTAATTCGTGGGATTGGGCTTTATTTGGTGGCTCATTTATCCCTGCGGTGGTATTTGGGGTTGCCTTTGGTAATTTGTTCTTGGGCGTGCCGTTTAGCTTTAACAATACTTTGGTATCAACCTATACAGGCTCATTTTGGGCATTGTTAAATCCCTTCTCGATTTTATGCGGATTGGTGAGTGCCACCATGCTGATTATGCAAGGCGGGGCGTATCTAGCGCATCGTACTGAGGGGGATATTCAGCTTCGCACCATCAACTATACCGTGATATCTGCGATTGTGATGGCAGTATTGTTCATTGGTGCGGGCGTATGGATTCAATCGATTGACGGCTATGCGATTACCTCACAGGTCAATACCCAAGCCTTGCCTGACCCGTTGGCAAAAGACGTGGTGCGTCAGTCGGGTGCGTGGATGGCAAACTTTCAAAAATACCCACTGGCTTGGGCATTTCCAGCGTTGGGCGTGATTATGCCGATTATCACGGCTTTGCTGTTAAAGGCTCGCAAAACCTTAACCGCCTTTATCACTTCAAGCCTTGCGGTGACAGGGGTTATCATGACAGCGGGCATTGCGTTGTTCCCATTCGTGATGCCATCATCGACTGACCCACGCTCAAGCTTGACTGTTTGGGATAGCGTGTCGAGTCATTTGACCTTGATGGTGATGCTGTATGCGGTGGTGATCTTATTACCGATGGTCGTTGCTTATACAGGCTGGGCGTATAGCGTGATGCGTGGCAAAGTCACCAAAGCTTATATCCGTGAGCAAGACCATACGGTGTATTAATAAGGAGAAGAATATGTGGTATTTTGCATGGGTGTTGGGATTGGGCTTTGCGGTATTGTTGGCGATTTTAAATGCGTTATGGCTTGAGAATGCCGATGCTCGTAACAAGGTGTTTAACCCAAAACCTGCGGACGATCCATCCAATGATGGCACAGTTACGCAAGGCAATCCGACCGAAGATATTTATAAAACGGGTAAGCATTCGGATAATGAGCCTTAATCAATAATAGCGAAAAATTTATTTAAATTAAGTAGTGCTTTGTGACATTTACCATTATGTCGCAAAGCTTTTTTATTTAATGCCAAATCATTGCCAAATTGGGCAAATCAATTACCGCCTTTCTAAACCTTTCGGGCAATAAATAACGACCCTAGATTTAGGATGCGACAATTTGTCGCAGGGCTGTCACTCTCCAAACCGCTATAATAATTACAAACTGATAACAATTAAATGAGTTTAAGTAGTCATTTAATTGGTTAACGCAATTTAGTGATGAAGGTATAGCCGTTCATGTGGGGCACGCCTATATATGGGGCTGGACGGTCGTATATTGCTAGTCTAAATTATAAATTCTAAGACTTTTTGATTAAAAGCATTTATTATCAAGGTAAATGCTTTTTCACTTGTTGAGATCACGTGATGAACTTTACGAAAACGGCAGTTACCGCTTTAACCGCCCTTACTTTAACAAGCCTCACCTTAACCGCGTGTGATGCAAAAAAAATCTCGCAACCGATCACAACCACCCATGCAAGCCAAACCATGGCCACAGAATCAATAGTGGCATCCACACCGACATCAATGTCGGCGGCTTCTGCAACAATATCGACCACGGCGGCTAAAACCCAAGGGATTTGGATTGATGTGCGAGAGGCGCACGAATACGCACAAGGTCACTTAAAAGACGCGGTAAACATCACTGGTCGGGATTTACCCAGCCAAATTGCGGGTATTGCCCCCGATAAAAATGCACAAATTAATCTTTACTGTCGCTCGGGTAATCGCTCAGAAAAAGCCCGTCAGATTTTGCTGGATATGGGTTATACCAATGTCATCAACCAAGGTGGGTATCAACAACTGTACGACAAAGGCTATCGTTAGCTTGCAAAAAAGCGACGCTGATAAAACGTCGCTTTTTTATACAATATTTTAGTGAATTGGCAATTAGTAAAACTCGGTGTCGCTTGGGGTTTGGGTGGGTTTGCCCGCTTGTTCCCACGCTTCATAACCGCCTTCAATCGATTTGACATGGCAATAGCCAAGCTCACCCAACACCTGAGCCGACAGAGCCGCCCGACCGCCTGTTTTACAATACACCATGATTGGCGTGTTTTTATCAGCGATGTTGTCTGCAATTTTGAATTCGAGTACACCACGAGGGATATTCATGGCATCAGCAAGATGTCCTTGGACGTATTCATCGGCTTCTCGCACGTCGATAATTTTGTGGTCAGCACAGATCTTAGCAGCTTGCTCAACGCTGATTTGTTCGATGTTTTGTTTGGCGTTTTCGACCAGTTGTTCTGGGGTTTTCATGTTGTTTATTCCTTGACTGAGGATTTAAGTTGCACTAAATTCATCAAATGCGGCTATGGCATCGGCAGCATACATCATGGCAGGCCCACCACCCATATACACGCACATACCCAATGTCTCTGCGACCTCTTGACGCGTCGCCCCCAATTTTACCAAGGTACGCATGTGAAAGCCAATGCAGGCGTCACAGCGTTGGGTCACGGCAATGGCTAATGCAATCAATTCTTTTTGTTTTTTGTCCAATACCCCATCGGCGGTGGCATGGGCGGCTAGGTCGCTAAAAGACTGACTGGTTTGCGGAATATCTTTGCGCAGTTTTGCCATATTGCCAGCCACGCGTTTGGTGATGTCATTGTAGGATTTGGTCATAGCATACTCCTTGATTTATAAAAGTTTAATGATAGGCTCACCTGTTGATTCGGCGACATTTTGGATGCCGCCACCATTTATGACTTGTAAGTAGCCCATCCGTTTTAGCTGACGACGAGCCGCAATGGCTCGTACGCCTGACGCACAATACACCACGATGGGCGTTTGTTGATTGCCAAGTTTGGTAAGGGCTTGCTCAGGCAGTTGGTCTAACGGCAATAAAATCGACCCTGAAATAACACCGGTTTGATGTTCTTGGGGGGTGCGTGCATCGACCAACAAAGCCCCATTTGGCAGTTGTTTTTTACCAATTATCGATGCTATTAGGTTTTTTAGCCACATTGTTCACTCGCTTATTGGCTTGAAGTTAAGGTGCGTTTGGCGGTCAGGGGCAAAATGACTAAATAGCTATAAACAAAGGCAGCGATGACCATAACACCATGAAATGCCCAATCCACCCAATAACTCAAATCATTAAAAGAAGCTGAAAAAAACTTAGGCAACATAAAAAACGCCACCACCGCCACCAACCCCGAAAATAAGCCAGTAAGGCGGTGATTTGGGTGGCGACGACGTAGTAGCAATTTACCCAATACCCAAGCGATTATCAAGCCGCCTAACAGAGCCATCACAATACCCCAATATTCAAGTATCGCTTCCCACATCATCATCAGCATTTGTTGAATTAATAGCATATCACACTCCCTGTTTTAACTAAACACGCCCTTTAGCCACTGCCATATAAGCAGGTTTTAGCATCATCTCTTCCAAAAACCAAGCGAAGTAGCTTTCTTGGAGCGGGTCAACAAAAGGCACGGTCGGGGTTAGGTTATTTTCATAATCAAACTCCACCAACATGGCTTTGCCTTCTTCAACCAGTAGCGGACACGATGTATAGCCATTAGAGCGTTGGGTAGGCGGTTCGCCTTTGATAACCGATAGCAAATTACTGACCATCACAGGGGCAGACAGCTTGACGGTGGCGGCGGTTTTGCCTTTGGGGACGCCATTGATATCACCCAAGCCAAAGACATTGGGGTAGCATTTGTGTTGCAGCGTGTATTTGTCCACATCCAGCCACCCAACCTCATTGGCGAGCTCGCTGTTTTTAACGCTTTCAACCGCAAACATCGGTGGCACGACATGCAAAAAGTCATACGATTGTTCATACCGTTGCCCCTGTGGGTCGATAAAGTATGCCTTTTTGCTCGCCACATCAACGCCCGTCAGCAATCGATCAAAAGTCACCTCAATGGCTGGCTGAAAACTTTGCCATAGGTTTAGCACCCGCTCATTGACTTTGGGCACGCTAAAGACTTGCTTTACTGGGCTAAAAAAATCAATGTTGCTTTTGTCTAGCGTGCCTGCTTGACGCAAGCGGTCGTACAGCATAAAGGTCATTTTAAGCGGTGCACCCGCACATTTCATGTCGGTGCTTGCCAAGGTCATCAAGGCATTGCCGCCTTTTTCACAAAACGCCTGCATTTGTGTCCACGTTGCCATAGCAACCTCTGGATTGGCATACACACTTCCAATGCCATTTTTACCCAAATCATTGGCAGTTAAGCCCTCAATCTGCTCGTAGCCAAGTCGCAACCCAGTGGCAACGACCAAATAATCATAAGGTATCACTTGGTTACTGGTGGTCAGCACTTGATTGCGGTCGGGATAAAACGCTTGGGCATTGGCTGGTATCCATTCAACCCCCTCAGGCACCAACGACGCATTATCATCCCATACCTTTTCCGTACTGTGCCAAACGCCTGTGGCAAGCAAGGTATAGCCAGGCTGATAGCGGTGCGTGGTATTTTCATCGATGAGCGTCAATTTGGCATTGGGCAGTGCTTTTTTTAAGCGGTTAATCGCCGCAAGCCCTGCCAATCCTGCACCCACCACCACAATGGATAGGGTCTTTGAGCTATCGGTGGTTAAAGCCGTGTTAGCAAACGTCATCGCTGCACCCATGACAGTCGCAGAGACGCCAACGCTAGCAATAAAATGACGACGTGTCCATGTGTTGTGATGAAACGCCATTATGACCTCCCTGTCATTGATTGAATCCATAGAAATACTATATAAATATACATAAGTAACCGAACAAAATTAAATAACTATACTTTAAATGAAGAGAAATTTAATGAAAGCGACGTACCAATATTAGCAAAAACTCGATTCGCCGCATAGGACAAAGAATCGAAAGAAATATAATCACGAGGTCTTAACCAAGCCTGTTTAACCTCCTTCCATAACCGCTCAATGATATTGAGATGCGGACTATAAGGGGGTAAATAACAAATAAATAACCCGCGTTCTTGCCAAATGGGTAATCTATCTTGGATCATCTTAGCATGATGAACACTGGCATTATCCATGACAATGACCGTCAATTTGGCTAAATTGTGGGAGAAGCTATCTAAGTAGTTGAGAACAAAGGTGGCATTGATGTTTTCGTTAGTGAGGGCGTAATGAAAGCTCATATCCCTTGCTAATAAACCAAAGCAGTTAAGTCTTTTACCTTTTTGTACAGGGATAAAGACATTCTCTTCTTTGTGTTGCCAACCATACGGAACATAGCCTGTTTCGCTGATATGAGTTTCATCGGCATAATACAGGTCAATTTGGTTGGTTTGGCTGAGCTGTTCATAGATTGCCAGTTGTTCTTTTCTAACTTGGTATAACTCACGATGGCATTGACCTTTTATTCTTTTACGGATGCGTTTGTAGGTGTAGCCAATGTTTTTAAAAATCGTTTAAGCGTCATTTGGCTAAATTGTTTGCCTGTTTGTTGTTGAAGCTCGTCCATGACTAGTGATAGACGTTGGCGTTCTTCGGTAATGCAGTCTTTAACAAGTTGTTCATGTTGTTCTTCAAGGATTTTGGGGCGTCCTTGCCCTGGTTTGGTTTGTAGCCCTTGTATGCCTTGGTCTTCATAACGGTTAACCCAGTTATAGACACTTTGAATGTTAGTATCAGTTATTTGGGCGATGTCTTTGGCTATTCTACCATCGCTTTTTAGTAGTATGATGTGACAGCGTTTTCGATAACTAGCGGTTTCTCCATGTTTGTATCCTTGTTCAAGCGCTTTACGCTCAGCTTCGCTCAGTTTAATTTGTCTTACTTTCATGGTGGCTTTTTATGCAGGTTATAAGTAGCTACTATTATAATATAAATTTGTTCGATTACTTAATACAATAACGTATATATTAACGTTAAAAATTGACTGATGGCTTATTATAAGAAAGGCAAAGCCAATTGCCCATGTGACATAATGTCGCATGATGTCGCATGATGTCGCATGGACAACTTAGCTTTAGATTAGGATTGCTGATTCGCTTGTATAAACTGCTCGACTACAGCATCAGGTGTCATGTCAGGGTCATCAACTTGATATACAAATACCCCACGGTTCATCAGTTTTTGACGTAAGCCATCACCCATCTCACGGGTAATAATGACATCAAACGGTAGCAACTTTTCAATCACTGTACCCGACTGTGAGAAGGTATTCTCTTTTTCCACTTCAATCAGCATTTTCTCAATCACTTTATCACCATCGGTCTCATACCGCCAAAACTTGCGGCATTTGCCAGGGTGGGTAGTGATATCACGTTTATTTTGTGAGGTGACCACATAATTCATAACAGACTCCTTAAAACAACACGCTAGACAGCCGCCGCTTGGGGGCTGCCAAATAAGCGGTCGGTAAACTTGACATACCAAGCAGCCGCTTGCACTTGAATGATGTAACCTAAAGCAATGATGATGGCGATTTGGCTACCTTGTGTGCCAAACGCTGTCATCGCAATGGCTAACGCAATCGATAAATTACGCATGACCGTGCCATAGACCAAGGCAATGGCATCCCCCCGATTAAACCAAAACTTACCAATCAGCGTGCTTAGTACAAAGTTCGCCATATATAGTAGGGCTAAGGGAAGTAAATACTGCAACATGAGCATCGGATCACCCAAAATCAACTGAGCATTCAAAGCCATGGCGATAAATACAATACCGAGTACCCCAAGCGTCGAGACAGGCGGGAATTTTTTGGCTAAGTGCTGTTGGTAGTGGGGTTGTCCATACTTTTTGACCAAGTATTTTTTGGTTGAAAAGCCCAATACCATCGGTAAAAACACCACGAAAATAATCGAGCTAAACACCTTTGCCATTGGTATGCTGATGCTTTGTCCAATTAATACACTGGCGTATAGGGGCGTAAGCAGCGAACCCAAAATCAACCCAATCACGGTCATTTTGACAGCCGCAGGCAAATTACCCTTGGTAAAGCCCGTCCAAGAAATAGTCATACCGCTGGTAGGCACGAGCGACGCCAATAACAGACCCAGCGCCGCATAGGGTATATCTTTTAGAAATAAATAATTCAGCAGAACCGCAATCGCTGGAATCAAGGTGAAGTTAATCAACAGTGCCATCAGTTGCAGGCGTTTATCACCCACGTTCAACAGTTCTTGAAACTTTAAATTGACCATCATGGGATAGACCATGAGCAACGTCATCGGAATAATCAACGCACTTAAAAAGCGAACATCGGCGATAAAGCCCATGATTAACCCCAGTACCATCACCAGCGGAATCGCTAGGGTCAGTTTTTTTTGGATAGTTTCGAGTAACTGCCACATGATACACCTCGCATTCAATATATAAAAAAATGATATATTAAATTATATAATGTGAAATTAAAAAAAGCCTTGAAGGTTTTTCAATCGTTCATGAAACATTCGTAGGGTCAAGCGTAACTACTTACCTTATACCGCATATCTAGGCTAAATCTAACAACTCCCTAATCAAATGCAAATAATTATCACTACCAACGTTATTATAAGTATAAAAACACTAACCACAATGCGACTAATTGTCGCAGTAAAATTCCGATAGAGGTTTTTAAATCAAAGCTGAGACAATTTGTCGCATTGTATAAACTCGAAAATTTCTTATAATAAAAGACAGCAATTATTAATAAAGCATTTAAAATAGAATTTTATGATACTTAGATTCCAACACGAAATGCAACGTTTAATATGAACAAAAAGAGAAGTAAGAT
>ERZ650302.904-NODE-904-length-16753-cov-5.994131_pt1 | contig 16753 bp, 14 predicted proteins | sample MGYA00376238_ERZ650302 | MGnify/ENA primary metagenome ERZ650302 (study PRJEB26733, sample SAMN07839298) | wastewater metagenome | biome: urban; feature: wastewater treatment plant; material: waste water | place: USA: North Carolina | collected 2016-04-28 ... | reverse complement strand
TGAATACACAGGACTACGTTTAGCTGCACGACGCGGCGGTCACATTCCTGGGGCATTGCATTTTGAATGGAGTACTGCCCTTAATCGTGAAAATGATTTAAAATTGCATCCCTTAGAACGCACACGACAGCGTCTGGAACAACTCGGATTCAATTTAAACGAACCTGTAGTGGTGTATTGTCAGTCACATCACCGTTCAGGCTTGGCCTACATTTTGGGGCGTTTATTGGGTTGGAAAATTCAGGCCTATGATGGTGCGTGGAGTGAATGGGGCAACCGCCCTGACAGTCCTGTTATTACTGGAGAGTTGCCGTCTTGAGCCTCACATCACGTTTAAAAAAACAAATTTTCATTCAGGCACAACGCGTTGTGCCACAACATCAATTATCACGTGTTGTGGGTAAACTTGCAGCCAGTGAGCATCCTGTGCTCAAAAATGCGGTGATTACTGCATTCAAGGCACAATACGGCATTGATATGTCTTTGGCTGAGCAAAGCAATGCCTTGAAATATAAGTCTTTTAATGAATTTTTTACCCGTTCTTTAAAGCAGGGCGTGCGGGAAATTGACAGCAATCCGAACAGCATTGTATCGCCTGCAGATGGGGCAATTTCGCAGCTAGGTAAAATTGAGAATGGTGCAGTTTTTCAGGCCAAAGGTCAGCAATTTACTGTTGAAAACTTAATTGCCGACCCGCAACTGGCTGAACCATTTAAAAATGGTCAGTTTGCAACCGTGTATTTATCTCCGCGAGATTATCACCGTGTCCACATGCCTTTTGCAGGCACGCTGACCGAAACTTTATATGTGCCGGGCGAGTTGTTTTCTGTCAATCAAACCACAGCCGAAAATATTCCGGGTTTATTTGCCCGCAATGAGCGCATGGTGTGTTTGTTTGATACCGAACTGGGGCGTATGGCGGTGGTTTTAGTGGGCGCCATGATTGTAGCGGGTATTGAAACCGTGGCGACAGGTAAAGTGAAACCATCGGGACGTTTGGAGTTGAATCAGCACCAGTTATTCCTTGAAAAAGGTGCAGAATTAGGACGTTTTTATTTGGGTTCAACCGCGATTGTTTTGTTTGAAGAAAATAAAATGCAGTGGGATGTTGAATTCAAGGCCAATTCTGTGGTGGAAATGGGGAAAGCCTTGGGGCATGTTGTTTCCGCAGAATAAAATCTGATGAATTGAGAAATAAAAAAACGCCAAAATAATTTGGCGTTTTTTATTTTTAACTTTGTAATTTGTTGGGTGTTGTATCCAAATCAGCGCTTAACTTTCGTAATACAAACGCTCTTTCGGGAACACAGCTTTGAATATAGAGCCTTGATTTTCTTTAGATTCGACTTCTAAGTGTGCATTATGCTGCATCAAAACGTGCTTCACAATTGCTAAACCTAAACCTGTGCCGCCTGTTTGTCGGCTACGCGCGCTGTCTACACGATAAAAGCGTTCAGTTAAGCGTGGTAAGTGTTTCGGATCAATCCCGATGCCTGTATCTTCCACAGTAAAATAGCCTTGATTGCCATCATCATGCCAGCCAATGGTAATCGTCCCGCCTTTTGGGGTGTATTTAATTGCATTGGTGATTAGGTTGCTAAAGGCGCTAGCCAGTTCTACATCTGAACCAATCAGATCATAATGACTGTCAATATTTAGATTGAGTGTATGCCCATAATCGACGTTATAGGCATGTGCATCGTCAAATAATTGATTCATTAAACTTGGCATTTCAATGATTTGATTTTTGGCGATGGTTTTTTCATTTTCCAGACGTGACAACAGCAGCAGGTCATTCACCAAAGCATTCATGCGTCGGGTTTGTGACTGCATTTGCTCAAAAGCACGTTTCCAACGCGGGTTAATATCTTCCTGATCTGTAAATGTTTCGATATAACCACTCAGCACGGTTAGCGGGGTACGTAATTCGTGTGAAATGTTATCTACAAAGTCTTTACGCATTTGTTCTAGGTTATGCATACGCGTCATGTCGTAAGCAAATAACAAACGGCTATCGCCACCAAACTGAGTCATTTTGACGTGCACATATTGCCCTTCATGCACACTCGATTTCATTTTTAAACCGTCGGGTGCTTGGTCAATATGATTAAAATATTCAATAAAACTAGGCTGGCGCAAAATAGTCAGGATGTTGCGTCCACGGTCTAAAGGCTGAATACCTAACAGTTTTTCTGCAGCAGGGTTCCACCATTCAATCTGATGATTTTCATCAATCAGCATCACGGCTTCATCTAATGCCACCAATGAAGACTGGGCACGATCAATCAACCCGACCATTTCGGCCTGAACTATACGTTCCTGACGTTGTGAGCGATAAACATTGAACAGTAATGCGCCCCAAATACCATGTAGATTCGGCGGCACATCATAAGGACGATTGGAAATCCAATCATTGACTAAATAGAGCGAACGCATTTGCTGAAGAAAAAACAGCAAAAAGGCGAGGCTAATACAAATCCAAAAATACCCAATCCCAAAACCAATCAAGCTTGCAATAATCAGGAAAAAGGCCAGTAATCGAAAATCTTGTTTGGCAAAAGTCCATAAACTGCTGTAACGAACTTGTTTGATGTCACGGGCGAGTTCAGGGACTGGGTAAGGTTCGTACATAAAATAATTTTAGCCTAGAGCAACATCCGCACGTGTCGAGAAGCGATAGCCTGTACCACGTACCGTTTGTACAAAGCGGTCTACGCCATACGGTTCCAAGACTTTACGTAAACGACGAATATGCACATCAATAGTTCGGTCTTCAATATATACATTGCCGCCCCAAACTTGGTCAAGCAATTGCGCACGGGTGTAAGCGCGCTCTGGGTGCGTCATAAAGAACGCCAATAAACGATATTCGGTTGGCCCCATTTCTAAAATATTGTCGCCAAAACTGACACGCTGGCTAACTGGGTCCAAAATTAAACCGTTGGCATCAATGGTTTTTTCACCGCTTAGAGCATTGGCACGACGCAAGACGGCTTTAATTCGCGACACCAGTTCACGAGTTGAGAATGGCTTGGTCATGTAGTCGTCCGCGCCTGCATCTAAACCTTGAACTTTGTGATCTTCTTCGCCACGTGCAGTGAGCATAATCACAGGAATTTCGGCAAGGTTGTCATCGCGTTTTAGGCGACGGCACAAGTCTACACCGCTGACACCGCCTGGCATCATCCAATCAAGCAAGATAAGCGCTGGACGTTGATCGACAATCATCTGATGAGCTTGTTTTGCATCTTCTGCTTGTAAGCACTGAAAGCCTGCCATATCTAAAGAGGTATGGATCATCTCCCGAATTGGAAGTTCGTCATCGACGATTAAAATGTAGTCATCTTTCACAACGCAATATCCTATAGATGTTAACGGTGGGCCGTTTTATTTATGACAGGCTTATTACAAAGATTAATTATGACAGTATCATTGCAGGAAGGGTTAAATGAGCTATTTTTGCAATAATTTGTGACAAATTAGTGTCGATTTGATGAAAAATCTGAATAGATTCAGTAAAAGTAAAATAATGAATTTGAAAAATATTATGACTATTTATCAGTTTTATGACAAGGTCGAAGAATCTTTCACAAAAGCTTGCTCTTTTTCCGAAAAGGTCTGTAATAATGACAAAAATACAATACGGCAAGAAGACAGCACATCTTCCATGGATTGTTTGAAATCGCTCATCACCCAGCGAATCGCAATTTGGGTGACATAGCCATTTAAACCAGTTGCCACCAATGAAATCTCACGGTTGGGGCGGTCTAAATGCGGCATCATCAGCATGACAAAGGCCTGAATCATGCGGTCAAAACGTGACATAGTTTCGTGAATAGTGGCTTGGTTATGTAGTTCTTGCACCAGCATGGCATCAATATAAATAATACGCGCCATTTGTGGGTTGTTTTTTAGCGTGGTCAGTAAAGCCGTTAGTCCTGCATCAATCATTTTTTTGGGATCAGCCGAAGCTTGCATAATGGCTTGCATGACATTTTGCTGTAACTCATCAATCAGTTTTAAAAAAATGGTCTGAAACAGTTCTTCGCTTTTTTTAAAAGATTCGTAGAAATAGCGCTCGGTCAGTTTAGCTTCGGTACAAATATCTTTTACAGTCACCGCAAAAAAGCCATGCGTGCCATAGGCTTGAATACCGGCCTCAATCAGTTTTTCACGACGTGCCTGTTTGCGCTCAGTTAAAGACAAGCCTTTAAACTGACGTTCTTTTTGTGGTTTCTGGGTAGTTTTTTCTGTTTCTGCAGTCATGGGCAGTCGTTCTGTCCTGTTCAGTTAAGCCAAATACGAACCGTAAGCAGGCTTTATATTAGCAATAATTATCTGTTAAACCTATGATTTCAGATTCATATGCGATATTCCTACCAGTCTATGTTGACAATACTTATTGTCAAAATTATATTTAAACCACAGCGCATCGCATAGTCCTACAAAACAACAAGCAGGTCTGAACTGTGCACGCTATATACTCAAGGGAATCACATGAAAAATTTTAAAAATAAAGTTGCCGCAATTACAGGCGCAGGCTCGGGTATTGGGCAGCAACTGGCTGTTCTATTGGCGAAGCAAGGCTGTCATTTATCGCTCAGTGATGTGAATGAACAAGGTCTGTCGCAAACAGTAGATTTACTCAAAGACAGTAATGTGCGCGTGACCATTAAAAAAGTGGATGTTTCTCAATTAGAACAAATGCGCGAATGGGCAGCTGAAACTGTGCAAGATCACGGCTCGGTCAATATGATTTTTAATAATGCAGGCGTGGCATTAGGTTCTACCGTAGAAGGTGCAAGTTACAAAGAACTGGAGTGGATTGTTGGTATTAATTTCTGGGGTGTGGTGTATGGCACCAAAGAATTTTTGCCTTTCATCAAACAAACGGGAGATGGTCATATCATTAACATATCCAGTTTATTTGGTTTAACCGCACAACCCACGCAGTCGGCTTATAATGCAACCAAGTTTGCGGTGCGCGGTTTTACTGAATCGTTGCGTCAGGAATTAGATTTGGAAAATTGTGGTGTGAGCGCGTTGAGCGTACATCCGGGTGGGATTCGCACCAATATTGCCAACAACGCCAAAATGAACGACAGCATACGCACTTTGGGTATGAATCCTGAAAAATCGGCGCGTGCATTTAATAAATTATTGCGTTGCCCACCTGAAGAAGCTGCGCGCCAAATTTTAGAAGCGGTACAAAAAGACAAACGCCGCTTATTGATTGGTAATGATGCCAAAACTTTGGATTTAATCCAGCGTATTGTTCCAACGGGTTATCAGAAAGTTAGCGCATGGGCGACTAAGTTGGGCAAGAAACGCGGTTAATCTAACTTACAAATATAAAAGACCATTCAGACCAAAACCTGAATGGTTTTTTTCTTCCATACAAATTGATAATATGCACCCTGACCGATGCACAGGCTCACAAATGCCAAAGCATAGGCATACCAAATTCCTTGCAAGCCCCACCACTGACTGAAGAAATAAGCACACGGCACTTCAATTAAAACAATCGCTAAAATATTGATGATCATTGGCACATTGACCGTGCCACTGGCACGCATAATAGAGGCAAAAATTGCACTGGCACCAAAAAATAAAATGGCCCATAGCACAATAAATAAGAGCTGCTGACCCAGTACCACCACCGTAGGATCGGTAATAAACAGCGCCATCAAATATTTAGAAAATAAATAACCCAAGGTAACTAAAATACCTGTAATTAGCAGATTCATGCCCAAGGCAGTACGGGTCACTTTGGCCAGTAATTCGGCTTTGCCTGCTCCAATGGCTTGTGCTGCAAAAATTGAAGCAGCTATTGCAATGGATAGCGCAGGAAATTGAATATAGTTCAACACCTGATTAACTGCGCCATAGGCGGCAGTGGCCTCAGCACCGTGTCGATTGACCAAACCCACAATCACTAAACCTGCCATAGAGGTAGTGACCATTTGTAAGCCAGTAGGAATGCCCAAGCGTAAAATCACTTTGCTTAAATTGGGTTGATGCCGAATTTGACGTAGCAGATGCCTATCCATTTTTAGGGGATGGTTCTTTTTATTTAGATAAATCACCAAAAAAATTAAAACAGCCAGATAGCCCAGAATGGTGGCAATGGCAGGGGCAATAATGCCTAAGCGAGGAAAGCCAAAATATCCTGCAATCAGGATGGGAGTAATCACTAAGCCCATTAAACTGGTTAAACTCAGGGCAATGAGCGGCGTAAGGCTATCGCCCACTCCACGTAAAATTGAGGTATAAATAATATACACAAACAACAATGGGCTGCCTGCCAACATCCATTGCACATACGGCAAGGATAGATGCATCACTTTAGGGTCTGTACCCAATAAGATTAAAATTTGTTTGGCATAAATTACCCCTAAACAGGCAATCAAACTGCCGCCAATCAGGGTCATAAATAAAGTCGAACCGACAATACAACGCACTTTTTCGACATTTTGCGCGCCCCATGCTTGGCCAACCAACACAGTCGAGCCTGCTGAAAGTCCAATCACAAAGGCCATGAGGCAAAAAATAATGGGAAAAAATACCGACACCGCAGCAATGGCTTCTACCCCCAGCATTTGCCCGACAAAAATCGTATTAATGGTACCTGAAAGATTTTGCAAAATATTGGTGGCAATCAGTGGCAATAGAAACACCCAAAAGGTTTTCCAAAGTTGAGGGTGATCGACCAGTGCCTGAGGTCTTGCCATGCCAAATCCTACGCTTCAATATGCGGTTGTTTGAAATTTCACATTAGCATGATTGAGTCATAAAAAGCCTTAGCTTTTCAGTAACTCAGTGACATTTCAGTAGAGCTTCACTATTTAAATTGCCGATAAAATTTCACCTGCATGCAACAAGGTTTCAGTTTTTTTAGCAAAGCAGAAACGGATTAAACGTAAATCATCGGGCGGGGTTTGATAAAATGCAGACACAGGAATACCAACAATGCCGTGCTGCTTGGCCAGAAAATGGCACATATCTACAGCATTTAAGTCAGGGCGGAGGTTGCTGTAATCTACATTTTGAAAATAAGTGCCTTGTGCAGGGCTGAATTGAAAGCGTGAATTGGCAATGCCTTGATTAAACAAATCACGTTTGTTCTGATAAAACTTTGCCAATTCTGCAATATGTTCAGGGTGTTGCTGCATATAATTTGCCAGTGCCACTTGCACAGGGCTAACCCCGCAGAAATTAATAAATTGATAGGCTTGGCGAAAGAGCTGCATTAAGGCAGGTGCCGCTGCACAGTAACCAGTTTTCCAGCCTGTGACATGAAAAGTTTTACCAAAAGAACCTACGACAAAACTACGTTCCCTCAGTTCAGGAAAAGACAACACAGAGCGATGTTGATGCGCATCAAAGACTAAATGTTCATAGACTTCATCGGACAGCACCACAATATTATGTTCCTGAATGACATCAATTAAATGCTGCCAATCTTGCGCTGACCACACTGTACCTGTGGGGTTATGTGGCGTGTTAATGATGATCATGCGGGTTTTGGCATGAATTGCATCTTTGACCATATTCCAGTCCACCTGAAAATGTGGAGCCTGGAGCGGAATATGAACGGCTTTTGCACCCAATAATTTTATACAGGGTGCATAACTGTCATAACTTGGATCAAAAAGAATGACTTCATCGCCTGCCTGTAACACAGTTTGCATGATGCTAAAAATAGCCAGTGTTGCACCTGGGGTGATGGTAATTTCGCTGATTGGGTCAAGTGTTAGCTGATCACGCTGTAAAAATTGCTGTGCCAGTTGTTCACGTAGCGGCAAGTAACCATCGCCCGAAGGATATTGATTAAAGCCTGCGTGTGTGGCTTGGCTTAAAGCATCTAGTAATGCTGCAGGTGGGGGAAAGTCGGGAAAACCCTGCGATAAATTTAAGGCATTCAGTTGTTGTGCCAAGTTAGACATGGTACTAAAAATACTCAGACCTTGAGCAGGCAGTTTCGCGTGAATATCGAGCATAGTGGGGTTCTGGTTGTGGCAGCAGTTTGTTTTACATCGTAGCGTTTTCAGGAGTGAATGCAAATGGGGTAAAGGGTGATGATGTGGCTTGAATAGATCGTTCGAGGCGTTATTTTTGATTGAACACCTCAAGATCGATTTATCAAAAAAATTTCATCTCAAATCAACTCCACCAATGCCCGAACAATCCCCAATCCTAGACCAATAAATGCACCTACGACCACACCATTGACCCGAATCATGTGTAAATCACCACCGACTTCGTTTTCAATTTTGCCAATCATTTCGCGAGAGTCCCATTCGTGAATACGCTCACTAATAAAACGAATCACTTTTTCACTGTATTGATCTGACAAATTCACCGCAATCGTACTCATTTTTTCATTCAGTAATTGACGTACTGCTGTATTGGCAATGATATTTTCACCGACTTGCTGAATGGCAACACGCAGGTTTTGTGCAATTCCCGAATCAGGTTTTTGTAAATCTTCCTTAATCGCATTGCAAAGAATCACCACCGCACCACTAATAAAATTCAAGACTTGTGGACTGTCTAACAGAGCATTTTTAGTGTCATTTAGGCGCAGACTGGCACTGCTGTTGTTATCTGCCAGTTGTAACATCAGTTGCTGCCCAGCCTCTTCAATTTTTTGTCGCCAAGGATGCTCAGGGTCTGCCAACATAGATTCGACCCGTTGCAATAAAGAATCTATGGTGCGTTGCTGCACATTAATTCCAATCCAGCTCGCACCTTTGGCGAGTTTCCACACGCCAAGTTCTTTAAACAATTGACGGGTCAATTCACGACTTCTTTCAGGATGTTTCAGCATCCAGTCATGGGCAAGGTCTAAACCGCGTTGTAGCACATCCTGATGGAAGTCATTTTCCAAAACCGCACGCAGCATTTCACTGGCCAAGTGGTTGACCTGAGTATTTCGAACCCATTGCACACTGTTGCTTTGAATAAAGCGCCCAATTTGTTCTTGCCCGACAAATTCAAAAATTTTCGGTACAGTCTGCTGAATGACTTGGGTCACTTGCACATTATTTTGTGGATTGGCCAGCCATTTGCCCACGGCTAAAGATAAATCTGTACGGTGTAGGCTTTTTTCCACCACATGTGGCGATAAAAAGTTTTCCTGCACAAAACGCCCCATCGACTCGGCAATACGGTCTTTGTTGCGTGGAATAATTTCGGTGTGATCACGTAAGAATTTAGGAATTGGCATTTTGCCAAAAGGATTGCGAAACAGCACCGTAATCGCATACCAGTCTGCCAGACCACCCACCACGCCTGCTTCGGCAGACAGCATGAGAATGTGAATCAACCACGTATATTCAGGCAGTAATTTTGCGGTCAGCATTAATGCTAGCCATGCCACCACGGCAATCACTAAAGCAATGGTCGCAAAGTGTTTACTGCGTTGCAGACTCGGAGAGGTATGCTGCGAGCTGGTCGCTAAAGTGTGGTCAGACGCTGTATTCATGCAGTCATCCTTATTTCATTAGGGCGCGGCAGGGGCAGAGCTTGGTGGAGTTAATGGTTGTCCTGTTGGACTTAAACCATATTTTGCCCCCAGTGATTGTAAAATCAGGCTGGCATCAAAGGCATCTTCAGGTGCAGATTTTTGATCTTTAAAACACTGAATGGTGTAAGACACTTGAGTCGGATCGAGGGTGACCACTTGCGGCATGTCATAGAATGGGTCAGGCCAGAAGGGTGCGCGACGATGATAATATCCATACGGCGAATAACTGTATGGATAGTAACTTGGTGCAGGGTAAACCACGGCTTGTCTAGGTGGTTTCTGGCTACGGTTACTCGGATCATCTAAAACTTTAAACACGCGAAAACCGTGTTGCAGCGTGGTTTGTGCTGCTTTCACCAAAGTAATTTCTTCTGCAGTACCAAAACTCATGTTATGACCCGCTAAAAAACTAATCCGATAGGTCTGCACATTCAGGGGTGTGGTGCTGTATTGCCCCAGCTGTTCAAAGCTGAGTGGTTTAGAGGGTGTCGTGGCACAGCCTGTAAACAGCAAACTGCTGGCAAGGGCAAGACCGAGGAGGAAATATTTCATGTGAAAGCTCCTGTACACATCAACCAGCCAAGACAAACTCGCCAGTTAAAAACTGCTATTGGATTGGGTTAAAAACTCAAGTTCTTCTGCACTAGATGGGCGTCCCAACACCTGATTCCGATGCGGATAACGTCCAAAACGATCAATAATTACTTTATGTTTCAGTTCATAGTCCAACACGGTGGGGTCATTCAAACGTTCAAACAACGTCAATGCGACTTCATGAATACGTTTGGATTCACTGTGCATAAACGGCATATATAAAAAACGGCGTTCAGTTGGGTTTAAGTTTTGATCCAATTTTAAGTGAATCATTTCTTGTGCCAACACCAAGGCCATTCCATCTTGGGCAAAGGCACGCGGGTCATTGCGGTATAAATTACGTGATAATTGATCTAAAACAATAATTTCAGCTAAACGACCTGCGGGTGTTTCGCGCCATGTCCATAATTCTCCTTGTGCAGCTTGTTGCAGTACATCGGTAAATTTTTCTGCAAGCAGGGCATCAAACTCTGCGCTTTTGACAAACCAGTTCGGTTCTGCAGCAGGAGAAAACCAAAAATCTAAAAAATCTTGATAATTCATACGCTTTATTATTTAGCTCTGTTCTTTTGATTATAAAATCACAAATTGAGCATGTCTTATAGTACAACTTTGTGATAAAAAATTGCCAAATTCATGTGAGTCTCACTTTTAATTTGAAAGTGAATGAAATTTATGATGATGGTTGTTTGAATGAGAAGATGAAAGATTGCGACGGAGTTATGCAACATCTTCATCGAATTTTTGGATTGACCTTTGGTTCGACCTACCTTGCGAAATGTATTTCTCATTCGACAAAATGAGAAGCTTCGCAAGAAAACCCTCTGTGGAGCAGTGTTTTCAATACAAAACCTGTTTAGTTGAAAATATGAGCCACTGTGGATTTGCGCTGCAAACAAAGCCGTGCTTGTTTTTGCTGAGGCTGTGGATGATGTTTCCGAGTATCGTGTGGTTATTATGAATGTGGGTTTATGGGAATTAAAATTTATTGACCTTGACCACTTTTTTATAAGAGGTCAGTATGCCCCAAAATCATCATTTAGTTAGAAAAAAACAGCCCAAACGCATGTGCTGATGCCAAATCAAGTTATACTTGAACGGTAGTAATTTCATCTCAGATCATGTGTATGATAGAGAAAATTACCCCCGACCCAAAATCAGCCTGTGGTTTATGTCGTATTTGTAGTGTATTGGATTAAGCGAGAGTGTAATGAGTCAACCCGAACCAAATGCGCAAGATGTTCTACCAGCATGGGTAGATGCTGCGTTGCTTCAAGGGATGTTGCGCGGAATTGAACGCGAAAGTCTGCGTATGCAAAGCGATGGCTTCTTGTCGCAGCATGCACATCCTCAAGCCTTGGGTTCGGCACTCACACATCCACACATTACCACGGACTATTCTGAAGCGCTGATGGAGTTCATTACTCCACCGCAAAGCAGCATTCAACACGCGCTGGATTATTTGCGTGATATTCATAGTGTGGTGAATCAACACTTGGGCGAAGGTGAAAAGCTTTGGCCACTGTCCATGCCGTGTATGCTCGATGAAACCGATGACAGTATCCCACTGGCGCAATATGGCAGCTCCAATATCGGGCGCTTTAAAACCTTGTATCGCCGTGGTTTGGGGGTGCGCTATGGTCGCCGTATGCAGACCATTTCAGGGGTTCATTATAATTTATCCTTCCCTGAGCATTTATTTGCCGCCTTGCAACAACATGAAAACGATGAGCAGCTCAAAGCACTGAGTTTGCAAGATTATCGCAGTCATCGTTATTTAGGTTTAATTCGTAATTTTATTCGTTTAACGCCATTGGTGATGTTCCTGCTCGGTGCAAGCCCATCGGTCTGTAAGTGTTTTATGACAGGGCGTGCACATCATTTGCTGCCGTTGTTAAGAGGCACGTTGTATTTACCGTACGCGACTGCGTTGCGTATGGGCAACTTTGGCTATCAAAACTCGGCGCAGAAAAAACTTGGCATTCATTATAATGACTTAACTTGTTATTTGGATGGTTTGCAAAAAGCGGTGAAAACCCCGTATTTGCCATTTAGCCGCTTAGGTTTAGATGATGCGACGGGAGAGCCAATTCAAATTAATGACCATGTGCTGCAAATTGAAAATGAATACTACAGTTTGGTGCGCCCAAAACAAGTACCACAAGAGGGCGAAACGCCATCTCAAGCACTTGCCAGTCGGGGTATTGGCTATGTCGAATTACGTGCGGTAGATGTCAATCCGTACAGCCCAATTGGGATAGATGAAGATACGGCAGGCTTTTTGGAAGTATTGGCATTGTATTGTTTGTTACAAGATAGCCCAGCCTTGTTAGATGCAGAACAAAGCATCATCGAAAACAATCAGGCCGAAGTGGTCAATCGTGGGCGTGCGCCAAATGCGCACATTCAAGAGGGCGATATCAAAATCCCAATAGAAGCGTGGGGGCAGCGGTATGTCACCGCCATGCAACCTTTGGCTGCTTTACTTGATCAAAGTTATGCGACGCAGCTGTATTCTCAAGCTTTAGAGCGCATGATGGCACGTTTGCATGAAGTCGATGAAACCCTGTCGGCCCAAATGATTGCCGATACTATTCAACATGGCGGTACCTGGGGCTTTGGCAGTTATATGGCACAGCAACATGCACATGCCTATGAGCAACATGCGTTGCGTCCTGAAACACAAACATATTTTGATGAAATTGCAGTGCAATCTATTCAACAACAACAACAACTTGAACAAGCACAGGGTCTGAGTTTCGCAGACTATGTTGCACAATATAGATAACAGCTCAGAGATTTAAACATGCAATTGAGTTATCGTCTGCTAAGTGGTGTTTTATTTTTAGCCAGTGTCATCGGGATGACATTTGCATTGTATTTGGAGCATGTGCAAGGTTTAGCACCGTGTCCACTGTGCGTTTTTCAGCGGGTGGGTTTAATTGCATTGGGCTTGGTTTCACTGATTGCCTTTGTGCATAACCCTAAATCTAACGTGGTTAAGCGTATTTATGCGCTGCTCGGCAGTATTGGAATTTTATGGTCAGTGGGTGTGGCAGCACGACACGTGTGGCTGCAAAATCTACCGCCCGATCAAGTGCCAAGCTGCGGCCCAGGACTGGATTATTTGGTAGATGCTTTACCTATGAAAGCTGTATTACAACAAGTACTGTCGGGTTCAGGTGAGTGTGCCGTAATTGACTGGACGTTCTTAGGGCAGTCTTTACCAGTGTGGTCATTGTTTTTCTTTAGCGTGTTGGCAGTCATCAGTTTATGGCAATTGCTGCGTAAATATCCGTTTGTGGCATCGGCAACATTTGGCAAAGTGAAGAAGAAATAAATTCGGGCAGCCTGCCCACTGAATTAATAAAAATGCGCCATCCATAAAATTGAGATGGCGCTTTTTTGTTTAGGTATTATAGGTCTGTGAAAAACCCATCTAAAAATCATTGTGTTGTAGGGTATTTTGAACTGCTTGGACTGTGTTAGGTCAGCGCAATACCTTCTAAACTTGACCAATCGCCAATAAACTCATGAATTTGCTGCTCTGGTACCTCTGCATGTGTAGGATAAAACCATTTCACCAATTGTTCTGCCACACTTGGATGATATTGTAACTGAAAGTGGTTCAGACCATAGAACACAGCTTTGTGCGATTCAGGCAGTTTTAATTGAAAACGTGGGTTAGGATGTTCTCCCAAAGCACTTTTTATACTGACCAAATAATCGCCAATGATTTTGCGGGTCAGGTTCTGCTTTTTCTCAAACTCAATACTGCCTGCTACGAAATAAGCATTAATATGGGTTGGTAAAGGCGCAGGTTTGCGGTTGTCATCGACCTGTCCAATTCGTGCCTGATTGTGTTCCCAGTCATCATCTCGCACACTGCCATAGCGCAAATCTAAAATGCCGTTGCTGCGAATATTGACCAAATGCCCGACAATTTTCACAATCGGGAAGCGACCTAATTTTTCCTGTAAATGGAAACCAAAACGCTCTAAAACTGCCCCGTGATGTGGTGAGCCCAAACAGACCAGATTTTCGACCAAGTGAATCCAGTGCTGTAAATTTTGCTTACCGTAAAACAGCGCACTGCGCGATACCAAACCGCCCATGCTGTGCCCAATTAAATCAATACTGGTAATTTTAGGATGACGCTGAATTAAATCATCTAATGTATTGGCAAGGCTGCGACCATTGGCAGAAATACGACGTCCTGTATTGTAATTTAGATATAGCATGGTGTTATGGTCACGTTGTGCCAGTAATTTTTCACCAAAACCACCAAATTGATGTGTCGTCCAATCGAGGTGATTACGGCATAAACCGTGCACAAAAATTACCACACGCCCAGATAAATCGCCCTGTTGAACTTCGCCATAATGGTCATAGAGCACCATGGGTAAGGCGAGCGGATTTTGCTGTTCGAGTAGATAATCTCCCAGTATGCCATTTAGTACGCCGACTAAAAAATGCAGGCTTGGTGTGAGTGCTTTGTCATGTAAGTTGGGAAATTGCGCAATAATTTGACGTAAACCTGGCGCAACAAAGTGATAGCCATATTGTTGTAAGCTGTTGAAGGCAAACTTATACAACTTTTGAAAAGTCGCAGTTTTTTGAAACTTTTGCGAGCGTTGTTCGCTCATGCCAAATACGCTGAGCAAAACTTCACGCTGAATGGTTTGAATCACTTCGCTCATCACGGCATTCAGGCGCGTGCTGACCAACTGTGCCAAGCCTTCTAGTACATCGGCCTGACTTGGAGGTGTACGGTCCCATCTACAATAGGTTTCATGCAGCGGTGTTAAACTTGGCATACTGTGTTGCCCCTTGTGTTCCCATATACCGAACGCTTTATTTTTACTTGGGTTCGCGGTATAAACTCAAGGGTCTGTTGGCATTTCATGAATTTACAGGACTGTAAATTTTTAGATGAATTGTCACCAAACCCGATACTTTTATTTTATCGTGTTCATCTTGAACTACTTGTAAAATACCGATGAATGCCAAGATGTTCGCATCTTTTTGTCTAACAATTGCATTTTTCCATGAAAATTAAATTAAAAACGCAAAATAAGTGCTGTATCAGCCAAAAATTGAATGGTGTTACTTAGAAATGTCACGCATGAATTTAATTTATTTACATGGTTTTCAGAGCAGTCCTTTGTCCATGAAAGGGCAGCTATTGTATGCCTATGTGCAGCAGCATCGCCCTGATATTCAGATGCATTTGCCCGATTTAAATGCTCCACCTTTAGCGGTTTTGGCAAACGTATCGGCATTGATTCGACGTTTGCCCAATGTGGCATTGGTGGGCAGCAGTCTAGGCGGCTTTTATGCGACACAACTGGTCGCACAGCATCATGTGCCTGCTGTTGTGATTAACCCTGCTATGCGACCATGGCAATTGTTTCAGGACTTGTTTGGCGATGTGCTGCCCTATGTGGTACATCCGAACTGGAGCTTAACTGCAGCGCAATTGGATGACTTAGCAGACATTGCGTTGCCAGTTGCGCAAGATGCAGACAAAATATTGGTGTTATTGCAACAAGGCGATGAAGTTTTGGATTATCGTGAAGCGCAGCGTTATTATAGTGCTGCCTCACCTTCGGCCATGATCATGACCGAAGCGCACGGCAATCATGCCATGGATGATTTTGCAGATAAAATTCCGATGTTACTGCAATTTTTATCGGATTCCCTAGCTTAAGGAAACAGTACAACGTGTCTCAATATACCGCTCAATCTCTTGAAGTTTTATCTGGTTTAGATCCAGTACGTCGTCGCCCGGGCATGTATACCGACACCACACGTCCAAACCATTTGGCGCAAGAAGTTATTGATAATGCGGTGGATGAAGCACTTGCAGGGCATGCCAATAAAATTACCGTAAAAGTCTATAAAGATGGCTCTTTGTCAGTAGAAGACAATGGCCGTGGGATGCCTGTCGATATTCACCCAGAATACGGGCAAAGCGGGATTGAAATTATTCTAACCAAGCTGCATGCAGGCGGTAAGTTCAGTACTGATAACTACCAATTTTCGGGTGGTTTGCATGGGGTCGGTATTTCTGTCGTGAATGCCTTGTCCAGTCGGGTTGAAGTGACCGTACAGCGTCAAGGCAACCTGTATAAAATGGCTTTTGATCAGGGCGAAGCGGCAGCACCTTTAGAAGTCTTGGAAGGCAAAGCACCAAAACGTGCTTCGGGTACCTTGGTACATTTCTGGCCTGAAGCTAAATATTTCGATTCACCTAAATTTGCGCTAAAAGCCTTAAAACACAATTTAAAAGCCAAAGCAGTACTGGCTGCTGGTTTAGAAATTCATTACATTGATGAAATTAACGATGAAAAAATTGTCTGGCAGTTTGAAAATGGTCTAGTCGACTATTTGATGGATGAGTTGGAAGATCGTGAGATTGTACCTGCCCCTGCTTTTGTGGCGACAGGCGAGGCAGAACGTGCCAGTGCCGAATTTGCAATTTGCTGGAATGTAGAAGGCGGCGAGCAAATTCAGGAAAGTTATGTCAACTTGATTCCGACTGCGCAAGGCGGTACGCATGTCAATGGTCTGCGTTCTGGTGTGACCGATGCTTTACGCGAGTTTTGTGAATTACGCAATTTATTGCCA
>ERZ650302.903-NODE-903-length-16755-cov-18.530659_pt1 | contig 16755 bp, 13 predicted proteins | sample MGYA00376238_ERZ650302 | MGnify/ENA primary metagenome ERZ650302 (study PRJEB26733, sample SAMN07839298) | wastewater metagenome | biome: urban; feature: wastewater treatment plant; material: waste water | place: USA: North Carolina | collected 2016-04-28 ... | reverse complement strand
ATAAAATCCATGAAAAAATGAAAAGATTATCAAAAAGATATTTACATGGACATGGATTCTTTTTTATCGGTAGAGATGTATTCTTCCCACTTGCTCTTGAAGGTGCTTTAAAATTAAAAGAGATTTCATATTTACACGCAGAAGGTTATCCAGCTGGAGAAATGAAACATGGACCAATTGCACTTGCTGACCCTGAACTTTTCACAATAGCATTAATGCCACAAAATTTATTATATGATAAAATAAAATCAAATGTGGAAGAATTAAGTGCCAGAGATAGTACTATTTGTGCAATATCTCCATTAGACTTTGATTTAGCAGATGATTTTGTAAAAATAAATTCTTGCGACCATTATATGTTAGAGTTTTTTGAAATGCTAATTGTGTTACAACTATTTTCAATGGAAATTTCAATTAGACTTGGGAATGATGTTGATATGCCACGAAATCTTGCAAAGAGTGTTACTGTTGAGTAATGAAAAAGTTTTTACTATATATTCTTTTAATCCTTTTATCGTATTTATTATATTCAAATGAGGATTCAAAATATATAGTTGCTGGAGTTGCTATCTTTCTTGTTGGAATGAACTTTATGGAAGATGGCTTCAAACTTTTTAGTGATGGAATTCTTGAAAAATTAATCTCAATAAGTACAAATACAATCCCAAAATCTGTAGTTTTCGGAGTAATATCAACTGCAATACTACAAAGCTCTTCTTTAATTGCAATTATTGTCATCTCTTTTTTATCAGCAAAAATTATTTCTCTTTCAGGTGCTTTAGGAGTTGTGTTTGGTTCTGCCCTTGGAACAACAGTTACAACTTGGTTAGTTTCTACTTTAGGTGTAAAGATAGATATTGCAGCTTTTGCTTTACCTGTGATTATTTTTGGGGTTATTTTTAGGTTTTCTAAACAAAAGAATATCCAAGGAGTTGGAAATATTCTTTTAGGTTTAGGTTTTGTCTTTTTAGGTATTTCATACATGAAAGATGGATTCGAAGAGTTAAAACATGGTTTTGATTTGGAACAATTCTCAGTAGATGGATATAAAGGAATAATAATTTATACTTTGATTGGATTAGTAGCAACAGTTATTATTCAATCAAGTAGTGCAACTTTAGCTCTTACAATCACTGCGTTATCAACTGGTCAAATTATGTATTTAAATGCCATGGCAATTGCAGCTGGCGCTAATATAGGCTCTGCAACAACAGCAGCATTAGGAGCAATGGTCTCAAATGCCAATAGTAAAAGAATGGCTGTTGGTTTATTTATATTTAAAGGAACAACTTCTTTTGTTACTTTATTCTTTTTATATTATTTATATGATTTGGTAAATTATATATCAGATTTTTTTGGAGTAAATTATGATGATTGGGCTATCAAACTTGCTATTTTTCATACTTTGTATAATTTAACAGGTCTTATAATTTTTTCACTTTTAATTCCTAAATTAGTAGTTTTTCTAAAAAAACTTTTTGTTGAAGATGTTGGAACATATATTTCAAAATTAAGATATTTGGATATGGAAGTAGTTAAAGTGCCATTTGTTGCATTAAAGGCTACACGAAAAGAGACTATACATTTATATGATAATGCTACGGAAGTTTTAAGTCACGCAATAATGCTTCATAGGCATAGATATTTAGATAAATTAAATATTCCCCTTGTGGTGAAAGAATCAACAGATTTAATTGAATTAGACATTGATGAATTTTACCAAACGAGGATTAAATCTCTTTATGGGGATATAATAAATTACTCAACATATTTTATTAGTGCTTTAGATGATGAAGAAAAAGTTTATCTTTATGGACTTAGAACTGCTTGTAGAGACATAGCTGAGGCTGTAAAAAATACAAAAGAGTTACAACAAAACATTAGTAAATACTTGTCAAGTAATAATGAATATATAAAAAGTGAGTATAATTTTATTAGAGAAGCCATAGCAAAAACTTTAGATACAATCAACAAAATTAAGAGTAGTGAAGATGAAATAGATGTTCTTTCTAAATCAGAACTTTTAAAAGTGTATTTAAAAAGTTTAGATGTTATTGCAACGGGAAGAATTGATGTTCTAATTAGAGAGAAAAGAATTGATAAAATAATGGCAACAACTCTATTAAATGATAGTGCCCATGCATACACAATAATAAACAAACTAATAAATGTTTCAAAAGTATTATGGATTGAAGATTTGACAATCAAACAATTAGGAGAAGATTATGAAGCTGGGGAAAATCTACGAAAAAGCTAAAAAGTACTTATTATTAATTGATGAAAAAGAAGATGTTGAGAAAAAAAAGATAAAAAAACTTCAAGATAAAATTGATGAAAAAATATCAAAATTAGAAAAAAAGATTAGAGATGCAAAAAACCAAGAAGAGAAGATTAAATTAAAAGAAGAGAGAGAGTTGCTTAAAAAATTTAAAAAGCAATTGGAAGAAAAAAAGTAAATAACAGCAATTTTTAGTTAATATTAGAAACTTTTTGTCTTTTATGGCAAATTGAATTCTTTAAATTTTTATTTTAAATTTCTTATAAATTATAGAAAACAAAAAAATGGAAAACAAAAGATGGAAAACAATCAAGATTACTCTTGTGGAAAACAAAGGATGGAAAACAAAAATGGAAAAAACAAAACAATACTTATTTACAAGTGAAGTAGTAAGCCCAGGACACCCAGATAAATGTGCAGATATAATTGCAGACTCAATAGTTGATAAATTAATTATAGCAGATAAAGATAGTAGAGTTGCTTCTGAGGTTTTTGTTGCAGGGAAACATGTTGTAATTGGTGGTGAAGTAAAATCATCTTGCCAATTATCAAATAAAGATTATGAAAAAATAGTTTTAGATGCTTTAGCAAAAATTGGATATGACGGAAAATCAGCTTTTACAAAAGAGCAATGTTTACACCCTGATGATGTACAAGTTCAAGTTTTATTAAATCAACAAAGTCCAGATATTAATCAAGGTGTTGACCAAGTTGATGGAGAAATTGGAGCAGGTGACCAAGGGATTATGTTTGGTTTTGCTTCAAGTGAAACTTCTGATTATATGCCAGCTGCAATCACATATGCTAGAATGCTTTGTGATAAAGTTTACAATTACGCGTTAAAACATAATCAAAAATTAGGCGTTGATATAAAAACACAAGTTACTGTTGATTATGGTAACAAAGCAAATTTTGAAAATTGTAATCCTCAAAAAATACATACAATAGTTGTAAGTGCTCCTTCTGTTGAAGGAATGCCAATTGAAGAAGTGAGAGAATTAATTCAAGGATTAATCGATGATGCAGGACTTCCAGCAAATATGTATGATAGAAAAAGTACAATAATTCATATTAACCCAACAGGAAGATATGTAAATCATTCATCTTTACATGATAGTGGATTAACAGGAAGAAAATTAATCGTAGATTCATTTGGAGGATATTCACCAATTGGTGGAGGGGCTCAAAGTTCAAAAGATTATACAAAAGTTGATAGAAGTGGACTTTATGCAGCACGATGGATTGCTAAACATATAGTTGCTGCTGGACTTGCAAAAAAAGCAGTTGTTCAAATCTCTTATGCAATTGGAGTAGCTCGACCTACATCTGTTTCTGTTGATACAATGGGTTCTTATACAAAATTTGATGATGATAAATTATCTGAATTTGTAATGGATACATTCCCATTAACACCTAGATGGATTACACAAAAATTTGCGTTAGATAAGCCAAGTGATAAAACTTTTCTTTATGCAGATGTAGCTTCAAGAGGTCAAGTTGGTCAAAGTGACTATCCTTGGGAAAAACTAGACGAACTTGATAAATTTGAAAATATTCAATAAATTGATTAAAGGATTATTATGGATTTAAGAAACCTATTTAGTAAAATATCTTTTGATAGTAAATCAAAAGAACAACCAACAAAAAAAGATGCACCAAGTCACTGGATTAAATGTCCAGAGTGTAATGCATTGATGTTTTTTAAAGAGGTAGAAGCTCAGGATAATATTTGCCCTAAATGTACTTTTCATATGAGAATTGGTGCAAAAAGAAGAATTGAAATTTTAACTGATAAAGATAGTTTTGTTGAGTACGATGTTGAGTTAAAACCAAATGACCCTTTAAAATTTGTGGATAAAACTTCTTATAAAAAAAGAGTTGAAGAGGCACTAAAAAATACAGGAAGAACATCTTCAGTTGTAAGTGGTGAAGCAAAAATAAATGAAATTCCAGTTCAACTTGTGGTTTTCGATTTTGCTTATATGGGTGGAAGTTTAGGTTCAGTTGAAGGTGAAAAAATTGTTCGAGCAGTAAATAGAGCAATTGCAAAACAACAAGGGCTAATTATAATTTCAGCTTCTGGTGGTGCTAGAATGCAAGAATCAACATTCGCATTAATGCAAATGGCAAAAACATCAGCTGCACTTAAAAAACTTGACCATGCAAAACTTCCTTATATCTCTATTTTAACAGACCCAACAATGGGTGGAGTTTCTGCATCTTTTGCATTTTTAGGTGATATTATTATGGCAGAGCCAGGTGCATTAATTGGATTTGCAGGACAAAGAGTAATTAAACAAACAATTGGAGCTGATTTACCAGCAGGATTCCAAAGAGCTGAATTTTTACTTGAAAAAGGTTCTATTGATATGGTTGTTAATAGATCAGATATGAGACAAACTTTAACTCATTTATTGAGTATGTTTAAAAAAGAAAAAATTAGTTAATAATTGATGTTATCAAATTTTGAAAAAGCTTTGGGTTTTAAACTCGAAGCTTTTAACCTCTTATATGTTTTATGTGATTATGAAACACTACTTAAGAAAAATATCTCTTTAGAAAAATTTGTAAATTTATGCAAAAAAAAAGATGTAAAAATAGTTCAATATAGAGATAAAATATCTTCTTTAGAAGAGCAAAAAACAAATCTTTTATATCTAAAATCACAACTTAATATTCCAATAATTATTAATGATAAAATAGAATTAATCGAGTTTGCAGATGGTTTACATTTGGGACAAGAGGATTTAGAAAAAATTCATAAAGATAAAAAATTAGCCGTAAAACTTGTGCGATTAAAAATAAAAGACAAACTTCTTGGACTTTCAACTCACAATGAAATAGAAATTTTAGAAGCTAATGAATTAGCCTTGGATATGATAGGACTTGGTGCTTATAAAAATACAAATACAAAAGATGTATCAACAATTTTAGGTTCTAAAATTTCATATTTAGCAAAAATTTCAAAACATCCAGTTTGTGCTATTGGTGGTGTAAAAGCAGAAGATGTTATAGAAAATATTAGATTTAATGTTGTAGGAAGTGGATTTTATGAAGATTAATATTTATTCAATAATTAAACCTTCAAAAGATGAGTTTGATGTTTTAATAAAAGAGTTTATAAAAATGTCTTCAAAATATGCAAAAGTTGAAGTTTTTTATATTTTTAATAAAAATATTGCAAAAGCTCAAACTATCGGTGAAAAAGAGGCTCAGCAATCATATAGTGAAACTTATGAACCTTTATTGAAAGGCTTTAACATAGCTTTAGATGTTTTAGGAAAAAAAGTTGATACCTATGCTTTTTCCGCATTAATAGAAGATAAAAATGAAGTTAACTTTTTTATTGGTGGAGCATATGGATTTCAAAGAGAGTTTTTAACAAAATGTGATGTAACAATCTCTTTGAGTGATTTAACAATGGCGCATAAAGTTGCTAATGTGGTGTTAACAGAGCAGATATTTAGAGCTTTAAGTATTCAAAATAATCATCCATATCATAAGTAATTTATAAACATTTTTGTATAATGAAAAAATAATAAGAGTTCGTATAATAAAAAAAGGATAGAAAATGGGTTTTAAGAAATATTTTATTTTCTCAATAATTTTAATTGTTGCCATATTTGGTTATGTATATAGTTTAGAATTAGGTGATTACAATGTTTCAATTTTTGGATATTCACTTACATTACCAGTTGCAGCATGGATAATTGTTCCCATATCATTACTTGCATTAGCAACATATTTACATATTTTGTGGTACGGAATAGTTAACTATTTTAAGCAAAGAGCAGTAAAAAAAGATCATGAAACTATGATTAAAATGATTAAATCAAGTTTACTTGAAAAAAATGAAGTTTATAAGTTTAAAACTTTAGATTTTAAAAATCTTTCATCTATTCTTTCTCAATTAAAAATTGATGTACAAGAAAATAGATTTTCATGTACAGATGATGAATTAAATAAAATAGTTGCAAATGTTCAAGATGTAAAAGATGGAAAATATGTAAGTGATAAAACATTTAAAGTAAATGAAAATAGTTCACTAGCAAATTTAAATATGTTAAACAAAGTAAATAATCAAATAGATTTTGCTGTTGATGTTCTTAAAAAGCCAGAGAGTTTCTCTTCAAATGTGGTAATACAATCTTTTGAAAATGTATTAGAAGAAAAAAGTATGACAACTATTAAAAAGCTTTATAAAAATATTAAATTAGATAAAGAAATGGCAAAAAAACTTTTTGAAAAAGATGCTGCGAATAATGAATTTGGTTTTACAAGTGAAGAACTTTTAAAAATTGTAAAAGATTTAAATTATGATAAAAATGATTATTTAGCATTAGCAAAAAATTATGAAACTATTTTAAAACCTGACCAAATAATCGCATTATTTGAAAAATTATCTTCAGAAGTTGAAGATGCAATTCCTGCATATTTACATGTATTATTTGAATATGAAATGATTGATAAAGTGAGAGAAGTTCTTGCAAATACAAAAGAGAGCGAATATTCACCATTTAAAGCTCTTTTAGATTTAAAAGAAGCAGGAAAACACTACAATTTAGAAGCGATATCTTACAAATAATGAATAAAAAACTTGATTTTAGCCAACCCCTTATGGTGTTGGCACCACTTGCTGGTTATACTGATTTACCTTTTCGTTCAGTTGTTAAAAAATTTGGAGCGGATTTAACTATTTCAGAGATGATTTCATCAAATGCTTTAGTTTATAAATCTGCACGAACTTTAAAAATGATTGAAAAATCTCCAACAGAAGACCCTTATTTTGTTCAAATTGCTGGAAATAGTGTTGAACTTGTAAGAGATGCTGTTTTACTTTTAAATGATGTTGAAGGAATTGATGGAATTGATCTAAACTGTGGATGTCCAGCTCCAAAAGTTTTTAATCATGGAAGTGGTTCAAACCTTTTAGGTGATTTAAAAAAACTTGAAGAGATACTTTCAACTGTAAAAAAATACTCAAAAAAACAATATACCTCTGCAAAAGTAAGAATTGGTGTAAATGATAAAATTCCAGTTGAAATTGGAAAAGCTGTTGAAGCTTGTGGAGTTGATTTTGTATCAGTTCATGGGCGAACAAGAGCTGGAAAATATAAAGCACCAGTTGATTATGATGCGATTAAAGCTATGAAAGAGGCTATTTCAATTCCAGTTATTGCAAATGGTGATATTAAAGATTATGATAAAGCAAAAGAAGTTTTAGCATATACAAACGCAGATGGGGTTATGATTGGTCGAGGTGCTATTGGAAAACCTTGGGTATTTTATCAATTAAAACACGGAATTGAAGATATTTCAAATGAGCTAAAAAAAGAGATTATTTTAGAGCATTTTGATGCAATGTTAAAGTTTCATGGTCCTCATGGAGCTATTATGTTTAGAAAATTATTACACTCTTATTCAAAAGGTTACACGGGTGCCAATGAATTTAGAGATATTGTAAACAAAATCTCTGATATTGATGTTATGAGAGATATGATAGAAAACTTCTTTTAATCTATTTAATATAATTCAAAAGTTATTTAGATAAAATATTACACTTTGTAAAATAAAGAAAATTATATATAGCTTTAATAAAGGAAATATTTGTCTAAATACTATTTTGAATTAACATTAAAACCTGATACTAATTACGAACTTTTTTTGGATTTATTAAATTCAATTACCACTGATGCAATTGAAGAACTTGATGAAACTTTGATAATAAGAAGTGAAGAAGAGCTTGATGAATTAATATTTGGTATTGAAGAATTTGCAAAAGCTTTGAATACAAAATGTGAAATAAATTATGAGAAAAAAGAAAATATTGATTGGATAAAACAGTATCAAGAATCTGTTAAAGCTGTTGAAGTTGGAAATTTTTATATAAGACCATCTTGGGAAGAAAAAAAAGATGGAAAAATTGATATTATAATTAATCCAGCTTTATCTTTTGGTTCAGGACATCACGAAACAACATCTTCTTGTATTGAAGCTATTGATGAGTTTGTGAATGAAAAACAAACTGTTTTAGATGTTGGAACGGGAAGTGGAATCCTAGCAATTGCAACTGCAAAAAAAGGTTGTATAGTTGATATTTGTGATACAGACGAAGTTTGTGTTGTAGATACAAAATCAAATTTTGAATTAAATGGTGTAACTTTTAATGATTCATGGGTTGGTTCAACAAATAAAACAACAAAAAAATATGATGTTGTAATTGCAAACATTGTTGCTGATGTTTTAGTAATGATTGCAAGTGATTTAAAGAAGTGTTTAAATGAGAATGGTGTATTGATAATTTCAGGAATTTTAGATAAACATATTAATAGAGTCTTAAGTAAATTTAACGATTTAGAACAAATCAAACTTATCCATAAAAATGAGTGGATGAGTGTTGTATTTAAAAATAAGAAGGAGTTTTAGTTAATGGCTAAAAAACAACAACAAAATAATAATAATTTTAATAATAACAACAATAATAGTAATAATGGAAATGGAAATAACTTTTTTAACAATAATCCATTATTAATTTTTGTAATTTTTTCGATAGTTACAATATTTGCATTTAAAGCAATTTTTCCAGAAGAACAAATGGGAGGAGATGGAACAAACTCTAATATTCAAGCATTTGGACAAACTTCTAATAAAACAGTTGCATATTCAGATTTAAAAGGATTAATTAGTTCAGGTAAAATTGAATATGTAGGTATTGGAAATACTCAAATCAAAGCTGTTTCTAAATCAGGAGCAGGACAAATTACAACATTTACAGCAAGAAGAGTTATCCCTGATGATACTTTAATTCCTGAATTAGAAAAAAATAATATCTCTTATGGTGGAATAAATGAAGAAAATATTTTAGCTGATATTTTATTTGGATGGGTTTTACCAATATTTATCTTTTTTGCTATTTGGATGTTTATTGCAAAAAAAATGCAAAAATCTATGGGTGGAGGTTCAGGAGGAATTCTTGGAATTGGGTCTTCTAAAAAAATGATTAATTCTGAAAAACCAAATGTAACTTTTGATGATATGGCTGGAAATAAAGAAGCTAAAGAAGAAGTTCAAGAAGTAGTTGACTTCTTAAAATCTCCAGATAGATATGTAAGACTTGGAGCTCAAATTCCAAAAGGTGTTTTACTTGTAGGACCTCCAGGTACAGGGAAAACTCTTTTAGCAAAAGCAGTTGCTGGTGAAGCAAATGTTGAATTCTTATCAGTTTCTGGTTCTGCATTTATTGAAATGTTTGTGGGAGTTGGAGCTTCTAGAGTTAGAGATTTATTTGAACAAGCAAAAAAAGTAGCACCTGCAATTATTTTTATTGATGAAATTGATGCAATTGGAAAAAGCAGAGCCTCTGGCGGTCCAATGGGTGGAAATGATGAAAGAGAGCAAACATTAAACCAGCTTTTAGCTGAAATGGATGGTTTTTCAACTGAACATGCTCCTGTTATTGTTTTAGCTGCAACAAATAGACCAGAAGTTTTAGATCCAGCACTTTTAAGACCAGGAAGATTTGATAGACAAGTTTTAGTTGATAAACCTGATTATGAAGGAAGAATTGAAATTTTAAATGTTCATATCAAAGATGTAAAATTAGGTAAAAATGTAGATTTAAAAGAAATTGCAAAAATGACAGCAGGACTTGCTGGTGCTGATTTAGCAAATATTATTAATGAAGCAGCACTTCTTGCAGGTAGAGCAAACAAAGATGAAGTTGAACCAACTGATTTTAAAGAAGCAGTTGAGAGACAAATAGCTGGTTTAGAAAAAAAATCAAGAAGAATTTCTCCAAAAGAGAGAAAAATTGTAGCATACCATGAATCTGGACATGCTTTAATTGCAGAAATTACAAGAGGTGCAAATAAAGTAAATAAAGTATCTATTGTTCCAAGAGGTTTAGCTGCACTTGGTTATACATTAAATACTCCAGAAGAAAATAAATATTTAATGCAAAAACATGAGTTATTAGCAGAAGTTGATGTATTACTTGGTGGTCGAGCAGCAGAAGAAGTATTTATTGGAGAAATTTCAACTGGTGCTGGAAATGACCTTGAAAGAGCAACTGGAATTATTAAATCAATGGCAACTATTTATGGTATGAGTGATGTTGCTGGTTTAATGGTACTTGAAAGAAGAACTAATCAGTTTTTAGGTGGACAAACACAAAAAGATTTCTCAGATGCTATGGCTAAAGATTTAGATGATCATGTTAAAAAAATGTTAAATGAAAGATATGAACTTGTATTACAATCTTTAAGAGATAATAGTGATGCAATCGAAAAAATGACAGCTGAATTATTAGATATAGAAGTAATTTCAGGAGAACGAGTAAGAGAAATTATTACTGAATTTGGTGGGAAAGTTTTTGTAGATGAAGATTTACATTCAGATGCAATTATTGATACTCATGAAAAAGAAACTATTGTTGAAGAATCTTCAAATAATAGTGATGAAACTACTGAAAATAAATAAATTTTCATTTATAGGGTAAAAAACAGAAGTTTTTTGCCCTCTCTTTAAACATTTTCAATCAAACATTATTTTTTATCAATATTAGTTATAATTGAAGTGTAATTATTAAATTTAGGAACAATATGAACAATTTTTTTTTAATATTATTTTGTCTAAACAAAAGTTTAGGAAAAGGTAATAGTTATGCCTAAAATAGTAAGACGAGTATTTATTTTAAATTTTTTAATTTTGCTTATTGGTTTATTTGCCTATTCTCAATTAACTCTAAGTTTGTTTGAAAAAGAGTTTTTTTATTTAGCAATAATTTTATTTATTTCTACATGTATTATCACTTTTTTAGTTTATAAAATCATAATTTTACCTTTAACTTTGAATTTAGAAAATACTAAAGATGAGTTTGAAAAATTTAATGAAGATGTTAAAAATATTAATCATCAAAAAGTTTTTGAATTAGAGTTAATAAATACAACATTACAAGAAAAAGTTAGAGAACAACGAGAATTAAATGAAACTTTGGAAAAAAAATTAGCCATAGAAATAGAAACTAAAGAGAAAAAAGAGATTTTATTAGTTCATCAATCAAGACTAGCAGGTATTGGAAAAGTTGCAATAACTAGTGTTCAAGAGTGTGAAGATACAATTAATAGTATAAGTTTTCTATTACAAAATATTAAAGAAGAACATAAAAAACTAAATATAAGTGATAATTCTATTGATAAACCTATGGAACAATTAAGTAGAATTGTAAGTGAAATGCAAATCAAAAATGAAGAGTTAAAAAACTTTATTAAACCAAATGAAGTAAAAAAAGAGTTTTTTTTAGATGAAATCGTAATGGAATCTTTACAAATGTTAGAAGATACTTTTATGAATCATGATATAAAAATAGATTATAATTTTAGTAAATCAATTAATTTATATGGATTTCCAGCAGAAATAACACAGGTAATTTTTAGTATCCTTGAAAATGCAAAAGAAGCCTTGATTGAAAAAAATATAGTTTCAAAAAAAGTATTTATTAGTATTAAAAAAGATAAAGATTTTGCTTATATAAACATTGTTGATAATGCAGGTGGAGTTTCATCAAGTATAGTTAATAGTATATTTGAGCCTTATTTCACTACAAAAAAATATAAGAAAGCTTCAGGATTAGGATTGTTTATTTCTAAAATTATCATTGAAGAAAATATGCAAGGTAAATTAGAATTTGAAAATGCTAGCGAAGGAGCTAAATTTATTATTACAATACCTATTTTAGAGGAAAATAAATGAATGATGACAAAGACTTTTTTCGTTACTTAAAAAAGTTATCACTTTTATATGTTGAAGATGATGAAAATACAAGAGAAGAATTAGAGTATTTTCTACAAAATAAAGTAAAAAATTTATATGTTGCAAAAAATGGACAAGAGGGATTTGACCTTTTTGAAAAACATCAACCTGATTTAATCATAACAGATATTCAAATGCCTGTAATGACAGGTACTAAAATGATTAAATTAATTAAACAAATTAACTCAACTATTCCTATCGTTATTATTACGGCATTTAATGATACAGATTATTTATTTGAAGCAATAAAATTAAATGTAACAAATTATTTAACAAAACCTTTAAATCTTTTTGCTCTTAGTGAAGTTTTAGCAAATATTGCAAAAAATATAAATTTAGAAAATGAAAATAAAGAGATTTATAACTCTTTAAAACAATACAAAGATATTGTTGATGAAAGATCAATTATCTCTAAAACAGATATTAATGGAATAATAACTTATATAAATGAACCTTTTGAGAAAATTTCAGGTTATAAAAAAGAAGAACTTCTTGGAAAACCTCACAGTATAATCACTCATCCAGCTATAAATAAAAATATTTTTAAAAAAATGTGGAAAAGAATTAATATTGAAAAAAAATCTTGGCAAGGAAGATTAAGAAATATTACAAAAGAAGGCAATGAATATTTTGTAGATATTATTATAAAACCAATTTTAGATTTAGATGGAAATATAATTGAATATATCTCTTTATCAAATGATATTACAGATTTAGAAACTACAAAAGAGTATTTCAAAGCTCAAACACAAAAAAGTGCTTTTAATCTAACAGAATCTATACGAATTGTTAATGCTTACAAGGAAGCAATTAATGAAAGTAATATAATCTTGAGAATAAATTTAGATAGAAAAATTATTTATGCAAATGATGCCTTTTTTAAAGTAAGTGGATATAAAAAAGAAGATTTGATAGGTAAACCATACTCTTTTTTAAAGCATTACAATTTAAGTGAAGAAGAACAAGCTGTTAAAATTAATTCTATTTTTACGGGAACTATTTGGAAAGGAAAAATTTCAAATTTTAAAAAAAATGGAGAAGTTTTTCATTGTGATGTGACGATGTATCCATTAAAAAACAATAATGAAGAAATAGTTGAATATATGTGTATTCGCCATGATATTACACAAATAGAAAAACTACATGATGAACTTGAAGATACACAAAGAGAAATAATATATAAGCTTGGTGAATTAGGTGAATGTAGAAGTTCAGAAACGGGACAACATGTAAAAAGAGTTGCTGAATATTCAAAATTACTTGCAATTAAAATTGGACTTGATGAAAAGGATGTAAATAGATTATTTATGTCTTCACCAATGCACGATATTGGAAAAGTTGGAATACCTGATTCTATTTTAAATAAAAATGGAAAATTAGATTCTGCTGAATGGGAAGTTATGAAAACCCATGCCCAAATTGGATATGAAATTTTAAGAACCTCAAAAAGAGAAATCTTACAAGCAGCAGCTATTGTTTCATACACACACCATGAAAGATGGGATGGTTCAGGTTATCCTCTTGGTTTAAAAGGTGAAGATATTCATATTTTTGGAAGAATTACTGCAATTGCTGATGTTTTTGATGCTTTAAGTAGTGAACGAGTTTATAAAAAAGCTTGGTCTTTAGAAGAGGTTTTAAAACTATTTAATGAAGAAAAAGGAAAACATTTTGATCCAAATTTGATAGATGTTTTTATGAATAATTTAGATGAGATTTTAGAAATAAAAGAAAAATTCAAGGACGTTAATTGATGAAAAATTTGAGTATTAGAATTAAGTTAATTATAATTTTTATTGCAATAAAAATACTTCCACTTCTACTAATTGCTTATATTGCTTATGAAGGAGTATTGAAATTAGATAATTATTTAACAAAAAGTACAAACTTTTTATTTAATCAAAGTAAAGAAATAATTTTAAATACAGCAAATGCTTCAATAGAAGATAGTATAAAAAATCTTGATAAAAAATCACAAGAATCTTTAGAAAAAGTATCTTATGAAATTGCAAATCAAGTGGCAAATTTTTTATATGAAAGGGATAAAGATATTTTATTTTTATCAAAATTAGATATTAATCAAGATGTTCTAAAATCTTTTAACGATTCTAAAAAAAGAGCGATTCTTTTACATGGTAACTATTATTATGATGAAACAACAAATACTTATAAAACTAACGAAGAGTTAAAAGTAGAAGAAAGAGATAAAAAAACAGCAAATTTAATTGATAATGAAAAAGAGTTTAATTATATTGATCCTATTAATTTCTCAAAAAAAGAGATACCTATTTATAAAGAGATAACATTTCTTGATTTAAGTGGAAATGAAAAATATAAAGTATCTTCAATAAATGAAGAAAAACTAAATGTTTCTAATAAAAAAAATACATATGTTAGTTCAGAAACTTATTTTGATGAAATATCTAAATTAGGAAAAGGTGAAATTTATGTTTCTGATGTAATTGGTGAATATGTTGGTACAAAAGTAATTGGAACTTTTACAAAAGAAAAAGCTACAAAAGCAGGAATTGAATTTGAACCACAAAAATATGGTTATGCAGGACTTGAAAATCCTTTAGGAAAAAAGTTTGAAGGAATTATTAGATTTGTAACACCTGTTTTTAAAAATGATCAGAAAATAGGTTATATTTCAATGGCCTTAGATCATAAACATATTAGAGAATTTACAGATACATCAAATCCAACAGGAACAAATACAAAACAAAATATACCAGATGCAACATATGGAAATTATGCATTTATTTGGGATTATGAAGGTAAAAGTATCGTTCATCCAAGAGATTATTCAATAGTTGGTTATGATAAAAATACAGGTAATCGGGCTATGCCTTGGTTGAGTGTGGATATTGCAGAAAAATATTATGCTTCAAATCAAGAAATAAATGAATTTTTAAGTAATTATCCAAAATTTGAAGAACAAAGTTTAAGTAAAAAACCAAATTTAAAGCAATTAAAAGAAAATGGGAATGTAGGTTTAGATTGTAGATATTTAAACTTTGCTCCTCAATGTGAAGGTTGGATGCAAGTTACTCAAAATGGTGGTTATGGTTCATTTATTATAAATTGGAGTGGAGTATGGAAACTAACAACAGCTGCAGCTATTCCTTATTATACTGGTAAATATGCAAATAGTAAAAGAGGTTTTGGTTTTGTAACTATTGGAGCTAGTGTGGATGATTTCCATGCTGCTGCAAATGAAACGAAGAAAAATGTATCTGAAATATTAAAAAATCAAACTAATAATATGGAAGAAATTGTAAATGAAAACCAATTTGAAATAGAAAAATTTATACAAGCTTTGATAAATGAATTAACAATAGTGACTTTTGCTATGGTAATTTTAATTATAGTTGTAGCTTTATTAATGTCTGGATATTTAAGTAGAAAAATTGAGAAAATTTTAATTGGTACAAAAAGATTTTCAAACAATGAACTAGATTATAGAATAAGAGTTAGTTCAAAAGATGAAATAGGGCAATTAGAAAGTTCGTTTAATGAAATGGCTTCAAAAATTGAAAGTCTGATAAAAGAAGAAAAAGAGATAAATGAGCGTTTAGAAAAAAAAGTAGATGAAGAACAATCAAAACAAAAAGAACAAGAACAACTTTTAATTCAACAAACAAGATTAGCTGCAATGGGTGAAATGATAGGAAATATTGCTCATCAATGGAGACAACCTTTAAATGCTTTAGGTTTGGTTTTCCAAAATCTTAAATTTTCTTATGAAATAGGAGAATTAAATGATGAAGTTATGGATAGAACAGTATCTAAAGCTGAAATGCTTACTAAAAATATGTCAAAAACTATTGATGATTTTAGAAACTTTTTTAGACCAAATAAAGCAAAAGAACTTTTTGATATAAATAAAAGTGTTTTAGATGCTATGGATTTAGTTGAATCTACTTTTGAACATCATAATATAAAATTAGAAAAGAATTTTGAAGAAGAAAAAATTGAAGTTTCTGGTTTCCCAAATGAGTTTTCACAAGTTATTTTAAACATCATTTCAAATGCAAAAGATGCTTTGATAGAAAATAAAATAGAAAATCCAATAGTAAAAATTGAAACAAAAATAGAAAATGATGATGTTTATATCTCAATAAAAGATAATGCTTTAGGTATAAAAGAAGAGATTATAAATAAAATCTTTGAACCATATTTTACAACAAAAGGTGAAGTTCAAGGAACAGGTATTGGACTTTATATGTCAAAAATTATTATAGAAAAGAATATGAATGGTAAAATTTATGTTGAAAATACACATGAAGGTGCAAATTTTATAATTAAACTTTCTATGAAAGATGAAGAAAAATAGAGTTTTTTTGTAAAACTCTATTTGAAGTATTGACAAATAAAAATTTATTAATTATACTTAAACACTTAAAAATAAAACAAGGAGAGATATATGAAAATATTTGATTTTTATAAAAACCATTTCATCAAAAGTGTAAACTCTCTTCTGCTTCTTTCTTTTTCTCTCTAATTATAAATTTTTATAATTACAATTTACAATAAACACAATCAAAAACACGGTTTTTCTTTTTTTATTTAAAAAAAGATATAATAAATAACATTTTAAAAGGTTAATATGATGGATAAAAATAAAATTATAGTATTTGATACAACATTAAGAGATGGAGAACAAA
>ERZ650302.900-NODE-900-length-16802-cov-28.447244_pt1 | contig 16802 bp, 22 predicted proteins | sample MGYA00376238_ERZ650302 | MGnify/ENA primary metagenome ERZ650302 (study PRJEB26733, sample SAMN07839298) | wastewater metagenome | biome: urban; feature: wastewater treatment plant; material: waste water | place: USA: North Carolina | collected 2016-04-28 ... | reverse complement strand
ACCATCATTACACCAGGTACAATCAGTGCAATTCTCCAGCCCATCGCTTGCTCTACACCAAACATCACCAATGCAGATAGAAGTAGCGGCATAAGGGCTTGCGTTGCTCCACCTCCTGCATTTCCCCAACCTGCTGAGGTTGCATTTGCTGTACCTACAACGTTAGGAGCAAACATAATGCTAGTGTGATATTGAGTAATTACAAAACTTGCACCTATTGCGCCAATCAGTAATCGAAAGAAAAGGAACGATTCATAACTATTTGCTGATGCAACACCAAATACAGGAATACTTCCTAATAACAACAAAGTGGTATACGTCTTACGTGGACCGTATTTGTCGCACAATGGCCCTACAATCAGTCGAACCAGAATCGTGATGGCAACTGCGGCAATGTTAATATTTGCGATTTGATCTTTGGTTAAATGAAACTCACCTGCAATGACAGGCATCAATGGTGCGCAGGCAAACCAAGCAAAGAAGCAAACAAAGAAAGCAAGCCAACTCATGTGGAATGCTCGCATCGCTGGCGCTGAGAAGTTAAATAACTTAATTGATGTGGCTTTTTTCGCCGATAAATCTAAAGACATTGCCATCTCCTATACTGAACGTATACTGCTTTGTTGACACATATCGCTGTGTAAACAAACCGATCAGATCGGACATCGTTGGCCGTCTTACAATTTTTTAAAAAGTCTTCATTGACTCAATAAAGAAAATGCAAATGTTATGCCAATTAATAAATTAAAAATTAAAAATAACATTAACTATTGTTTAATAATGATTTTTTATAAAATAAATAGCGTTTTAAATATCTTTTAATTGATTGAATAAATGCCGAATACATCAATGAACTGTTTTAAAGCACAATTAAACATGCTTCAAAATAATTCTTTTTATGCACCAACAATGAACATTAATTATTTTTAACAAAGATCACATCCATTTTTTATTTGTTTCTCTTAGCTGCAACGATACAATAAAGCGCACAAAATCGAGGCTGAAGTAATGCCTGCACTGAATAGATCATTCCTGATGGCATTAATTTTGCTTCAAAAAAATACTTAAAGCGCATTATGCTAAATGTGCATTGACTTAGAATTTGACTTTATATTTATGCCGAAACTCAAAATCGCACTCATAGATGATGATCAGGCTCGAGCTGAATACATTAAAACATGTTTAATTCAACATGACTTTGATGTCGTTGCTAGTTTGACTTTAGATCACCTCAATGTTTTTAAATTAGAACATCTTCAAGCAGATGTTATTTTGCTTGATATGGATCACCCTCATCGTGATGTAATTGAGAGTTGCGTAAGCAATTTTGACTTACCAACGGTATTATTCACCAAGAACACTGACCGAGATATGATTAAACAGGCGATTGATGCAGGGATTACCGCCTATATCGTTGATGGTATCGATCCAAGCCGATTACACACCATTTTAGACATTTCGATTCAACAATACAAAAAACATAAAAAGTTGGAAGGTGATCTCAAAGATGCAAAGACCAAACTAGCAGATCGTAAGGATGTTGAGAAAGCTAAAGTCCTACTCATGCAATTACACGGATTAACCGAAGACAAAGCATTTCAACTGCTTAGAAAAAATGCCATGAGCCATCGTATGACCATTGGTGAAATGTCACGTCGCTTACTCGATGCACAACAGCTTTTGAACAATCAATTAAAGGATGAATAAATGAGCAGTTTAGAAAAAAGTGAATTGCAACTTGGCTACATCCCTTTGCTCGATTGTATTGCCTTATTATGGGCAAAACAGCGTGGTTTGTTTGAAGCAGTAGGTCTAAACGTTACTTTAACCAAAGAAGCTTCTTGGGCAAGCCTACGTGATCGACTGGCTTTTGGTCTTTTAGATGCTGCACATTGCTTATCTGCCATGTTACCTGCAGCCGCAATAGGTGCTGATCAAATTGGTATTCCATTACAAACACCGCTCGTTCTCAGTGAAAATCGAGCTTTTATAAGTTTAAGTCAAAAACTGTGTTATCAGTTAGATATAAAGAAATATGATGCTGTAGAGCTATCAGCTAAAAAATTAGTAGAACACATGAAAAAAAATCACGTGGTCTCTTTAGGACATGTTTTCCAGCATTCCATCCATCATTATTGCTTAAGAGAATGGCTAGCATTAGCAGATCTTGATCTTGCACATTCAATACAACTCAAAACCTTACCACCTCCATATATGGTAGAAGCGCTAAATAACCATTTAATTGATGGTTTTTGTGTTGGCGAGCCATGGAATACTCAGGCAGAATTGGCGGGATTAGGGCAAATTGTCGGCTCGAGCCAAGACATCATTCCCAATGTTGCAGATAAAGTTCTAGCTGTAACGCAAGAGTGGGCTCAACAGCATCCAAATACATTAATTGCCTTAACTCGCGCAATCTTGCAGGCTCAACAAGAGTTACGTGTATTAGAAGATTTTGAACCTGTCTGGCAACTTTTAATTGATTTTGATGTCATCCAGTTTGAATGTTCGCCAAGCATTCATGTTGAAAAATACTATACGATCCAAGATATAATTCGGAACTTCGTTAAAAGTAGCGCTATACCTAAAAGTACAGATTTTGAATGGTTATTTCAGCAAATGCAAAAATGGAACAATTTGCCTGTAGGTTCTATAGATTACGAAAATAAAGCACAAAGTTTTCTACTATTAGATACTTATTTAGCAGCATCAAAATAAGAGAACTCGTGATAAAAAAAGCTGTCTTGTGAAAAGACAGCTTTGAAAAGACCCATAAGAGATTCTGCCAATCGAGAGCGATCTCTTATGTAATAGGTATACTATCTATATTCAATTTATCTTTTTCGGACATTTTCATGTCATTAGCAGCCATACAAAACTTCACAATTCATCTTTTTTGCCAATAAGCCACTTTCGTCGATTTAATCAATCCCTACCTACGAGCTTGAACCCAATATCAAAGTGAAGCTAATGCTTATTATCAATCTAAACTAGCATATTTTTATAATTCAGTATCACGACGCTTCATCCACTGCTCTCTTTAGAAGTATGTTTATACTAATTTTAAAAAATCCATTAGAATTAAAACAAATATTTTTCAAAAGTTTAGAATAAAAAAATATTCATAGCTTGAAATAAACACATGAACTAATTAGAACTCAATTTAAGTTTCAAAAAAGCAAATCAATGAATTACATGACCTTCGAGTTACACAAATTACATGAACGAAATAAGGTAATTCAGTTTAAAATAGTGAAAAATAAATAAGCCTGAAATTTGTCATATTTTAACATTGCCATTTCCTTGCAAAGTTTTCATTATATGCAGCATGCTTGGTATGCAATTTTCTTCATCCATTAAAAGAAATTATAAGAAAAAATGCAGAATTTTGTGCCATAATAAGCAAACTTTGCAGACATCTTGCAAAAAACATTTGCAGATTTAGAACTGGAGCAGGCTGAATGAGCTCAACCATTTTGGTAATTCACGGACCGAATTTGAACTTGCTAGGAAAACGCGAACCAGAGGTTTATGGTTATCTCACCTTAGATGATATTAACCAGCAACTCACCACTCAAGCTCAGCAAGCATCATTTACACTAGATACATTTCAAAGCAACTGGGAAGGTGCGATTGTCGATCGCATTCATCAAGCACAAACTGAAGGGGTTAAATTTATCATTATTAACCCTGCAGCCTTGACTCATACTTCAGTTGCTCTACGCGATGCCCTTCTTGGCGTTGCGATTCCATTTATTGAGGTTCATTTGTCAAATGTTCACGCCCGTGAATCATTCCGTCATCACTCATATTTATCAGACAAAGCCATTGGTGTTATTTGTGGCTTAGGTGCGAAGGGTTACTCCTTTGCTCTCGATTTTGCAATCGAAAAAATTCAATCTTCTAACTAATTTATACATTTCAGGAATGCTCACTCATGGATATCCGTAAAATCAAGAAACTCATCGATTTGATGATTGAATCTGACTTACAAGCGATTGAAGTTAAAGAGGGCGATCAGTCGATTGCATTAACTCGTCGAAATCCAGTAGTGGCGGCAGCAGTTCCTGCAATGCCTGCACCTTCTGCAGAAGTACCATCTGCACCTAAATCTTCACCACGTGGTGCAGTTGAAACTTCTCCAATGGTTGGTGTGTTCTATGCAGCACCAAGCCCAGGTGAAGCACCATTCATTAAAGTGGGTCAAACTGTTTCTGCTGGTGAAACGCTTGGTATTATCGAAGCAATGAAAATCATGAACCCAATTGAAGCAACTCAAAGTGGGGTGATTGAAGAAATTCTAGTTAAAAATGGCGAAGTGATTCAATTTGGTCAACCACTCTTTCGCTACCGCGCTTAAGACCTCGGGGATTCACAATGTTGCAAAAAGTTTTAATTGCAAACCGTGGTGAGATTGCCCTGCGCATCACCCGAGCTTGCAAAACTTTAGGGATCAAAACCGTGGGTATCTACTCAGATGCCGATAAAGACCTCATGCACTTACGCTTTTGTGATGAAGCTGTATGTATTGGTCCGGGTGCGAGCAGTGAAAGTTACCTGAATATTCCTGCAATTATTACTGCAGCAGAAATTACAGGTGCAGACGCCATTCACCCTGGTTATGGTTTCCTTGCTGAAAATGCCGAATTTGCTGAAATTGTAGAAAGTTCAGGTTTCATTTTCATTGGTCCACGCCCTGAGCATATTCGCTTAATGGGTAACAAAGTTTCTGCAATTACTGCAATGCGTAAAGCTGGCGTACCGACTGTACCAGGTTCAGCACATGCCGTTACACCACACAATGCTTTAGCTGAAGCCAAAGAAATTGGTTTCCCGCTCATTGTAAAAGCTGCTGCTGGTGGTGGTGGTCGTGGTATGCGTATTGTAGAGCGCGTAGACACCTTGCTTGAATCAGTTCAAGCAGCTCAACGTGATGCAGAAATGTGGTTTGGTGATGACACGGTCTATATGGAGCGTTTCTTACAAAAACCACGCCACGTAGAAGTACAAGTATTGGGTGATGGTAACGGTCACGCGATTCACCTTTATGACCGCGACTGTTCTTTACAACGCCGTCACCAAAAAGTACTTGAAGAAGCGCCAGCACCTAATTTACCAGAACAAGCACGTGCCGATATTTTAGAAGCTTGTGTTAATGCATGTAAGTTAATGCAATACCGTGGTGCAGGTACTTTTGAATTCTTATTTGAAGATGACGAATACTTCTTCATTGAAATGAATACACGTGTTCAGGTTGAGCACCCTGTAACTGAAATGGTGACAGGTATTGATATCATTGAACAACAATTGCGTATTGCTGCAGGTCTAGGTTTAAACATTGAGCAAGATCAGGTTGAGATTCGTGGTCACGCAATCGAATGTCGTATTAATGCAGAAGACCCAACCACCTTCTTACCTTCACCGGGGAAAATTGAACACTTCTATGCGCCAGGTGGTGCAGGTATTCGTGTAGATTCACACATCTACGAGGGTTATAGCATTCCGCCGTATTACGACTCAATGATTGCTAAACTGATTGCGCATGGTAAAGATCGTGAAACCAGTATTGCGCGTATGCGTCAAGCCTTGGATGAAACTATCTTAACAGGGATTAAAACCAACATTCCTTTGCACAAGGACTTGATTCTGCAAGATGAAAAATTCTGCAAACAAGCGATGGATATTCACTATCTTGAAAAGCATTTACTCAAGCAAATTACTGGTAATGAAGAAGAAAAAGCATAAGCAATTTAAGTTTGCTCATGTTTAAAATGAAGAGCTGATGACTCAACATCAGCTCTTTTTTATTGCTAAAGATAAAAGCTAAACCGTTTATCTATACAGATCAGTGTGAATAAAAAACCAATACTCCAAATGCAGTAGTGGCTTAAAATTGATTTAAAAAAATCGGGATCTTAGATCATTGAGTACCAAAAACTGCAGGACAAGATTAATCTAAAAACTCAGTCATTAATGCAAGGACTTCTTCGGTTTTTTCAGCATGTAGCCAATGCCCTGCGTGCGCGACAGTTTCAACTTTTGCATGCGGAAACTGTGCTTGAATGGCAGCATAATGCTCAGGCTTCTCAATATAAGGCGAATTACCACCACGAATAAATAAAGTATCGACATCACTATGCACCGTCTGCCATGACAAAATTTCTGCATAATGTTCATGTAACGCATTTAAGTTAAATAGCCATTGCCCTTTGCTAAATGACTTCATTAAAAATTGCACAACCATTTCTTCTTGAAGATGCTCACGCATTATTTCCATCCCCACTTGGCGGCTTTCAATTTGTGCTTCTTGCACAGCAAACAAAGCGGTAAAAATTTGATCGTGACGATTTTCAGAATAAGCAAAAGGACAAATATCCAATAAAACCAATTGTTGTAAACGCTCGGCTGCTAGAGGTGCTAAAGTCATTGCAACCTTGCCCCCCATTGAATGCCCAACTACAGAAAACTGTTCGATATTCAAACTGTTCAGCGTTTCTAAAACATCTTGTGCCATCGCAGCATAATTCATGTCATCACGGTGTGCAGATTTACCATGATTACGTACATCTAATTGAATCACGGTACGCTGTTCTTGAAATGCACGTGCGAGCATGCCTAAATTACTCAAACTACCAAATAAACCATGAATAAAAACCAAAGGTAGCAAGTTAGATTCAGGCTCATTTTGCGTGATTTGATAATTTAACAACATAACATAAACTCTAAACTTGTATACAAATGATTGATCTATTTAATGAGTTTTGAGTTTATAAATCAAATTTTATATGTGCTTTTTATTGATAAACTTATAATATTGCTTAGGCTATTTGTATGAGCCAAAGCAATATTATACAAGATGAACCTTTCTTAAAATTTTATTTAAAGTAATTCAATGGCAACTTCAAATAACGAATACCATTGGCCTCAGGTTGTGGAAACTTACCTGCATCCATATTGATTTGAATAGATGGCAAAATCAATTTAGGCATCGTTAAAGTGGCATCACGTTGGGTTCGCATCTCAATGAATTCAGCTTTGCTTACCCCTGTATGAATATGAATATTCTGTTCTTTTTGAGTTTTAAGCAGTGTTTCATGTTCATATCGTTCACGTGATTCTGGTAAATAATCATGGCATAAAAACACACGTGTTTCTTCAGGCAACTCATATAATGATTGCACCGAATCGTACAACTGCCCTGCACTGCCTTTCGGGAAATCACAACGTGCCGTACCATAATCAGGCATAAACAAGGTATCACCTACAAAAACTGCATCTCCAATCACATAACTCAAGCATGCAGGAGTATGTCCAGGGGTAGGAATATTATAGGCTTGTAAATTGCCAATATGAAATTTTTCATGATCCTGGAATACATGATCAAATGTCTGGAAAGCATTGAACTGTTTGATATTAATGTTATAGATTGAGCTAAAGGTTTCCTGTACCAATGAAATCCGTTCGCTCATCGCTGTTTTACCACCGAGCTGCTGTTTTAAATACTGTGCTGCTGTTAAATGATCTGCATGTACATGCGTTTCCAAAATCCACTCAACCTGTAAGCCCTGCTCTTTGACATACGCGATGATTTGATCGGCATGCGTGGTAGATGTCACTGCTGAAGCAGAGTCATAATCGAGAACACTGTCGATAATCGCACATTGTTTTGTACCTGGATCTGAAACTACATAACTGAATGTATTTGTTTTAGGATCAAAAAAATCTTTTACATTTGGTTGAGTCGACATAGTCTTACTCCTTTTTAAAATTTAGAAGCTCACAGAGCACATTTAAAACTTAGTTTTTGATGCAAGGTAGGTTGTTTTTCCACCAGGATTTCATACCACCTTTTAACTGTGTGACTGAATAACCCATCTTGGCCAATCTGCGTGTTGCAGGAATACTCCGGTGTGCCGATAGACAAATGGTCACCACAGGCTGATCCGGATCAAGCCCTAATGACTGTATTGTAGATTCGTTCAACTGTGTAATAGGTAAATTGACAGCACCTTCTATATGACTATGTTTAAACTCTTGAGCACTTCGGACATCAACAATCTGTACAATTTCCCGTTTCTGCCATAATTCCTGACAGGTAGTTTCAGGCACCTTGCCCCAAGGTAGATACATCAGAATGTTAAACATGATTTTCCTCTATTAGAACAGTTGTTATCCGCGACTTATATTTATAAGGATTTAAAATAAAAATAAGTAGTAAAATAAATATAAGCCAATCTTGGGTTAAACTTCAAATCTATCCTCATAGAAAATACAATGACTTTTTAATAACCAAACCTACAATGCAGTCCAACTTTAATAAGACCTCATTCGCTCCAGAATGATCTTACGCTTCCTATTCCATAAAGAAAAAATAAAATTATGTTTAGTAGCAGATTAAAATCGATTTTATCGTCTATTTTTCAATTATAAATTTTATATTTTGTTATACTATAACCTATGTAATGTCCATAAAAGTGTAGTGAAGTGCTCATGATGTTGGGAAGATTGCTGGGGTTATCAGCAATCTTGTTACAGATCGCTGTGTTCCTGCAGCCTTTATTGCCAGAAAAACACAGTGTTTTTTCGGTATGTAAAACTATTGCCGCAGCATTACATCTAGAAGTTACTAACGTTCATCCACACCACAGCTTCGCAACATCACATCCGCATAGCAATCAAGCCAGCGGAGCAGACCAAAATAATGCACATGTCTTCACACATGTGCAGGATCGACATGAACATCAAGAGCGGGATGATGCACATACCGGTCATGACTGCCAGTTTTGCCTGGTGCACAGCTATACCCTACCGCTACTCGATACCAAACTCAGACTAGTACTGATCAGAACTCAGACCTTACTGCAGTTCTTCAGTACATTTGTCCCATATACGCTGTCTCTACCTCATCCGTGGTTCCTTATTCCTCAGGGTCGTGCTCCTCCTTTAACACTCATCCACTAAATCAGCAGATGTGGTATCGCTGAGCAGTCTGCCGCAGTTTCCGATATGGCTGAAAATATTCATCTATCCAAAACATGTGAGCAGCTCACAATTAGCATCTTCAGTCACAGTGATCCTATCCGTAATAATGAATATGGCTTTTAATTTATCTGTATTCAAATTTATTTGAAATCCGGCTGTCACAGTCTCAATGACCTTTGGATTTTTCAAAGTGTTATTACAGCTTTCTAGTATATCGATAAGGAGGAGACAATAATGAATCTACTTCAGCATGATCAGGCACATCTCCCAAAAAGTGATTTTAATAGCAACTGTTGTCTGGATTTAGCACAACAAATTGTAAGGATCCGGCAAGCTCTCAATATTTCACAGACAGAACTAGCATCAAAACTGTGTATTTCCGCCCGTACCTTAGAAAGTTGGGAACGTGGAGTTCGTCATCCCTCAAGCTCAGCCCAAGCTTTGTTGAAACTCTTTATCAAGTCACCTCAGTTTGTTTTGGAAAATCTTGCTTGAATAGTATTAGCTATGTTTTTGAATAGTTTTTGTCACTACAAGCTTAACTTATGAATCATCATGAACCGATACATACCTATAAAGAGCAGTAGTATCGGTTTGGTTTGGAGAAATCTTTATGGTAATTGTAATTACATCACAGAACCGACGTCATATTACTCCGCATGCTGGGAAATGCCGAAAATTCTGGAAATATGAGCTCAAAGATGGGAAAGTTATGGACAAACAGCTCATTGAGGTGGAGAAAGAAGCATCATTTTCTCAGTCGGGTGAGGTACTAGAAAAACTGTTACCTATGGACATGTTCGTAACCACAGGGATGGGTGACAGATTGCGAGAAAAACTCAAAAATATTGGCGTACATGTTATTGTGACGGATGAAATTGATCCTGATAATTTTATTAACAGTTTACTTTAACTCGCCTATGAATAAAATCTAAAACCATAGTTAAAGTTTCCATTAAAAGTTAGTGGGAACTTTAGCTAATAAAATACATCTTACTAACTGCTATTTAATCAAAAAATTAAATTGCCTAGGCTTAAAATAAGTTGACACGATATTTCATATAAACACCTGACGAATTTCATCAGGCATTTTTTATTTGTAAGACAGATGCTTCTAATAAATTACAAAAGGAAAACCTTCTCAATCAAATGAAGGCCTTTCCTAAAATTAACTATTGTGAAGTATATGACCCATCTACTACATACTGGCTGCCCGTTACAAAAGATGCATCATCAGAGAGTAAGAAAGCAACGACCTGTGCAACTTCTTCCGGATTTCCTAAACGACCAACTGGATGCAATTTTATCAGTTCAGCTTCATCAAACTCACCAATTAAAGGCGTTTTAATATAACCAGGATGTACTGAATTAATACGAATACCCTTTTTAGCATATTCTAGCGAAGCCGTTTTAGTAAGCCCGGTTACACCATGCTTAGCTGCAACATAACCAGAAATATTTTCAGTCCCAACTAAACCTAAAATTGATGCTGTATTCACAATTGCACCACCGCCGGCTGCCAATATTGCAGGGATTTGATAATGTAGGCCATAAAAGACCGCATTCAAATTAATATCAATCACACGACGCCAAGCTTCAATACTTAAATTTGCAATTGGCTGAACGTCACCCAATATTCCAGCATTGTTAAAAGCTAAATGAAGGGCACCATACGTGCTAATTGAAAATTCAACCGCTGCTTTCATGTCTTCAGGTTCAGCCGTATTGGCTTTATTCGCAGCCGCTTTACCGCCTAAAGATACAATTTCCTCAGCAACTTTCTGTGCTGCTTCAAAGTTAATATCCGAGACTACAACACTTGCACCCTGCTTCGCTAAAAGCATAGCTGTGCTTTTCCCAATTCCAGAACCCGCACCAGTAACTAGGGCAACTTTATTTTTGAACCGATTTGACATAATAAAACCTCTTTCTTAAAGTACTGCAATGCTGAATATTTGCATCACATTTAAGAATTCACTTGTTTTTACTTCATCACTTGTATCGCAAATTGAATAACATGGCATTTACCACAATGTAATTCTCCCTCCTGTCTTTCTTGCTCTCCAACATAAAAATGATGGATATGATCCTGCTTGAAAACCTGCAAAATATCCCACGGATCGTATAAATATTCGATATTTTTAGGGCCACCAGTTTTATAGTTGATCTGCTCCTTGGAATACAGCTCACCGATAAACCATCCACCGTTTAGCAAGGACTTTCTTATGCCTTCTAAAACCTGTTTTTGCGTTTCTGTATCGAAATGACCAAATACACAAATCACGTTTTGATAACGCTCGGACGGCCATTTCGCTGCTGTTAAATCAACATGTCGGAGTTCAAGCTTTATCCCTGTAGCTTCGGCTTTGCTGGACAGATGCTTCAAAGCAACATCGGAATAATCCCAAACTTCCGCCGAAAAAGGATAATTATACTGTCTTGCCTGCTCAGCCAAGTAAAGGATATTCCTTCCTTCTCCTTCAGCAATTGCCAGTGTTTTACCTTCTATCAGGATTTCCCCCGCAATCTCCTGAATAAACAGGTTTGCTGCTGTGCCGTATAGGTCCTGCGTCTGGGCATACAATTCATTCCAGTGCTGACTCATTTCATCCCTCCATTTACTTGACTATCCAATTAGTTGGAAAACTCTTTGAATGCTTCCAGCGCATTTGCAGCATACATCAATGAAGGTCCACCGCCCATATACACCGCAACGCCCAGAACTTCCTCCAGCTCCTGTAGGGTCATGCCCATTTTGACCAGGGTCCTGACATGAAAACCGATACAACCATCACAACGTGCAGCCACACCAATCGCCAAGGCAATCAATTCCTTGGTTTTTGGATCAATCACACCATCATGCATTGCGATCTGGGATAATTGATTGAAACTTTTCATTAAATCTGGTGAATCCTGGCTTAGAGTTCTTAAACTACCTGAAATATTTTGGGTTAATTCTTTGTATTTCATAATTTTTTCTCAAATTAAAAATCAACAATCAAGTTTTTATATTCAAAAGCTTATTTTTCTACCGGATAGCCCTGTTCCAGCCAAGCCTGATAGCCACCTTGAACCGACTTCACCTGAGTAAATCCCATATTCTGTAAAGTATCGGTTGCCAATGCTGAACGTCCACCCGTGCCACAGATCAAATAGATCGGCTGATCTTTTAGATGTTCCAGTGCCTGCATGGTATCGCAATGATGGCTAACCAAAGGATGCTGGTGAATCCTCATTTCTAAAACACCACGAGGATAATTCACCGCCCGGTCTATCGCTGCCGCCTGAAATTCATCCGGTTCCCGAACATCAATCAGAATGGTTTTATGGTTTTTCATCGCTTCAAACAGTTCAGCTACACTCACTTCCTGAATCCGGTTTTTCGCATTCCGGATCAATTGCTCTGCAGTTTTCATCATTTTCATTCTTCCTCGCTCATCAAAATCAGCCTCATCTGTTATAAATGCCAGATCAGCAACTTAAAAGCACTTTGTTATAAACTCTCATTCCAGCACTGTTGCAACGATCACACTATTGCAAACAGCCCATTTGCTAAATTCATTTTAGACTCTACACCTGTTTGATATTCATTCAGATGACAGATCATGTAGTCATACATCAACTCATGCATTCTTTATCCATACAATGCACAGGACTAGCCTATGAGTGCTGAATAGATTAAATAGATTGCCACCCCAATCACAGTCGTAGCAAAAATCTTCTGAACCCGGTTACTTTCAATTCGGTGCATCAGACTGCGTCCAATTAACATCCCTACAATACAGGCCAGAACAAAAGTCAGCGTGACCGAAACAGGATATTGAAAGCCATCTAGCACGTGTGCAGAAATACTGACACCACCAATCAGGAAAATAATCATTAGAGAAGTCGCAACGATACTGCGCATATCGAGGTCGGTGAATTTACGCAGTGCCGGGACAATCACAAAACCGCCGCCCACCCCGAGCAAGCCAGTCAGCAAACCCGCCACTACGCCAATACCGGCGAGGAACGAGGCCGTTTTCACATTCCAGATCAGGCGACCGGTCGTTTGATTGACCTTACACGGTGGATTCTCATGGTCATTAACTTTGTTAAAGAAGATCCGGTAAGCCACAATCAACATGACTAGACTGAAAGCCATCGTCAGCCAGACCGGAGAAACAATACCAGCCAGATTTACGCCATAGCGTGCTGAAGGAATACTGATCAGGGCGATCCAGAGCGCAGCGCGATAACGTACAATACGCTTGAATAAACCCTCGAACGTTCCGACCAAGGCAGACAGAGTCACTGCCAGCAAGCCCACAGGCGCAGCCTGTGCCACGGTCCAGCCCTGACTCGCCATCAGTGCCGGTACAGCCAGAATGCCGCCACCAGCACCGGTTAAACCCAGCAAGCCACCGATGGCCAACCCTTCCAGTATTAACACCCACATAGCCACTGTTCCTCTCTTTGCTAATGCAATTAAACAAAAGACAAACCTTTTTGTTTAATCTTGAAACATGCCTATTTGAAGTAATTAAGCGGAAGTTTTAAATAAGAAACCCCATTCTGTTCTGGCGTTGGGAACTGTCCTGCTTTCATATTGATCTGAATCGAAGGCAGAATCAGCTTCGGCATGCTGAGTCCTGAATCCCGCTGGTTTCGCATCTGAGCAAATTCAGTTTTACTGACTCCCTCGTGAATATGGATATTCTGTGTTTTCTGAGCCTGAATAGTGGTTTCACACACATACGATTCACGTGTTTCAGGCAAATAGTCATGACATAAAAAGACCCGTGTATCTTCTGGGAGCTGATACAGGCTGTGTACCGAATCAAAAAGCTTTTCTGCACTACCTTTTGGAAAATCACAACGGGCCGTACCATAGTCCGGCATAAACAGCGTGTCGCCGACAAAGACTGCATCTTCAACCACATAGCTCAGGCAAGCAGGCGTATGCCCCGGTGTTGCTATGTTATAAACATCCAGCTCACCGATTTTGAAATGCTCACCATCTTCAAATAAATGATCAAATGGCTGACTAGCATTCACCTGCTTGAGATCCAGATTATAAATTGCAGCAAAGGTCTGCTGCACCACAGCGATTTTCTGGCTGATTGCAATTTTTCCGCCCAGTTCCTGTTTCAAATACTGGGCTGCAGTCAAGTGATCTGCATGAACATGGGTTTCCAAAATCCATTCCACGTCTAAAGTCTGTGCTTTGACATAGGCAATGATACGATCTGCCTGTGTGGTTGAAGTGGTTGCAGATGCCGCATCATAATCCAGCACACTGTCAATGATGGCACAGCGCTTTGTTATTGGATCGGATACCACGTAACTGAAGGTATTGGTCGCCTCGTCAAAAAAATCCTGTACCAGTGGGTGTTTTGCCATCGTTATTCTCCAGCCCATTTACGGTGCAGCAATACGCCAATCAACATCGCGATAATAAAATAGAAGACCTGGTAATGCCCCAGGCCAATCAAGGTGAAACTTGGTGCTGGACATACCCCAGCAATCCCCCAGCCGATACCAAACAACAGGCTGCCAATGATTAAGCGTGGATCAAGTTTTTGACTGGTGGGCAATACAATAGGTTCGTTAAATACGGTTTTCGGTGCTGCAGAACGCATGGCTTTTTGAAAGGGAATAAATGCCACGGCAATTGCACCCATCATCACAAAGGCCAGACTGGCATCCCAGTCACCAAACAGATCCAGGAAATCCAGCACTTTTTCCGGATTGGACATGCCTGAAACCATCAGTCCGACAGAAAAAAGAGCACCAAAAATAAAAGCTAAAATATTTTTCATTTTAAAATGCTCCAGTCACGTGACGAACAATATAAACAGTGACAAAACCAGCAAACATGAAACTCATGGTGGCCACGATGGAACGTTTAGACAAACGACTCATCCCGCAAATGCCATGACCGCTGGTACAGCCTGAACCTAAGCGGGTACCAAAGCCGACCAAGAGACCCGCAACCACCAGCATCAGCGGACTCGCATTCAATTCAATTTCTGGCTGAACAAACAGTCCATAGATAAATGGCACCGTGATTAAACCCGCCATGAACCAAATCGCAGATGTTTTAAACATCATTTTAGGATTCAGCACCTGTCCGATTAAGCCACTGATGCCTGCGATACGACCATGCACATACAGGTAACCAACGACCGATACACCGAGCATCAAACCGCCGAGAAAAGCAATCAGGAAATCATGCATAGCGAGTCTACTTAAGTTTACAATATATTTATATATAATATATAATATATAATATTAATCAAGCACTCTGTGATATTCTTTCATAAATGATTTTTAACTATGCAGGACTGAAGGAGATCGTAATGAATACTGGAACTAATCAGGCTAAAATTGATTTTTCGGAAGTCGATATAGTCACAAACTACTTAAAAGTCTTATCAAATCCTGACCGCCTAAAAATTTTATGTGTCTTGGTAGAAGGCGAACTCAATGTACAGAAAATTGAGGAAAGCACTGATATTCATCAACCAACACTGTCCCAACAACTGACTGTACTGCGTAAAAATAATATGGTCAGCACTCGTCGTGAAGGTAAACAGATTTTCTATCAAGTATCTGACCCCAGAATCCTGACGATTATGCAAACCCTGCATCAGTTATATTGTGCTGCTTAAGCCTGTTTTTCACTCTAACTTGTACTTTGCTCTGCAATATTCCTCAGATATGAAGAACATTTTTGTTTCGCCACCTTTCGATATTACGCATACACTCATTTATGAATCCATTGATCATAAAATGGCACTCAAACTGGCGGGTAGTAAAGCATTTCCAGACCTGTCACATCTCATTAAATTGGCTGAAAGTGATCAATTTAGAATTAGAAATCCCAAAGCAATCATAGAGTCCTTGAGCGAAAATATATTGGACTATCTTCGTGCATCAAATGAGGTTCAATTATTCGATGGATTGCGGACATCTATAGAACTTTCAATTTCAAATGTTATGGCGACAGGCCTTGGCACCCAACATTATCGACATGATAAAAAGAAGTAATTTAAATGGTGTAATGAAAAATCCTGTAAAAAGACTCAAAATCTTGCAATAAGTACAAGGGCAACGTAAGATGAGGAGTGAAGTCATTTTAAATTCCTTGTACGGCAATTTGCATTACATGGAACAAACCCACAATAGTTACCGCTATTGTGGGTCATTAGCCCCTCTTCTTAACTAAGTTATAAGAAAAATACCTCTATCATTCGATTGATTCCTTTATATAAATAATAAAGTAAATATATGTTTTCGATGAAGCTTTATAAAATTCAGTATTAGACCTGTAGGGAAAACTTATCAAACGAAGTATTAGTTAATCCTTTTCTTCAACTTCTTCCTTAAACTCAAACAAATCATTCATCGTACAGTTAAAGTACTTACACAACTTATCGGCGACTGGTAATTCAATACGTACAGCACGGTCATAATACATACTTGTGAGCGTATTGCGATTGATACCTGTTGCATGCACCACTTCACTTAATTTTAAAATTTTTCTATCGCCCATGAGGCTAGATAACTTACAAGTAATCATATTTAAATTAATTTACAAAAAATAACTTGCTGCGGGTTATTTAAAGTTGTTGCCTGAGTAATACTTTGCTAAAATTAACCTACAGCAGGTTATTAAAACTTATAGAAAGTATATTTTATCCATTTCAACTAAATTATAACTTTTTAAGTATAAGGATTGAACCTGCACTAGATTATTTTGTGGAGATGACCGCCGTGTTAACAAATGAGTTATTGATCAGCCAGCAAGCTCGTGACTTAGGAAATCAATTAATTAA
>ERZ650302.899-NODE-899-length-16812-cov-24.048756_pt1 | contig 16812 bp, 16 predicted proteins | sample MGYA00376238_ERZ650302 | MGnify/ENA primary metagenome ERZ650302 (study PRJEB26733, sample SAMN07839298) | wastewater metagenome | biome: urban; feature: wastewater treatment plant; material: waste water | place: USA: North Carolina | collected 2016-04-28 ... | reverse complement strand
ACGCCGACTACCTGCACAACCCGGCGCCGGCCTACCCGGCCATGGCGCGGCGCAACGGCGAAGAAGGCCGGGTGCAGCTCAGCGTGCGCGTCAGCGCCCAAGGGCGGGCCGAACAGGTGGAGGTGCGCCACAGCAGCGGCTATGCGCGCCTGGACGAGGCCGCGCTGGCCACCGTGCGCCAGTGGCGCTTTGTGCCGGCGCGGCGCGGCGAAGAAGCCGTGGCCGCCAGCGTGCTGGTGCCGATTGTGTTCCGGCTGGAGAACGCATCCTGAGCGCCGCGCAGCAAACTCGCCTGACGTGCTGCTGTGGTCTTGTCGTATGCCTTTCTTGCCTGACCGACACACGCCTGGCCAGGAAGGCTTTGCTGCGTGTTGTGCGTGGTGCACTGCCTTGTCGAGCCAAACGCCTGGCCGTTTTTGTTTTCAGTTACCCGTAAGGAAATCTGCATGAATGCTTCTCTTGGATTGGCCCATTTCTGGGCGCAAGGCGACGCGGTGTCGCATACGGTGGCGCTGGCGCTTTTGCTGATGTCGGTGTGGAGCTGGACGGTGATGCTGGGTAAGGTGTGGGCGCACTGGCGTGTGCGCCACACGGTGCGGGTGGCGGCGCCGGCTTTTTGGGCGGCGCCGTCGCGTGAGGCGGCGCTGACCGCCCTGCGCGCCGAAGACGCCAGCGGGGTATTTGCCGGTTTGGCGCTGGAGGCCGAACAGGCGGCGCGCGCCTACGAGCAGCAGCGCGCGGGCGGCGGCATCGGCGCTGGGGTGGACGCCAGCGAATTCATCGGCCGCAGCCTGCAACAGGCGCTGACCCACGCCCAGGCGCGGCTGGAATCCGGCCTGACCTTTCTGGCATCGGTGGGCGCCACTGCGCCGTTTGTTGGCTTGTTTGGCACGGTGTGGGGGATTTATCACGCGCTGATCGGCCTGTCTGGCGCATCGCGCATGAGCATTGATCAAGTGGCCGGCCCGGTGGGCGAGGCGTTGGTGATGACCGCCGCCGGCTTGTTTGTCGCCATTCCGGCGGTGTTGGCCTACAACGCCTGCACCCGCGCCAACCGGCTGACGCTGGCGCATCTGGATGGCTTTGCCCATGGCCTGCATGCGCTGCTGGCTGCCGGCGTGCGTGTCACCCCGAATGCGCGCGCCTGAACACCAGGAGACTGAGCCATGGCTTTTTCATCGTTTTCCCGTCAGGGCGGCCACCCGCCGCCGCTGGCCGAGATCAACACCACGCCGCTGGTGGATGTGATGCTGGTGCTGCTGGTGATTTTTTTGATCACCGCGCCGGTGTTGCAGCAGGCGGTGGTGCTGGATTTGCCGCAGGCCAGCGCCGCGCCTTTGCCCGCCCCGCCTCGGGTGGTGCGTGTGGCGCTGAACGCCGGGGGGTAGGTGTTCTGGGACGATGCGCCGCTGCCGCACGAGCAGCTGGCCGCCAAGCTGGCCGCCGTGGCGGCCGATCAACCCGAGCTGCATTTGCGCGCCGACCGCCATACCCCCTATGAGGCCGTGGCCGGCCTGATCGCCTGCGCCCAGCAGGCGGGGCTGGTGAAGATTGCCTTTGTCACTGAGCCCGCACCCTGAGTGTTGCCTGCGGACATTGTTTTTTCAGCCATGCCGTGCCGGAGTCATCCTGGCGCGGCATTTTTGTTTAACGCATAAATGATGCCATTCAGTTACCAGTTGGTAACTGTCGCAAAAAACAGACATGCCAATCGGCATTGATATGTTTTATGCAGATGAAAAATTTGCCGGTTGATGCCCGTGATTCACAGCCTGACAAGCACTTGTTTCACCAGCGGTATTTGTAATAACAATTTACATTACACTCGGCGCCGGCAATTTTTGCCACCCAACTCGGCAAACATTTACCCCGTATTTCTACGTAATTACTGTGCATGGTCCCGCAGGGCGGTCCGCATGTAAAAAAACAAATGTCATTTTTGCTCTCTCCCCTTGTCTGGCGTGTGTGAAGTTAATTAACTTTGTAGGGCGAGCTTTCGCATATCCGCGAATCGAAAGGAAAACATCATGGCAACCACCATCAGCAGCAGCACCAGCTACACCCTGGGCGCAGGCGAAGATAATCTGACCTTATTGGGCACATCCAATATCAATGGCGCGGGCAAGAGCGGCGCCAATGTGCTGACCGGCAACAGCGGCGCCAATATTCTGTCCGGCTTTGCCGGCAATGACACCTTGTATGGCGGCGCCGGCAATGATGTGCTGTACGGCCATTCCGCCGGCGGCAGCGGCCCGCAAGACAATGATATGTTGTATGGCGAAGATGGCAACGACACCCTGTACGGTGACGGCGGCGATGTGCTGTTTGGCGGCAATGGCGCTGACACTTACTACCTGACCGGCGCGGGCAATAGCATCAGCGACATGGGCGCTGACACCGGCATTGATGTGGTGAAAAGCTGGACCTCGGTCAATTCGTTCAACTATTTCAACACCAGCCAACCCTACAACATCGTCTCTGGCGGCGTTGAGCGCATTGAGCTGCAAGGCAGCGCCAACCTGACCGCAGGCGGCAGCAATGGCAATGACGCATTGTATGGCAACACCGGCAACAATATTTTGGTGGGCGCCGCCGGGGCGGATTCGCTGTACGGCGGCGCCGGCAACGATACGCTGTACGCCAACAATGCCAGCAACCCACTGGCAGACGATGGCGTGCGCGACTTTTTATTTGGCGGCGATGGCAACGACATCCTGTACGGCTCGGGCACTGACCTCCTGATGGGTGATGCCGGTGACGATGTGTACTACGTGAGCGGCGACAATGTTACGGTCAGTGATTACGCGGGCTTTGACACGGTGTATGCCTCTGGTTCGTTCACCTCCGGCTTCTCCGGCGGCGTTGATGTGATTCAGCTCACAGGCTCGTTGAGCAGCAGCGCTACGGGTGATTTTGGCGCCAATCTGATCAAGGGCAATATCGGCGCCAACACCCTCAACGGCGGCGATGGCGCCGACACGTTGGATGGCGGCGGCGGGGTGGATATCCTCAAGGGCGATGGCGGCAACGACACTCTGATCATCCATGCCAACAATGGCAGCTCGGCCGACCAACTGGGCGCCACGTTGACCGGCGGCGCCGGCAACGATGTGTTCTGGATTGCTGCGGGTTACTCTGGCAATCACACGGTGGGAACCACGGCAGTCACCCTCACCGACTTTACCCAAGGCATTGACCAGATTCGCCTGAGCATTGCGCCTGGCCTGACGGCGCCGTCGTCGATCACCACCCTGACGGCAAGCCCCACCGACACGCTGGGCAGCCTGCTGGCCCAGGCGGTGCATCAAACCACCACCTACACCCAGCCGGCGCTGAGCCAGTTTGTCTGGCAAGGCGAAACCTATCTGGTGCTGGACACCACCGCCGACCCGACTTGGGCAGGCTCGGATCTGGCCATCAAACTGGCTGGCGCGCCGACGTTGACCCTGGCGAATTTCAGCTTTGCCTGATTGTCCGCACATGACATGAGTCAGGCCGCGCGGCAATATTGCGCAGCCATGTCAACCGGAAGGCCAGTGGCCTTCCGGTTTTTGTGCTGTTCTTTCTGCGCTCAGAGAAAATTTCATCACGAAAAAACAGTTAACATTCACAACCCTCGCCCAAAATCCCCTGAGCAAGTTACCTGGCAGTAACCGTATTCGCACGCATTGCGAGCCATTGTTATTTAAATTAACTTTACCTGGCGAATGTTCGTACCTTCACGAAGAAGAGGATTAAATTATGGCGATCATCATCACCGCTTCTACCAACTACACCCTGGGCGCAGGGGAAGACAATCTGCAACTCACTGGCTCGGCTGATGTAAATGGCACAGGGAATGCAGGAAACAATTTCCTCACCGGCAACGATGGCGCCAATGTGCTGATCGGCGGCGCAGGGGGAGATTTCCTGCTGGGGGGTGCCGGCGATGACATCCTGATTAGCAATATTGACGGCGTGACCGTCGATGCTGAAGTGGATATTTTGAGCGGCCAGGACGGCAATGACATCCTTTATCTGACTGGCCGCGACATGGCCGATGGCGGCGAAGGCGCCGACACGTATTGGGTAGTGGGCCGCAACAATCAAATCTGGGATACCGGCACCGACACCAGCGTGGACGTGGTCAAGACCTACACCTCAGTGACCATGGGCAGCTTCAATTTCGACACCAGCAAGCCGTACGCCATGATCTACGACGGCATTGAGCGCGTCGAGCTGCAAGGCACGGCCAATCTGAGCGCAGTGGGCGGGCTGGGCAACGAAACCCTGATCGGCAACAGCGGCAACAATCTGCTGGATGGCGGCGGCGGGGTGGATGTGCTGGACGGCGGCGCCGGCAACGACACCTTGCGTCTGGACAGCGGCCCGGCCGCTCAGCAAGGCGCCACGCTGACCGGCGGCGACGGCAATGATGTGTTCCGCTTCCAGCCGGGTTACAGCGGCGACCACAGCCAGGGCCCCGATAGCGTGGTGATCACCGACTTTACCCAAGGCGCGGACATCCTCAGCTTTGGCCTGCCCGCCGGCATTGCCGCGCCGAGCGCCATTCACACCCTCACCGTGCAGGCCGGCGACACGCTGGCCAGCCTGCTGACGCAGGCCATCCATCAAACCACCACTTACACGCAACCGGCGCTGAGCCAGTTCGTGCTGGATGGCGACACCTACCTGGTGATGGACACCACCGCCGACCCGACCTGGGCAGCGTCTGACCTGGCCATCAAGCTGACTGGCGCCCATACGCTGAGCATGACGGACATCAGCTTCGGCTAAGAGCCGCTAACACACCCTGACAGAAAGGCATACATCATGACCACCTCTATTAGCGCTTCTACCAACTACACCCTGGGCGCGGGGGAAGACAATCTGCTGCTCACCGGCTCGGCCGACCTGAACGGCACAGGCAACAATGCCAACAATCAACTGGAAGGCAACGATGGCGCCAATGTACTGATAGGCGGGCTGGGCTACGACCAGCTCTATGCCGGCGCAGGCGATGATGTGCTGATCGGCAATCAGGCCGGTGTCATGCAAGACAATGACGCCGACGCGCTCTTTGGCCACCAGGGCAATGACACCCTGTATCTGAATGGCCTGGATTATGCCGACGGCGACGAAGGCGCCGACACCTACTGGGTGACTGGCGGTTCCAACAGCATTCAGGATAACGGCCCGGATGCCGGTGTGGATGTGGTGAAGGCCTTCACCTCGGTCTCCATGCCAAGCTACTATGCAGTGCAAGACCCGCGCTATGGCAATGTGTCGGCGTATGGCATTGAACGGGTGGAGCTGCAAGGCGATGCCAACCTGAGCGCCATGGGTGGCGATGGCGCGCAAGTGCTGATCGGCAACAGCGGCAATAATCTGCTGGATGGCGGCAATACCGGCATGGATACCCTGGATGGCGGCGCCGGCAACGACACCTTGCGGGTGTCCGGCGCGTTGCAGCAGCCCGGCGCCATCCTGACCGGTGGGGCAGGACATGATGTGTTTTCTTTTCAGACCACCCATCGCGGCGACCACAGTCAAGGCGATGCCACGACGCTCATCACGGATTTTAGCCAAGGCGAAGACTTGATTGGCCTGAATCTGTGGGCTGGAACGGCAGCGCCCAGCGCGCTTATCACGCTGACGGCTCAACCCGGCGACACGCTGGACAGCCTGCTGACCCAAGCGGCCAGCCAGGCCAGCGCCAGTCAGGCCAGCGCCAGTCAGGCCACCGCGCTGAGTCAGTTTGTGTTTGCGGGTGACACTTATGTGGTGCTGGACGCCAACGCGGCCAGCGCCAGCGTGACGCTTTCCGGTTCTGACTTGGCCTTCAAGCTCAGTGGCGAGCACACACTGAATCTGGCGGATTTTGCCATCACCCCCAATGTCAGCCTGACAACTGGCGGCGCTGGCGCGGATGTGTTCCGCGTATCGACTTATAGCCATGGTCAACAAAATGTCACTTTGACCGGCAATGGCGGTGACGATGTGTTCTGGCTTGGCAACGACTATCGGGGCGATCACGCCACGGGCAACAATACGCTGACCCTCAGTGACTTCACCCCCGGCGCCGACGCTTTGGTGTTGGGACTGGCGTCCTATCTGGTCAAACCAGACCATATCACCACGCTGACGGTCGAAGCCGGCGACACCCTGGCCACCCTGATGGCGCGCGCCAGCCACCAGACCACCACCTACACGCAACCGGCGCTGAGCCAGTTTGTCTGGGGCGGCGACACCTATCTGGTGATGGACACCACCGCCGACCCGACCTGGGTCAGCAGCAATCTGGCCATCAAGTTGTCTGGCGCACCCACCTTGAGCATGGCGGACATCAGCTTTGCCGGGTAAACGCCGCTGATATGCACAGACAAACCGCATGCGCTACGCGGTTTGTCTGCGTGAGCGCCACTGACAAAACACCACGCCCCTGGCGCTGAACGCACAGGGGCGTGGTGTTTTACCGCCCAGCCAAGCAGATCTCAGGGCTGCTGGCCGGCCAGAATGGCTTCGTCCACCTTGGCGCGGGTCAGGTGCGGGGCAAACAGTTCAATAAAGGTATAGGCAAAGCCGCGCAGGTAGGCGTCTTTGCGGATGCCGATCTTGGTGATGGACGGCTCGAACAGATGGCTGGCGTCCAGCGCCACCAGATCATGATCGCGGTCGGGCTCGTAACCCATCGAAGCGATGATGCCCACGCCCAGGCCAATGCCGACATAGGTTTTGATCACGTCGGTGTCGATGGCGGTCAGCACCAGATTGGGGGTGACCCCGGCTTGCTCAAAGGCGTGATTGATGCGGGTGCGGCCAGTAAACGCCGTGTCGTAGGTGATGATGGGATAGGCGCCGATGTCGGCCAGGGTAATCGGGCGATCCAGCTCGGTCAGCGGGTGGCCGTGCGGGGCCACCACGCTGCGGTTCCAGCTGTGGCAGGGCAGGGCGGCCAGCTCTTTGTACAGCAGGATGCCTTCGGTGGCGATGGCGAAGTCCGCCTCGCCGGCCACCACCATATCGCAGATCTGCGTGGGGTTGCCTTGCTTGAGTTGCAGGCGCACATTCGGGTAATGCTGGCGAAACGCCCGGATGGTTTCTGGCAGCGCATAGCGCGCCTGGGTGTGCGTGGTGGCGATGATCAGGCTGCCTTCGGCCTCGCTGGCGAACTCTTCGCCCACGCGCTTGAGGTTTTTGGCTTCGCGCAGGATGCGCTCGGCAATGCGCAGCACCTGCTTGCCCGGCTCGGACACCGCCACCACGCGCTTGCCGTTGCGAATAAACACCTGAATGCCCAGTTCGTCTTCCAGCAGGCGGATTTGCTTGCTGATGCCCGGCTGGGAGGTGTGCAGGGTTTCGGCGGCTTCAGAGACGTTCAAGCCTTGCTTGGCGACTTCGACCAAATAACGGAGCTGTTGCAGTTTCATGGGGCGTGGTTCAATCAGACAGGGGCGGCGGGCAGGCTGGGCCATGGCCGCCAGGGTTGGCAAATAACCAGCTGCTCTTAAATGCTAACACATTATTCTTTTGCGTGCGCTTGAGCTTTGGGTAAGATGCCGCTTCGGTTTCATCCCCCAGTGCGCGCCCAGCGCGCGGCGCGGGTTGGCCGCAGATGGGCATGGCGTCGCCGGCGGCGGCTCGGCCCGCATGACGATTCCCACTCTGGAGCTTTGCCGCATGGCCTACGCCGACAAACTTCCCGCCACCGAGCAGCTGCTTGCCAGCATTGCCCGTGATTTCTCCCCGGCGGTTTTCGCCAACAGCCTGGGCGCGGAAGACATGGTGCTCACCGACCTGATCGCCAAACTGGGCCTGGGCATTGAAATCTTCAGCCTGGACACCGGCCGCCTGCCGGCGGAAACCTACACCCTGCTGCAACAAGTGGGCGAGCGCTACCCCAGCCACCCGGTGACGGTGTACTTCCCGCAGACCGCCGCCACCGAGCAATACGTGCGCGAACACGGCATCAACGGCTTTTACCAGTCGGTGGAGCAGCGCAAGGCGTGCTGCGCGGTGCGCAAGATCGAGCCGCTCAAGCGCGCGCTGGCCGGCCGCCAGGCCTGGATCACCGGCCTGCGTCGTCAGCAGTCGCTGACCCGCGTGGACCTGGCTGACCGCGAGTTCGACGCCGACAACGGCCTGTGGAAGTTCAATCCGCTGATTGAATGGACCGAAGCCGAAGTGTGGGAATACCTGCGCGCCAACGACGTCCCCTACAACGCCCTGCACGACCAGCATTACCCTTCCATCGGCTGCGCGCCCTGTACCCGGGCGATTTCCATGGGCGAAGACGTCCGCGCCGGCCGCTGGTGGTGGGAAAACCCCGATTCCAAGGAGTGTGGCCTGCATCTGAAAGCCTCGCCGCTGCGCCGCCCCGGCAGCTAAGCGCCCGCCAACCCGACTCAGTGCAGCGTGCCTGACGAGACGCGCGCTGCACTGAGTGTTGTGCGCCGCGCCAAGCCGCGCTCCGCCCCTGATCCTTATCCCCGAGACGCCACATGTATCGTTACGACGAAGTTGACTTTCGCCTGGTCAATGAGCGGGTCGCCCAGTTCCGCGACCAAACCCGCCGCTACCTGGCCGGCGAACTGAGCGAAGATGAATTCCGCCCGCTGCGGCTGATGAACGGCCTGTATGTGCAGCGCCATGCGCCGATGCTGCGCGTGGCGGTGCCCTACGGCATGCTGTCCTCGCGCCAGGTGCGCAAGCTGGCGCACATTGCCCGCACTTACGACCGTGGCTACGGCCACTTCACCACCCGCCAGAATCTGCAATTCAACTGGCCGGCGCTGGAAACCGTGCCCGACATCCTGGCCGAGCTGGCCGAGGTGGAAATGCACGCCATCCAGACCTCGGGCAATTGCATCCGCAACACCACCACGGACCAGTTTGCCGGCGTGGCCGCCGACGAGCTGGTGGACCCGCGCCCGTATTGCGAAATCATCCGCCAGTGGAGCACCTTCCACCCGGAATTCACCTACCTGCCGCGCAAGTTCAAGATTGCCGTGTCCGGCGCCGAGCAAGACCGCGCCGCCACCCTGGTGCACGACATCGGCCTGCACGCCGTGCGCAATGCCGAGGGCGAAGTGGGCTTTCGCGTGATCGTCGGCGGCGGCCTGGGCCGCACGCCGATGATTGGCAGCGTGATTCGTGAATTCCTGCCGGCCAAGCACATCCTGACCTATCTGGACGCCATTCTGCGCGTGTACAACCGCTTTGGCCGCCGCGACAACAAGTACAAGGCGCGCATCAAGATTCTGGTCAAGGCGATGACCGCCGACGGCTTTGCCGCCAAGGTGGAAGAAGAATGGTCGCACCTGAAAGACGGCCCGGCCACCGTGCCGGATGGCGAATTCGCCCGCATGGCCGAGTTTTTCACCGCCCCGGCGTATGAAATCCTCAACGCCGACGACCCGGCCTTTACCGCCAAACTGGCCGAATCGCCGGCCTTTGCCCGCTGGGTGGCGCGCAACACCCTGAAGCACAAGGTGGCCGGCTATCGCGCCGTCACCCTGTCGCTGAAGGCCACCGGCGTGCCGCCGGGCGACGCCACCGCCGAGCAGCTGGACGCCGTGGCCGACTGGGCCGACGCCTACAGCTTTGGCGAGCTGCGCGTGTCGCACGAGCAAAACCTGATTCTGGCCGATGTGCGGGAAACCGATTTGTTCGCGCTGTGGGAGCAAGCCCGCGCCGCCGGCTTTGCCACGCCGAATATCGGCCTGCTGTCTGACATCGTCTGCTGCCCGGGTGGGGATTTCTGCTCGCTGGCCAACGCCAAGTCCATCCCCATCGCCGCCGCCATCCAGCAGCGCTTTGACAATCTGGACTACCAGCACGACATCGGCGAGCTGGAGCTGAACATGTCCGGCTGCATGAACGCCTGCGGCCACCACCACATCGGCCATATCGGCATTCTGGGCGTGGATAAGCAGGGCAGCGAGTGGTATCAGGTGTCGCTGGGCGGCAGCCAGGGCGAGCACGCCAGCCTGGGCAAGGTGATTGGCCCGTCGTTCGCCCAGGACGCCATGCCCGACGTGATCGAAAAAATCATCGACGTGTACCTGGCCCAACGTCACGCTGACGAGCGTTTTATCGACACATTCCGCCGCATTGGCGTGGAACCGTTCAAGGAGAAGGTCTATGCCCAAGCCGCTCATTAAAGATCGCCAGATCATCGACGACGCCTGGACCCTGGTGCGCGACGCCGAGGCCGGCGCGCCGGCAGGCCCGGCCATTCTGCCGCTGGCGCTGTGGAAAACCCTGCGCGACAGCCGCGCCGCCGCCGACACCGGCGTCTGGCTGGCCCCGGCTGACGACCCGGCCGAATTGGCCGGCGCGGTGGCCGAACTGCCGGTGATTGCCGTGGATTTCCCGCAATTCGCCGATGGACGCGGCTACAGCATTGGCCGACTGTTGCGTGAACGCTACGGTTTTGCCGGCGAATTGCGTGCGATTGGCGATGTGCTGCGCGACCAGCTCTATCCGCTGGAACAAGTCGGTTTTAACGCCTTTTCGCTGCGAGAAGACCGCGATCCGGCCAAAGATATCGCTGGTTTGCATGACTTCAGCCTGGGCTACCAGCAGACTTTCCTGCGTCAGCAGCCTTTGTTCCGCCATGCTCGCTGACAGGATGGCTGCAACACAGGCCTGATAGCGTTATTGTGTGTGGCGAGTCAGAGACATGTTGCTTGCTCGCCACAGTTGTGGATGCCGGTCGAATTGACAATATATAGTCAAAAACCTATATTCCCGGTAACTGCGAGCCACCGTTTCCTGTTGCTTGCGGCACGCACAACACATGCTATCTGCTTAATACACTCTCTAACGAAAGAGGCACACGGATGAATACCATGAACAAACTGAAACTCAGCGGTCTGGCTGGCGCGCTGCTCGTCGCTCTGTTTTCCGCCCAGGCCCACGCCGCCAAGCCGGGCTATGTGGTTGATCAAAGCACCGACGCTGTGACCCGCAACAGCTACGGCGAATGCTGGAAGACCACCTACTTCGACAAGGCCAATGGCCTGGTTGAGTGCGGCGACGCTGTTGCCCCGGCTGCTCCGGTCAAGCCGGTTGCCGCCGCTCCGGTGGTGAGCAAGGAGCGCATCGCCCTGTCCGCCAAGGTGCTGTTCGGCTTCAACAAGGCCAACCTGCGTCCGCAAGCCAAGGCTGAGCTGGACCCGCTTGTTGCCAAGATCAAGCAACACGGCGCCAACCTGCAAGGCGTTGTGGTCGAAGGCCACACCGACTACCTGGGCTCCGACAAGTACAACCAGAAGCTGTCGGAAAGCCGCGCCAACACCGTGAAGTCCTACTTCGTGGCTAACGGCATCCCGGCCGACAAGGTGACCGCCGTCGGCAAGGGCGAAACCGAAACCAAGATGACCGAAACCTGCAAGGCCAAGAAGCTGTCCTACGCCAAGCTGAAGGACTGCCTGGAGCCGGATCGTCGCGTGGAAGTGGAAATCACCGGCGTGCAAGCCAAGTAATTTCCCCCGCTTCGGCAAAAACCCCGCGCCTGTCGCGGGGTTTTTTATGTCCGCTCAGTACACCATGGGCTTGCCGCCTGCCCCCCCCATCCGGGTGAGTCCCCCATGCCCTCAGCGCGCCATCGTACCCCTTTATTGCGTATTTTCCCGTATACTGCCCGCCTTTGACGCCAACAAGGCGTTGCGCGCCGGGTGAGACCGATCCCGAGCGCGGGCAAGCCCTTCGCCGTGAAGGGCGCACACCGACTGTTTATCGGACCCTGCCAATGATGTCACCTGCTACCGACCATTCCGGTGGGCGGGCGCTTGTCGTGCTTTCGGGCGGACAAGACTCGACCACCTGCCTGTATTGGGCGCTGCGCCGCTTTGACCATGTCGAAGCCGTTACTTTCGACTACGGCCAACGCCACCGCGTGGAACTGGCCGCCGCCGCGCGCATTGCCGCCGACGCTGGCGTGCGCCAGCACGTGCTGCCCATCAACACCTTTAGCGCCCTGGGCGGCAATGCGCTGACCGACGCCGCCATGGCCCCTGAAACGGGCCTGCGCGCCGATGGCGACAGCGAGTTGCCCAACACCTTTGTGCCTGGCCGCAATCTGATTTTCCTGACCTTTGCCGCCGCGCTGGCCTGGCAACGCCAGCTCGATCACCTGGTGGTGGGCGTGGCGCAAACCGATTATTCCGGCTACCCGGATTGCCGCGCGCCCACACTGGCGGCGCTGCAACAGGCGCTGACCCTGGGGCTGGATCGCGCCATTGCCGTGCACGCGCCGCTGATGCAGCTGAGCAAGGCCGACACCGTGCGTCTGGCCGCCGAGGTGGGCGCCTTGCCGGCGCTGGCGCACAGCCACACCTGTTATCACGGCGCCGTGCCGCCATGCGGCGAATGCGCCGCCTGCCAGCTGCGCGCGCGCGGCTTTGCCGAAGCCGGCGTGGAAGACCCGCTGGTGGCGCGCTGCCGCGAGGAGGCCGCATGCCGCTGATGCACGCCGCCAGTTGCGGCTTTGAGGCAGCGCGCAGCGTGCGCAACGTCGCCGACCTGCGCCGCTGCCTGCATGGCCACAGCTTTTTGTGCAGCGCGCGCTGGGCCGACGGCGCGCCCGATGTGGGCGCGGCGCTGTCCACTGCGCTGGCGCCGCTGGATTATGCCGACCTCAACCAGGCGGTTGCCGTGCCGGACGACGCCAGCCTGCTGGGCTGGATTGCCGGGCATCTGCCGCACGCTGACGGCCTGTGGCTGCGCAGCGCGCCAGATCGCGGCGTGTTGCGCGCCAGCGCCCAGGCGCCGCTGCTGCACTGGCTGCACGCCGACTTCGAAGCCGCCCACCAGCTGCCCAATGTGCCGCCCGGCCACCAGTGCGGCCGCCTGCATGGCCACGGCTTTGGCGTGACCCTGTGCGCCGCCGCCAGCCACGCCGAGCTGGAGCAAGCCTGGGCGCGGCTGCGCCCGCTGCTGCATCAACGCATGCTCAACGATATTCCCGGCCTGGAAAACCCCACCAGCGAGGTGATCAGCGCCTGGCTGTGGCGGCAATTGGCTGATGTATTGGCGCTGGACCATGTGATCGTGCGGGAAACCGCCACCGCCGGCAGCCAGTTCAATGGCCACACTCACCGCATCTGGAAAACCCAGCGCTTTGAAGCCGCCACGCCGTTCGATGCCCATGGCCGCTACACCGGCCACAGCTACAGCCTGCGCCTGCACCTGAGCGGTCAACTGGACGAGGTGATGGGCTGGGTGCAAGATTTTGGCGACGTCAAAACCCGCTTCAAGCCGTTTTACCAACAGTTGGACCATTATCCGCTGGACCAAGTGGACGGGCTGAGCGTGGCCAATTGCGCCGGCATTGCCCAATGGGCGGCGGCCAAGCTGGCCAATACCCCGGAACTGTGCCGGGTGGATGTCTATCAGCGCCCCGGCGAAGGCAGCCTGTTCAGCGTGGAGGCGGCATGAGCTACACCGTCAAAGAAATTTTTTACTCCTTGCAGGGCGAAGGCCACCACAGCGGCCGACCGGCGGTGTTTTGCCGTTTCAGCGGCTGCAATCTGTGGAGCGGGCGCGAAGAAGACCGCGCACGCGCGCAATGCACCTTCTGCGACACCGATTTTGTCGGCGTCGGCCCGGATGGCGGCAAATTTGCCGACGCGCAGGCGCTGGCGCGCCGCATTGCCGGCCATTGGCCGGCGCAGGGCGGCGGCACGCCCTATGTGGTGTGCACCGGCGGCGAGCCGCTGTTGCAGCTGGATGCCTTGCTGATCGACGCCTTGCACGCGCAAGGCTTTGAAGTGGCGGTTGAGACCAATGGCACGCTGCCGGCGCCGCGCGGGCTGGACTGGATTTGCGTCAGCCCCAAGGGCAAGGCGCGGCTGGCGCAAACCTGGGGGCACGAGCTCAAGCTGGTTTACCCGCAGGCGGATTGCACGCCGGAACAGGTGGCGCATCTGGATTTTCGCCATTTTTACCTGCAAGCGCTGGACGATCCCGCCCACCCGGAACACCAACAGGCGGCGCTGGACTATTGTCTGGCGCACCCACGCTGGAAGCTGTCGCTGCAAACGCACAAATGGCTGCGCATTCGCTGACGGCAAGTTTTGCTGTTATTTCCGCCGAGGCCACGCCGCTTCGGCCGCATTCACCTGTAAAGACCTGGCCATGACTCTGCACGAACACCTGCAACACCTGGGCAGCGGCACGACTTACCGCTACGACCAACCCGACGCCGCGCTGCTGGAGCGCTTTCCCAACCCGTTTGCCCGTGGCGAGCTCAACCCGGCCGGGGTGACCGGCACGCTGAACATCAGTTGCCCGGAATTCACCAGCCTGTGCCCGGTGACCGGCCAGCCCGACTTCGCCACCATCGTCATTGATATGGAACCCGACCAATGGTGCGTGGAGTCCAAATCACTCAAGCTGTATCTGGGCTCGTTCCGCATGCATGGCGAGTTTCACGAAGCCTGCGTGTGCCGCATCGCCAATGATCTGGTGGCGCTGTTGCAGCCGCGCTGGCTGCGCGTGGAAGGCCGCTTCACCCCGCGCGGCGGCATTCCGCTGTGGCCCAAGGCGGAATACCGCCGCCCGGACGCCGGCTGACGGTATAATTCCGGCTTTGTTTGCATTGCAGGAGCCGCAAGGCCATGTCGTCGTTGAATCTGATCATCCAGGGCAAACCGCTGGCCATGGATGTGCTGGCCGAACTGGCCGTGGAAGCCGGCTCGCCGGCCATTGAACCCTTGAGCAAAACGGCCTGGCGTTTTCTCGACGCCAAGGAGAGCAGCAAGGAATGGGTGTCGCAAGCCTGCCGCGAGCTGGAATGCGATTGGGCCTATGTGCCAGCCGGCCTCACCCTCAGCCACTTTGGCCTGTGGATGACCGATATGGACTCTACGCTGATCCAGATCGAATGCATCGACGAAATCGCCGGCATGCTCGGCCTGAAAGATAAAGTCGCCGCCATCACCGAGCGCTCGATGGCGGGCGAGCTGGATTTTTCGCAATCACTGCGTGAGCGGGTGGCCTTGCTGGCCGGCCTGAAAGAAACCACGCTGAAAGTGGTGTACGAGAAAAAAGTCAAACTCAACCCCGGCGCCAAAGAACTGGTTGCCGCCTGCCAGGCCAAGGGCGTCAAGATCGGCCTGATTTCCGGCGGCTTCACCTATTTCACCAACCGGCTCAAACAAGAGCTGGGCCTGGATTACGCCATCGCCAACACCCTGGAAGTGGTCAACGGCCGGCTGACCGGCATGGTCAAGGGCGACATCATCGACGCGCAAGCCAAGGCCGACTGGCTGCTCAAACTGCGCGGCGAGCTGGGCCTGCGCCCCGACCAGGTGTTTGCCACGGGCGACGGCGCCAATGACCTGAAAATGCTGGCCGCCGCCGGCGTGGGCATTGCCTACCACGCCAAGCCGGTGGTGCGTCATCAGGCGCATGTGGCGCTCAGCTACAGCGGCCTGGACGGCGTGATCAACCTCTTTGCCGACTGATACCCTCACCATGCCGCTGCCGACGCTGAACACCCTCAGTTTTGACGCCGAACTGGTCTGCCGTCTAAGCATCCAGCCGATCAGCGCCGCGCAACAGCACGACACCCGCTTGGCGCTGCGCCTGCTGGGCGCCGCCGAGCAAACCAGCGAAGACCCGGTGCTGTTGCGCATCGAAGCCAAGCTGGACGTCTGCCTGGCCTGGCTGGGCCACAGCACACAACAACAGCACGGCGACAGCCGGCTATGCCGACTGGGGCTGGAGCAATTTGCTTGGCGCAGCCAAGCCGACGAGCCCAGCGGCGCAGCAACGCTGACGTTTTACCCGGATACACACTGCCCCCTGCCGTTGACCTTTCCGGTGCATTGCCAAACCCAGGCAGATGGCCACACCATCGCCAGCCTGGCGCCGGCGCTAGACGAGGCCAGCGCAGACTTGTGGGCGCATTTTGTGTTTCGTCAGCACCGCCGGCAACGTCAGCAGCAGGCCTGAAATACTTCGCCAAACCCATAAAAAAACGCTGGGGCATATTCTGCCGCAGCGTTTTTTTATGGCTGGATTTCTATGGCTGGATTTCAAATTAACACCCGCGCTAAAAACACAAAACCCCCTGTAGCGTGAGCTACAGGGGGCTGTAATAGGAGCCTGGCGTTGACCTACTTTCACACGGGTAATCCGCACTATCATCGGCGCGAAGTGGTTTCACTGTCCTGTTCGGGATGGGAAGGAGTGGGGCCCACTTGCTATTGACACCAGGCATAAGCTGTTGTGTGCTTGTGGCACACCAAAACTGGAAGAGTAACAACAGGTTCTGTGAACCGATCAATTGTATTCGCGTTAACACCTGAAGCATCGCGGCTTATAGGATCAAGCCGCACGGGCAATTAGTATTGGTTAGCTTAACGCATTACTGCGCTTCCACACCCAACCTATCAACGTCCTGGTCTCGAACGACCCTTCAGGGCACTCTAGGTGCCAGGGAAGTCTCATCTTAAGGCGAGTTTCGCGCTTAGATGCTTTCAGCGCTTATCTCTTCCGAACTTAGCTACCCGGCGATACGACTGGCGTCATAACCGGTACACCAGAGGTTCGTCCACTCCGGTCCTCTCGTACTAGGAGCAGCCCCCTTCAAACTTCCAACGCCCACTGCAGATAGGGACCAAACTGTCTCACGACGTTTTAAACCCAGCTCACGTACCACTTTAAATGGCGAACAGCCATACCCTTGGGACCGGCTACAGCCCCAGGATGTGATGAGCCGACATCGAGGTGCCAAACTCCGCCGTCGATATGAACTCTTGGGCGGAATCAGCCTGTTATCCCCGGAGTACCTTTTATCCGTTGAGCGATGGCCCTTCCATT
>ERZ650302.895-NODE-895-length-16835-cov-14.467640_pt1 | contig 16835 bp, 16 predicted proteins | sample MGYA00376238_ERZ650302 | MGnify/ENA primary metagenome ERZ650302 (study PRJEB26733, sample SAMN07839298) | wastewater metagenome | biome: urban; feature: wastewater treatment plant; material: waste water | place: USA: North Carolina | collected 2016-04-28 ... | reverse complement strand
TTATAGAAAAAATTGGATTTACAGTTTTTCTATAAACAGAAATCAATTTTAAAACATCTATATGTCTTCCTCTTGCAATATAATCTTTATATTGATTTGGGTCTATACCATAAAGACCACCGTGACCTGCTTGTTGATCTGAATAGATAAATAAGTTATCAATGTGCTCTTTATTTTCTATAGCTTTATTTAAGAAAATCCAAATACCATTTTCTGTTCCACCACCAACTTCTCTATCTAAAGATATATGTTGTTCGAAGATTCTTTTTTGTTTTGATATAGTTGCTAAATTTAAACTATCACCAAAGCATCCAACTACACCTTCATCAGAATTATATGCAGTCATAACAGATGATAGATTTGCAATATCAGAAACAGTTACACTTCCAAATTCAGAAGTAAAAGTTCCATTTGCACTACCAGAGTTATCTGATAAACAAACAGTTTTACCTTTTAATTTTGGAAAGTTTTCCATTGCTAAATCAATACAATTTTCAAGTGAATTTTGTATTGCATTTTTAAAATCAACATTTGAACTTCTTTCGATCTCTCTATATGCTGCATAATAATTAAATGGAAACAATCTTCCTGTTTTTACACCAGACTCTAATTGAGTTAAGATCTCTTTCATCTCTTTGCTTTCGATTTCACCTGAAGAGAATATACCTCTTAGGTTTCTTAAAAGAGCAAAGTGAGGCATTTTAATTGTTTTTAAAATCTCTGACCAAGTTTTTCCAGCACTTCTTAATTTTTCCCATGTTTGCTCACTTTCAGCAACAACAACAGTTCCAGTTTTCATTAATTCATTAATAGGTTCAGAATTCGCATGCGAAACTCTAACTATATCTATTAAAGATTTAGATTTGTATTTTGCAATATGATATCTTGAAAATCTTGATAAATTTTTATCTGATGCTTTACTTGCAGGGTTTGAAGAGGTTTTAGTTTATCATGGAATTGGAACTGGAAAATTAGCATTTGCAGTAAAAGAGTACTTAAAAAAACATCCAAAAGTTAGAGGTTTTGAAGATGCTCATCCAAGTAGTGGTGGATTTGGAGCTAAAGTAGTTAAGCTTTAATGCTTAACTACTTATTTTTTAGAGATATTTAGATTTATAGAAGAACTATTATTTTCTATTTTGTTTGTCATAACAATCTGTTTAGGATTAATCTCTTTTTCTTTGATAAGATAATTATTTATATTTATTATTCTATTTTGTGCAATCTTTTCTAAATTAGGGATTTTTATTTTCTCTTTTAAAATCAAAGCTTCTATCTCTTCTTTTTTTAGATTTCTATCATCATCTTTTCTTGCTAAATAGTTTTGTTTTTGTTGAGCATAACCATCTTTTGTTTCATCATACGAAGGTGATAATTCAATAGCAATTTCGCTTCTTGATTTTAAAATTTGTACTATTTTATCTAAAGTTTCTCTTTGAATAGGTCCAACTTCATCTTCAAGTGGATCAAATTTTACGCTTTTTATTTCATCTTCATTGAAGTTAAACATTGCTCCTAGAAGTGAAAATGGTGCTGTTACAGCTTTTGTCATTAGATTTACAAAAGCTTTCCAAATAATTGAACCAATAGCAAATTGTGGATCATCTACATTTCCTGAAACAGGAAGATTAATATCTATAATTCCATTTGAATCTTTTAGTAAAGCAATTGCAATATCTAAAGGTAAAGATACAGCATCTGGACTTTCAACTTTTTCTCCAAGTTCTAGCTTTGAAATAACTATGTTATTTTTAGCTTCAAGATTTGATTCTTCAATGTTGTATTTTAAATCTAAATCTAATTTTCCACTTTTTATCTCTCTTCCTACAAATTTACCTGAATATGGCGTGAAATTTTGCACAGCTATGTTGCTAAAAATCATATTAATATCTGTTAATAATTTGATATTATTTGGACGAACAACACCTGTAATTTTAGCAACTCCATATTCATCAACAACACCTTTTACTTCAAGATTTGTAGTACTTGATTTTTTGTTTTTAAATTCTGAAATTTTTCCATTTAGTTTTGTAACAGTTGTTTTAAAAGGAATTGGTAAATTTTTATCTTCAAAACTAAAAATCCCATTTGTAATATTAACAGGACCAATATCTAGTTTATTTTTAGGAGATTTATTATCTTCTTTTTTAACTGTTTCAACTTCTTTTGAATTAGGTTTAGTATTATTTTCATTCTCTATTTGATTTTCTTTTCTAGCTAAAATTACAGAGATATTTGGTTTATTTAGATTTGTTTTCTCTATTTTAAAGCCATTTTTGCCATTTGAAAGTTTTTTTATTTCTAAATCTAGGTTTTTAGCTACGATTTTTGTTTTATCACTTGTATTTAAGAAATCGAGTTTTGGTTCATATAGTTTTACAAAGTTTATTGACAAATTATCTTTTTTATTTACAATATTATTAATATGAAGTTGAACATCTTTTGCATTTAGTTCTATATTATTTGTTTTATCTTTTACACTAATAGATGGTTTTATAAGTTTTATATCTTTTATAGAAATATCTTCTTTATCAAGTAAAAAAGAATTTACATTAAGATTTATATTTGAACTTTCCAATTTTATTTTTGATTGTATATCATCAAAATTTAGAGTTGGAGTTTTTAAAGTTAGGTCTTCAATAGAAGTTTTTGTATCAGCTATTTTTATATTTTTAACTAAAACATCAATTTTTTTTGTATTTATATTAAATTTTGATTTTTTATCATCAAGATTTAAATTATCTTTTGAAATATCTATATTGTTTATATCTAAAACATTGTTTTTTAGACTTAGTTTATCAAGGTTTATATTTGTATTTTTAGATGAAATAAATAAATTATTTTTATTATCACTAAAGTTAAAATTTGGATTTTTTAATACTAAAGTATCTAAATCAATATCAGAATTTACAATTTTTAAGTTGTTGAAGTTTATATTAAAATTCTTACTTTGAGTTGAGTTATTATTTATTTTATCGGCAAAAACAAAATCACTATTATTTAATCTTACATTTGATAAATTAACATTCCAAGGTTTTGTTTCTATCTCTTCTTTTTTTGTTAAATCTTCTGTTTTAGGTTCTTCTTTTGTATTTGTTTGCTTAATTAATTTTGCAAAATTAATACCTTCTTTATTTAAAATCATATTTGCTTTTAAATTATTAAAATCGATATTATCAAAATTTATATCTTGATTTTGTAAATCAAAAGCAAAAGTTTTTATATCAAGTTTTTCAAGATTTAATAAGGCAGTTTTATTTTGAGTTAAATTTAGATTGTTTATTTCAAATTTATTTGTGTTTAACTTCAAATCTAAATTAGTTGTAGTGTCAAGATTATAGTTTAACTCTAAATTTAAGTTTGCTTTTTCATCCAAATCAAAATTTAATAAATCTTTTTTATATGTAAGAAATTCTTTTATTCTTAAATCTTCGATTAAAACTTTTCCATAAGCCTTAAATGGTTGTAGTTTAAATGCTCCACCAATTGAAATATTTGTGTGTTCATTTAACTTAAGTTTTAAATCATTTGAAGATAAGCTATTTTTGTAAGTTCCCAAATCGTATAAAGTATAATTTATATTTTTTAAATCTAAAGAGTAAGGAATTTCTCCTTCTTTTGAATACTGTATATTTGCATTATCTAATGTAAGTTTTGAAACTAAGAACTCAATATTTGAAGAATTTTTTTCTTCTTCTTTAGGAGTTTCTACATTTGAAGAAGGTTTTACAAGATTAGTTAAATTTAGATTTCCTTCTTTATCTTGAATTATATTTATAAAAGCATCTTTTAGTGTAATATCTTTAAATCTAATATTTTGTTGTTTGATTGACCTTAAAAGTGAAAAATCAACTGAAAACTCTTTAAATGAAACAGTTGTTATATTATTTGAATCAAATATCTTAAAATCATGTATTACTACTTTTAAAGTTAGTGGATTAAATTCTATTTTGCTAATATCTGTTTTTTGCGTGAGATTTTCATCTAGATTTTTTATCAGTTGGTCTTTTAAAATAATAGGTACAACTTTAAATCCAAAAGCAACATAAACAATGATTAAAAAACAAAGTCCATAAAATATTTTTTCAAGTTTAGTCATTTTAAATCTCCAATAAAATTAAATAATAAAATAAAATTCTTTTCAATAGATTTAATTATATAACAAAATAAAGTTAAGTTAGCTAAAATTCGGCGTAATTAAAAGGATATATAAATGACTATTATAGAATTATTTCAAAAATTATTAAGATTCAAATCATTAACTCCAAGCGATGATGGAGCATTTGATTTTATAGAAGAGTATTTAGGGACTGACTGGACTTGTATAAAAGTTGATATGGAAGGTGTAAAAAACAGATTTTATTATAAAAAATTCAACGATAAAGCTCAACACCTTTGTTTCGCAGGTCATATAGATGTAGTTCCAACAGGAGAAGGATGGGCAGTTGATCCATTTGCTGCTGATGTAGTTGATGGAGTTATAACAGCACGAGGGGCTCAAGATATGAAAAGTGGTGATGCTGCTTTTTTATATGCTTGTAAACACGCACAAAACTTTGATGGAACTTTATCAATTCTTCTTACAAGCGATGAAGAGGGTGAGGGTACTTATGGAACTATCAAAATGCTTGAACACCTAAAAGAGATTAATATGATTCCAAACTACGCAGTTGTAGCAGAACCAACTTGTGAAGTTGTGTTTGGTGATGCCATAAAAGTAGGGCGAAGAGGAAGCATAAATGGATATTTAACAATTCAAGGAAAACAAGGACATGCTGCATATCCAGAAAAAGGAATAAATCCAGTTCATCAAATAGCTCCACTTTTAGAAAAAATAGCAGGATATGATTTGGACAATGGAGATGAATATTTCGCCCCAAGTAAACTAGTAATCACAGATATAAGAGCAGGAATGCAAGTAACAAATGTAACACCAAATAAACTTGATTTGATGTTTAATGTGCGAAACTCTACAAACACAAAAAAAGAAAATGTAGAAGCTTACATAGAAAAAATCTTTGGACATTTAAACTACACTTTACGAACAACACAAGGTTCATATCCATTTGTAACAAATAAAGAATCAAAAGTAGTACGTGCAATGGAGACTTCAATTAAAGAAATTTTAGGAATTACTACAAAACACTCAACAGCTGGTGGAACAAGTGACGCTAGATATTTTGGAGCATTTGGAATCGAAGCTATTGAGTTTGGAGTTATAAATGATACCATCCACAGTATTGGTGAGAGAACAACTGTAAAAGAAGTTGAGGGATTGACTGCTGTGTTTGAGGATTTAATTAAGAAATTTTAAAAAAAGGATACAAATTCATATAATTTTATATGAGTTTTGTATCTACAACTTCACCATTTAAATTAATAGAAATATTAAGTTTTTTATCTTTTAAATTATTATCATTATTTTTTAAAATCACAAGCCATTTTGAATTTAGATTATCTTTTTCAACTGAAATAATAGCAGCATTAATCCAACTATTTTCTATCTCATGTTGTGCAATCTTTTTTAGAACTTCTTGAGAAGCTATTCGTTTTACTTGTAGTTGTTCCATTTTTGAGTCATTACTTTTATTAGTTATTTCTTCTTTTCCAAAACTTGATAACGAAGAGTACAACAATATAACAGCTATTAATGGAATAAGTTTAAATAATTTGTTTTTCATGTTTAACTTTTATAAATGAACTTTTTATAGAAAGAAAAGATTTGTTTATAAAATAACAAATAACTTTCTAAATGTGAAAGAAATTGTATCTAAATTTCTTTAAAAATGTAAATATTTTGTTATTTCTTTAAATAAATAACTAAAATTCTATTTATTATTTTTCTCTAAAATAACTATATCTAATGATGTTTTTTGTACAACTAAAGCTTTAGTATCTGGAACAACAGATAAATTATTGATACTTTTTATTTTTGTTTTATAAATATGAATATCATTTTCTAAAATTTCAATTTTCTGATTTAGTTGTAAAATAATATCAACACCAGCTAAATTAACTCCTAAATCTCTTGTAAGGGTTAAAACATATTTGATATGATCAATATCTTTTTGAGAATAAAGTCTAATTTTACCGTTTGTTCTTGATGGTTTTATTAAACCTTCTCTTTCATATTGTCTCAAAGTTTGTGGATGAATATTTAAAATCTCAGCAACAGCTGAGATTAGATAAACAGGTTCTATATAGCTATTTGTTTCCATTATAAAACCTTTTTAGTTTGAAGGAAGTTTTTCTTCTAAGATTTTTACTAAATCTTCATCTAAATCTTCAACTTTAGGTAAAACAATATTTGCTTTTAAATATAAATCTCCCTTGATACCAGTTTTTCTATTTAAAACTCCAAGTTCTTTTACTCTAAATCTTTGATTTTGTTTTGTATTTTGAGGAACTTTTAAAGTTATGTCTTTATGGATTGTTTTTACTTCTACTTTTCCACCAAATAAAGCAGCTTTTAAAGGTAAATCAAAAGATTTGATTAATGTATCACCATTTCTTTCATAATCAGGATTTGAAGCAACATTAATTTTTAAAATTAAATCACCTTTTTGCCCTTGGTATGATTTTCCTTTTCCTTTTGCTCTTATTTTTTGTCCATCTTCAATTCCTTCTGGAATTTTTACATCAAAAGAGTCATTATTTAAGTTGATAAATTGTTTTCCACCAAGAACTGCAACATCAAAAGGAATTGTTATTTGAGCATTTGTATCTAAGTCAGGTTCACTAAACCCTCCAAATCCACCAAATCCTCCTTGAGAGAAGCCAGATCTACCAAATCCACCTCCGCCTCCAAACATTTGTCTTAAAATTTCATCTAAATCAACATTTGAACCTTGATTTCTTGCAAAATCATGGAAATTTTGTCCACCAAACATTGAATCACCATATTGGTCATATTGTTGTTTTTTTTCTGGATTACTTAAAACTTCGTATGCTGCGTTAATTTCTTTGAATTTTTCTTCTGCTTGAGGGTCTTTATTAACATCAGGATGATATTTTCTTGCTAATTTTCTATAAGCTTTTTTTATCTCATCAGCTGTTGCTTTTTCATTAATTTCTAGTGTTTCGTATAAACTTTTTGCCATTTCTAAATCCTATAATTTGAATAATATATTTTAATTTTTAAAAAAGTATTGTATCAAAAGGTTGAGTGAATGTCAATCAAGTATTGTTTTTTAATATGATTTTAAAATGAGCACCTTCATACTCTTTATTTTCAAAAATAAATTTATCATTAGATACAGATATTTTACCTTTCATACTAGTTTGAATTATTTTATGAGTCATATATAATCCCAATCCAGTTCCTTGATATTTATGTTTTGTTGTAAAGTATGGTTCAAAAATTTTATTTATAATATCTTTATCTATTCCACCAGCATTGTCTATAATTTCAATACTTACACTATCTTCTATTTGTTTTGTTGTAATCTTTATAATTCTTAAATCAGTCTCTTTTAATTTTGAAGCAAGAGCATCACTTGCATTATGTAAGATATTTATTATAGCTTGACTAAATTCATTTGCAAAGTTATAAATATAAATATCATCATCTAAATTCAAATCTAATTTTATTTGATTTTCATTTAGTATAGTGTCAATTAAAGAGATATTATTATTGATATTTTGAGTCAAGTTAAATAAAGATTTTTCTTTATCTTCTTTTAAAAAGTCTTTAAAAACATCAATTGTATTAGATAAATGTTCTGTTGTTTCAGAGATTAATTTCAAAGCATCAATTAACATTTTATCAGTTAATAAATCAATTTCTTTTTTTAATTTAGTGCTTGATGCTGTAATTGAAATTATATTTAAAGGTTGTCTCCATTGATGGGCAATATTTCCTAACATTTCTCCCATTGCTGCAAGTTTTGTTTGTTCAGATAAAAGATTTTCTTTTCTTTTTATATCTGTAATATCAACTATTGTAAGTATTCTTAAGCTTTGAGATTTTATCGTTGCATTTTTAATATTTACAAGGGCTTTGAATGAGGTTTTATCTTCTCTAACAATAGTTGTTTCAACGGGTTTTATATGATTTTTTTCTGAGATATTTATATTTAAATCAGTAATATCTTTTTTTAAAAGAGATTCTTTTGATGGATAATTTAATAAATCTAATGCAATTTGATTACAATCTTTAATTTTATTATCTTTAAAAATAATAATTGCTTCCATTGTTGTGTCAAATAAAAGTTTTAATTCTTTATTTTTTTCTTCAACTTCTTCTTTTACTTCTTTTAATTTATAGTTTATTTCAGACAAAATAGTCGTATCATAAATATAAACAATAGCTAATTCATTTTCTATATCATAAGGTGTAATCGTGATACTTTGTTGCATTTCATTAAAAACTTTATCCGCAACTTTTGATAATTCAATATTTAATAAAAATTTGCTAATTTGAGGTGTGTAAAAAGTAGAAGAGTTTAGTTTTAAAGCGGTAGTTATTTTTCTGATTAATTTTTTATCATCAATTTGGGGGTAAAAATCTTTTAAATTTTTGTTGATTATATTTTTAGAACTAATACCTGTTCTAATTTCAAGCCAACGGTTCCAAAATTTTACTTCTAAATTTTTATTAATAAGAATTATTCCGTTATCAACAGTATTACAGATTACATCAAATTTATTTGTATTCACGATTAAAACTCATCTAATATTTTTTTTAGTTTTTCTTTTATATATAAAATAGAATTATCAGTTGTAAAAATAAATAATTCAGCATTTATATCTAAATCTTCAAATTTTAACTGAGTTGATATAATAATAACTTTTTCATATTTTGAAATAAATAAGTTTTTTAGTTGGTCTATTGAAGCTATACTTTTGATTGTAGGTGCTGAAAAAGATACATTTGTATCTATATCTTCTGCTAATTTACTTATAGTTGATGAAGATAAAATATTTGTTATTTCTAAAACAACATCAGCTATTTCTTCATCATTTACTTCATCTTCTTCTAAACCAAATTTATAAGCTATATTTTTTGCAGATTGTTTATCAATAACAAACATATTTTCACCACAAAGAGTTCCATTTATTTGTTGTAAAGATACTAAATGTTCAACTTCTAAATTTAATTCATTTGATAAATAAGTTTTCAATTCATTTGAATTTATAATTTGAATTTTAGGAATAGATAATTTTGCAAAAGCATCAAGAATTTCAGTAATTGCAGCTGTTGCACTTCCATAAGCCACATTCATAAGTTCTTGTAAACAATCTTTTTCATCTTCCGTTAAAGTTATGTTAGATTCCATTTAGTTATCCAATTCATTAATTTTATTAAGTATTTGTTGCATTTTTATCAAATCGATAGGTTTTTTTATAAAATTAAATGCCCCTAATTGTAAAGCTTTATCCATAGATAATTTTTGAATATCAGCAGAAATAATCACAACTTTTGCATTTTTGTCAAATTCTTTGATTTTTTCAAGAGCTTCAAATCCATCCATAATAGGCATAGTTAAATCAAGAAAAACTATTTTTGGTAATAGTTCTTTGTATAAATCTAGAGCTTCTTGTCCATTTTGACCCTCATGAATTTCTACATTTTCGCCAAGTATATCTTTTAATATTTTTATAACCATTTTTCTTGCCATTTTAGAATCATCAGTAACCAAAATCTTCATAAACTATTCCTAATATTCATTTGAAGAGAAATTTTATCCAAAAAATTATAAGAATTACTTTTTTTTAATAGGGAATATACTAATATTAGCATTTAATGAAAAGGAAATTATTATTTATGTTTTCTAAAGATGAATGGACTCAGCAAGAGTTTTTAAAAAATAAAAAAGAACTTGAAAAAAAAGATATTAAAGTAATTTTGATTGATACTATTTTAAAACCTATTGAAAATGTAGAAACTATGGTTTATAATCCTTTTTTAATGCAACAATTTCCTGAAAATTCAGTTTTTGTATTTTATTGTGATACTGGAAAAACTACAAAAGAAAGACTTGAATATTATAAAAAGAAATTTCCAAAATATAAATGTATTAGTTTAAAAGGCGGACGAGGTTATTTTAGACCAAATTTACAGCTTTTTGAAAAATCGGATAATAATGAATAAACAAGAGTTTGATTATGTAATTGTTGGTGCGGGAATTGCTGGATGTTCATTGGCTCATTTTTTGTCAAAATATTCACAATCAGTTTTATTAATAGATAAAAACGAAGATGTAGCTTTTGGAGCAAGTGGAGCAGCAGGAGCATTTTTATCTCCACTTTTAGGAAAACCAAATAAGTTTAAAGATTTAATAACTAAATCATTAAACTTTTCAATAAACTATTATAAAGAAAATTTTTCTGAAGATTTAATAAATTGTGGAACATGTAGAATTCCAAAAAATGAAGAAGATGAAGAGAAATTTCAAAGTTATATTCCCTATATGGATTTTGAATATGAGAAGTATGAAGAGGGATATTTATTCAAAATAGGAAGTTTAGTAAAACCCTATGAACTTTGTAAAAAGCTTTCAAAAAATACTCAAAAACTTTTTGATTATGAAGTAAAAACCATAGAAAAAAAAGAAAATATTTGGACTATAAATGATGAAATAAAAGCTGAAAATCTTTTTTTAACAACAGGAGCGGACACTTCATTAATAGATGAAAAGTATTTAGATATTAGAGCTGTTTGGGGACAAAAGATAGATATAAATACTACAACTAATATAAATATTAACTACCATAAAGAGTGTTCACTTTCCATTTCTAACAATGATCAAGTAGTTTCAATTGGAGCTACTCATAATAGGTTTGATAGCGATAAAATAGATAGTAGTTATAATCTAAAGTTAAAAAATATCAATAAAATAAAACATAATGATTATACAAAAAATATTATACAAAATGATATAGCCGAACTTTTGAAAAAAGCTAATGATATAAAAGTTTTAAATGATGTAAAAGTCTTAGATGTAAAGATTGGTGCAAGGGCTTCAAGTGTGGATTATTTTCCTATGGTTGGAAAGTTAGTTGATGCAGAAAAAAGTTTTGAAAAGTATCCTCACTTAAAAAATGGATTTCAAATAAAAAATCAAAATTTACAGATGATTGATAATCTTTATATTTTAAATGGAGTTGGTGGACGAGGTTTTGTTTTATCTCCATATTTGGCTTATGTTTTAGTGGAAAATATTTTTAATAATAAAGAAATAGAAGAAGAAATAACAAATTTTAGACTATTTAAAAGATGGGCTAAAAAACAAAAATAAGATATAAAAATAATAAAAATTTAGGAATAAAAATGATAAAAAATAGTTTTAAAATAGTCATCTTAGCAATTATAGGATTTGCACTTTTAGTATATTTAACAGCGCCAGAAAATCCAAATAAAAATGAATTAAATCCAAATAAAAATGTTTTAAATATAGATTTTATTCCAAGATATTTTGAAATAGTGGGAGGTAATCCTTATTCAAAGTTTGAAACTCTTTTTCAAAAAGGAGTTGAAAAATATTTAATAGTATTAAATCATGATAGTTTGGCTCTATTTAAAGATTTATACAAATACACAGATAAAAATATAGTTTTAATAGCAAATGTTTCAAATACTCCTTGGCTTATAAAACAACTTGCTGTAAATGGAAAATTAGAAGAGATGTATAAAGATTCAAAGATTCCTTTGATAAATGATTCAAATGGTTTATTTATCAATAATTTGGCTTTAAATGATAATACACAAAATAAATATTTTATTTATAAACTAAATAGTGATGGAACTATTGTAAAAATAAATGAAGGTTTAGTTGAATTAAACATTTTAGAAAAAGGAATTAGTGAAGAACTTTCTAAAAAAAGTTTAGAACAAATAGTTAAATCGTTTTAATTTATAGATGAAAAGAGTCATTTTTTTTGTAGTATTTTTTCAATTAGTACTTAATTGTGCAAATATAAAAACATATACAATTGCCGTTTGTAGCACTTTGGATTTTGATGGAGCGATGAATTGCAAACGAAAAATTGTAAAAGATAATAAGTTAGAAGTTTTTATTGTAAAAGATAAAGATAAAAAATTTAAAACTTATTATGGTTCATTCAAAAATATCGATGAAGCTAATACTGCAATTAAAAATACTTCTGATTTTATGAAAACACAAAAATCTTCTATAAAAGAACTTTCATATGATTTGGAAGAAAATAATGGTAAAAATCCTCTTTTTCTGGATTTAAATTCAACAAATGAGAAATCAAATATTTCAAATGAAAGTATTTTAGGAATGAAATATTTTGATGAAATAAAAAAATATAAATTTGAAAAAAACAGCGAACCAAAACATAAAGCAGTAAATAATAGTATTTTAAAAAGTGATCCAACTCTTAATATAACTTTATATGAACAATTAGTAATTGAAGTTGATTCTTCAAAAAATCTGATGGTTTTAAAGGGAAAACTCAACAACAAAACTAGAAATATCCAAACTTATGTAGTTTCAACTGCAAAAGATGAGATAAAAAAACCAACAGGTGAGGGTAATGTAACTTCTATTACTTTAAAACCTTTTTGGTACCCAACTCAAGATACTATTGATACGTTCAAAAAAAGAGGAATAGATTTACCAAAAGTTGTTCCTCCTGGACATAGATACAATTATATGGGTTCTGCAAAAATCAACCTTACACATATTGTAGATGGAAAAAATACTTTTAGAATACATGGCACTTTAGATGAAACAACTATTGGAACAAATGAATCAAGTGGTTGTATTCGAATGAAAAACAACGAAGTAATTCAATTGGCTTCATTGTTAGATAAATTTGCTGATTCGAGAAATATTGATAATATTAAAGTATTTCTAAAATAATTCTTCTTTTTTAATAAAAAAATCTTTTTATTTATTTAAATTTCGTTTTTATTTATAAGTAGTTATAATCATAGTAGAAGTTTATTGTAGTTTTGAGAAATTAAAATTTACAACAAAACTATTTAAAATCTGGGAGCGTATATGCCTATTACTTTAACTGACGATATTTATCAAACAAATCTTATAGTTATTGCTGTGTTAATAGCAGTGGTTCTTTTTACTTTTAGAAGATCAAAACACACAGATTTGTTTCCTGTTTCTGTTACTCAAGAGCTAAAAGGTTTAGGAATTTTAACAGTTGTTTTTGCACATTTTGCTTACATGTTAGTTACAAATGCTGATTTTCTTTTTCCTCTTTCAATTATTGCAGGAGTAGGGGTTGATTTATTTCTTTTCATGTCAGGATATGGTTTGACTGTTGGAATGTTGAAAAAACCACTTCCAATTTTAGAGTTTTATAAAAGAAGGGTAATAAAAATATTTATTCCATTTTGGGTAGCAATTATTCTTATATTTGCTGCAAATGCAATATTTTTAGATATTCATTATTCTGTTCCTTATATGATTCAATCTTTACTTGGATGGTTTCCTACAGCAGAAGGATTTGATGATGTTAACTCACCATTTTGGTATATAACTTGGATGATGATGTTTTATGTACTTTTCCCTTTAGTTTTTAGTACAAAAAAACCATGGTTAAGTGCGATAATTTTAGCAGTGATTGCAACATTAATTGGAGTTTATAATCCTTTAGAAATGGGTGATAATTGGCTTCATAGATTACACACAGTTGCTTTTTCTTTAGGTATTGTGTTTGCTTGGCTTTTATTTGAAACAAAAGATAAAGAAAATAAATTGGTTGTATATTTAAAAGAATTTAGAAATAAAGCTAAATTTACACCTTATATTGTTATTGCTTTAATGCTTGGTGTTGTAGTTTATATGTCTTTACATACAACTGCTAATCATTGGCCTACATTAACAGCAATTTTAGGAAAAGGTTATTTTGTTGACCAACTTACTTCTATTATTATAATGTTCGCATTTATTGTTATTTTTTCTCTTAAGAAATTTGATAATAAATTTTTATCAATATATGGGCTTTATTCATTTGAAGTATATTTAATTCACTGGCCATTAATTGGTCGTTACGATATATTCTTTGATATATTTCCTGCATGGGCAGCTGTAATTGCTTGGTTAATTACATTTATTGTAGTTAGTTGGTTATTACAAAAAATCACTACACCACTTGGTGCGTGGATAGATAGTCGTTTAGCTAAGCACTAAACGAACTAAATTTGAGTATAAGAATTTGTTCTTATACTTAAAACTTCAAATACTTTAATTTTCTAATTTTAATAAATTAAATTCCAAAATGCTTTTTCATTAATAATTTTAAAAGATACCTTTATGTTACTATTTTCAGATAAAGTTCCTTCCTAAAAAAATAGTAAGAGAGAAGTAGTAGTGAATAGTGAAGTAAAGATGTTAGAGGATATGATTATAGTTTCAGAAACAGATGCAAAAGGGAATATTATTTTTGCAAATCAAGATTTTTGTAAAATAGCTGGTTATACATTAGATGAATTAATTGGAAAACCACATAATATGGTTAGACATTCTAATATGCCAAAAGTTGCTTTTGAAGATTTATGGAAAACTATACAAGCTGGAAATATTTGGAAAGGTATAGTTAAAAATAGAACAAAAGAAGGTAATTATTATTGGGTAAATGCTACTGCTTATCCTTCAAAAAAGACAAATGGTGAAATAAGATATATATCAGTTAGAGTAAAACCAACTGATAAAGAAGTTGCAAATGCTGTTGCTCTTTATGCAACTTTGAAATAAGGATTAATATGTTTTTCAAAAAAGATACCAAAACTTTAGAGGCTTTAAATAATATAGAATTATTTCTAAAAGATGAAATTACTTGTTTGCCTGAATTTGATTATCATAATGCTAATATAAATAAAGATGTAAAAAATAAATTAGAATCTATATATAAACTTTTAAATAAAAAACAAGATGAAGAACTTCTGATATATGGAGAATTGTTATTAGTAACAGAAAAAATTGCAATGGGTGATTTTGATGATAAATTGTTTCATACAAATACATCTAATCAAAAATTAAATTATATAGGTAAAACAATAAACTTATTAGTAACTAATCTAAAAAAGAATTTTGATTTAGTTACAAATATTTTAAAAGAATATACCCAAGCAAATTATGTTAATAGATTAGATAGCAACTTAGTAATAAATGATTTTAAAGCTGTTTTTGAAGGGGTTAATTCTTTACAACAAACAATAACGAATATATTAATAGAAAATAAATCAAATGGATTGACTTTAGACGAAAGTTCAAATATTTTGTTAGCAAATGTAGATGAATTAAATATTAGTTCAAATGAAGCTGCCACTTCTTTAGAAGAAACAGCAGCAGCATTAGAGCAAATAACTTCAAATATTAGAAATAATACAGAAAATATTGCAAAAATGGCTAACTTGTCTGGCGAAGTTACTTCTTCTGCAAATCAAGGAGAAAAACTTGCAAATCAAACAACAGTTGCAATGGATGAGATAAATACTCAAGTAAATGCAATAAATGAAGCAATAAGTGTAATTGATCAAATAGCATTTCAAACAAATATTCTTTCTTTAAATGCAGCTGTAGAAGCAGCAACAGCCGGCGAAGCAGGGCGAGGATTTGCAGTTGTTGCTCAAGAAGTTCGTAATTTAGCAGCAAGAAGTGCAGAAGCTGCAAGAGAGATAAAAAATATTGTAGAAAATGCAACAAAAAAAGCAAATGATGGAAAAGAAATTGCAAATCATATGATAAAAGGATACAAAGAATTAAATCAAAATATTTCTCAAACTATAGATTTAATTCAAGATATAAGAATGTCTAGTAATGAGCAATTAAAAGGTATAGAACAAATAAATGATGCGGTAAATCGGCTTGATCAACAAACACAGAAAAATGCAAATATAGCATCAGAAGCTCATAATGTAGCGGTTGTAACTGATGAAATTGCAAAATTAGTTGTAAGTAATGCAAATCAAAAAGAGTTTATAGGAAAAAATGAAGTTAAAGCTAAAAGTTTAAAGAGGTAGTTTTTTACCTCTTTTTTCTTTTTAAAATATTTATTAGTTATAAGCTTTTAAGTAAAGCATCAATTTCTTTACTATTACCAAAAAATACTACTAAATCATTTTTTTGGATTTTGTATTTTAAATCAAAACTTTCATCCCAATATGTTTCATTATTTATAGAAATGATTTTCACATTTTTATTTAGAGATTCTATATAAAAAATCGATTCTCCTATTAATAATTCATCTGCAATAACTTTAACAAATTTTAAAGTATTATTAATTTCAGTTTCTTCAATTTTTATATTATTAATTAATTGTTTTAGAAGTATTTTTCCAGCTATTTCTTCTGGATAAATTACTTTAAATGCACCTATTTTTGATAATATTTCCCCATGTGTAGGATTTATTGCTTTTGCAATAATATTTTTATTATTCAAATCTTTTAATGCCATTACAGTTAAAATACTTGATTCTATATTTTCACCAATACTTACAATTATTGTATCCAAGTTATAAATTCCTACTTCTTCAAGGGCAATTTTACTTGTACTATTTAGAACAAATGCATTATCTATGTATTGACTTATTTCTTGAACTTTTTTTTCATCGCTATCTACTGCAATTACAGTGATATTTAATTTTGATAAACTTTTTGCTATATAAAATCCAAATTTTCCTAATCCAATTACTGCTACAGGTTTCATATTATAATCCTTCCTACTGGGTATTTAAAATGTGTTCTTTTCGCTTTTCCAACTATTAATAAACCAAATGCAAAAACTCCTAATCTTCCTGCTATCATAGAAATTATTATGATACTTTTTCCAAAATCATCAAATAGTGTAGCAAGACTTAATATTCCTCCATCTCCCACTGATACTCCAACTGTACAAAAGGCTGAA
>ERZ650302.894-NODE-894-length-16840-cov-5.226035_pt1 | contig 16840 bp, 11 predicted proteins | sample MGYA00376238_ERZ650302 | MGnify/ENA primary metagenome ERZ650302 (study PRJEB26733, sample SAMN07839298) | wastewater metagenome | biome: urban; feature: wastewater treatment plant; material: waste water | place: USA: North Carolina | collected 2016-04-28 ... | reverse complement strand
GAGTTGCTGATTGATGTCGTTCAGCGTTAGAGAACCATATACTTCTGGTTCGCGCTTTCCTAGCAAATTTAGATTCGGTCCATGAATAACCAAAATGGTCGAACTCATTCCGCTTGCTCCAATAAATAATTGCAATAATACTTTGCAAGATGTCTGCAAAGTTTGCTAATTATGGCATAAAATTCCACATTTTTTTTGTAATTTGTTTAATTTGACGTAGAAAGCGTGTGCCAAAATGAGGCTCTATAATGAAAACTTTGCAGGGAATTCGCAATGTTAAAAAATTACATTTTTAGTTTTTTTTGCTAATATTTATATTCTAAAACAACTGACCAAATCTATTCATTTGTTTTCTGTAACGACTGAGCAAGCGACTAACTTAAAGAGGTTTGATTCGGAATGCCAAAGCCAGAAAACTATCAACATCAATTTCACATTTCTTTATAGCATGATATTTCATTGTCGTTTATAAAAAATACTTTCTCTATTTTTTCAGTTCATGCAAAGTAGATGACCACATAAACCGCAGTAGATCAGTTGATATGTTTTATAATCATCGTTCAAGCGGAAATAGATTCGATAGAAAGATCATCTCGCCAATAAGATATTTTAAAATATAACTTTGTTTAAATAAAACATAAGTTTAAGTTGAATATTTAAATTGATGTATTTATCTATGTTTTTAGGTTGTAATGAGTGTTCCTACACTGCATATTATATTTTGTGTAGGGTGCTGTTGGTTTTATATACACTTCAATTAAGTTGTAGATTGATCACAACACTAAGCACCTGCACGATCTGCACGGATATCTACCTCATTTAAAAATATGAAGTGGAATTGAAAAAAAGGCGGTGAAAGTTTCAGCTATTTTTTCTAGCAATGTTCTTCTACACAACAACTCACAGCATCCCTATCATGGATAAACGTTTATAAGGCATTGACCTTTTATTTCAAAAATCCCCTTAAAATGGCGTTATTGTATAGTTGAGCTATATGTTCGGTATTAGCAAAAGTTATGTGATCTTGTTCTGAATCTCGCCTTAATTGCGATTAACGCTCGGAAAAGCTTAATCAGCCTGTTGTTTCTCTGTGGCTGTATCTTGGGTAGATGTGTTTTGATTTAATATCAATTGACTCAGTTGTACATGCGTTTTAATAGCAGTCAACGGCGTGCGCAGTTCATGCGCAGCAAAGAGTGCGGTAGGTTTTATGTTGTTTCACCATCAAGCAGATTAGCACCTGAAGATGATATTTTATATAATAGTATATTATATTTATGTATATTAAATTGGTAACTTTGCTTAAATTCAGTAAAACTGTATTTATAGCATTATCAATTCATCTAAATCACTTTATAATGTTGTCGCATATTCTGGAGTCGCTGTTATACCGCTGCGCTAACTTCAAACCTCATTTTTTTAAGTCTAATTCTCCTCCTTGATTCGGCTTATAAATCAATATTTTTAAATTTTTGTGTCTAAGTAGGCACATACAATAGGTGCCTACATGGAAATTAAAGTCAATTATTTAGACAACTTGCGTCTTGAAGCTAAATTTGACGATTTTACTGTCATTGCCGATCAGCCCATCCGTTATAAAGGTGATGGCTCTGCACCAGGTCCATTTGATTATTTCCTTGCGTCATCTGCATTGTGTGCTGCATATTTCGTGAAGGTTTATTGTCAATCACGTGATATTCCAACCGACAATATCCGTTTATCACAAAACAATATTGTCGATCCTGAGAACCGCTATAAGCAGATTTTTAAAATTCAGGTGGAATTACCTGCAGATATTTCTGAAAAAGACCGTCAGGGGATTTTACGTTCTATTGACCGCTGTACCGTAAAAAAGGTCGTGCAAACAGGCCCTGAATTTGTGATTGAGCAAGTCGAAAGTATTGATGCTGATGCACAAGCTTTGCTGATGCCAAACTTGACTTCATCTCATGCGACTTTTATTGAGGGTAAAGATTTACCGCTTGAAGAAACCATTGCCAATATGTCGGGTATTTTGGCAGGTTTGGGCATGAAAATTGAGATTGCCTCATGGCGTAATATCGTACCAAATGTCTGGTCACTGCATATTCGTGATGCGCAATCACCAATGTGTTTTACTAATGGTAAAGGTGCGACCAAAGAAAGTGCGTTGGCATCTGCTTTGGGTGAGTTCATTGAGCGTTTGAACTGCAACTTCTTCTATAACGATCAGTTCTGGGGCGAAGAAATTGCCAATGCCGAGTTTGTGCATTATCCAAATGAAAAATGGTTTAAGCCTGGCCCAAATGGTGAATTGCCTAAAGAAATTTTAGATGAATATTGCCTAGAAATTTATGACCCTGAAGATGAATTGCTTGGTACACATCTATATGACACTAACTCAGGCAATACTGAGCGTGGTATTTGTTCATTGCCATTTGTACGTCAATCCGATGGTGAAACGGTATATTTTCCATCAAATTTAATTGAAAATTTATATTTAAGTAATGGGATGAGTGCAGGCAACACGCTTGCAGAAGCTCAAGTGCAGTGTTTATCTGAAATTTTTGAACGTGCAGTGAAGCGCGAAATTATTCAGGAAGAAATGTGCCTACCTGATGTGCCGCAAGAAGTTTTGGCTAAATATCCAAGTATTGTGGCAGGTATTCAGGCTTTAGAAGAGCAAGGCTTCCCCGTATTGGTGAAAGACGCGTCTTTAGGCGGTCAATTCCCTGTCATGTGTGTGACCTTAATGAACCCACGTACAGGCGGTGTTTTTGCTTCGTTTGGTGCGCATCCAAACTTTAAAGTTGCTTTAGAGCGCAGCTTAACCGAGTTATTGCAAGGGCGTAGTTTTGAAGGTTTAAATGATTTACCACAGCCAACCTTTAGTACAAATGCGGTAACAGAGCCAAATAACTATGTGGAACACTTCATTGATTCAAGTGGTGTAGTGTCTTGGCGTTTCTTTAGTGCGCAGGCAGACCATGAATTTGTAGAGTGGGATTTCACCAACAATGGTCAATATAGCAATGTCGAAGAAGCTGAGGCTTTATTTGCGATTTTAGAAGAAATGGGCAAAGAATCCTATATGGCGATTTATGAACATTTAGGTGCAACTGCTTGCCGAATATTAGTCCCTGATTATTCAGAAGTGTATTTGGTAGAAGACCTGATTTGGGATAATACCAATAAAGCTTTGCTGTACCGTGAAGACATTTTAAATCTGCACCGTTTGGATGATGAGCAACTTGAAGCTTTAGTTGAGCGTTTGGAAGAATGTGAGCTAGATGACTATACCGAAATCAAAACCTTAATTGGCATTGAATTTGATGACAATACCGTTTGGGGGCAGCTCACTATCCTCGAATTAAAATTGTTGATTTATTTGGCATTAGAACAGTTTGAAGAAGCGAAAGATTTAGTCGAAGCATTCTTACAATACAACACCAATACCGTAGAACGTGGCTTGTTCTATCAATGTATGAATGTCGTGCTTGAAGTTATTTTAGATGATGAAATGGATATTGCCGATTATGAGGTCAATTTCCGCCGTATGTTTGGCAATGAACGTATGGATGCAGTCATGGGTTCTGTTGAAGGCACAGTACGTTTCTATGGTCTCACCGAAACCAATATGCAGCTTGAAGGTTTAGATCGTCATTTACGTTTAATCGACAGCTACAAAAAACTGCATAAAGCACGTGCCAAGTTTGTTGGGCTGAATAAAGACTAATCTTGCAGAAGTAGAACGCTGTTCTGATTTGAATCACCGTCCAAGAAAAAGACTCGGCTTTAAAAGTCCGAGTCAGGTATTATGGCAACAACATGGTGTTGCATTTCAAATGCTATCTAAGATTTGCTGTTGCTATAGGAAAGGCAAAATAATAACCCTCGTTGTTGAGGGCTATTTCATTTAAGCGAGATGGTCACGAACAAATTGAGGATCTAAAATAAACAATTTAATCAGTGATTGAGCTGCTCCTGAAGGTCTTCTAACACCTTGCTCCCAAGATTCCAATGTACGTTTAGAGATACCTAAAATTTTAGCAAATTGATCTTGAGTGAGTTCAGACTTTCTTCGTGCTAAAGCAACATCTGTTTCATTGATCACAGTTTTTCTTGCTGCGTTATTAGCAAGCATTTGTTTAACGCCTTCTAATAATTCAACATTTAAGTCTCGTTTTGCTTCTCGAGCTTCCAATTCTTTGTCACTTAATAAACGACTCATTTCAGTAACTCCGCTAATTGTCTAAGTGTCTTTTTCTCAAGTTGGGTAATTGTGTCTTTACTATATAAGGTCAATAACCAAATTTCGCCATTTGCTAAACGGTTGTAATAAATTACACGAACACCACCTTGTTTACCTTTACTCTTTCCACCCCATCGAATTTTACGAACGCCGCCAGTACCAGGTTCTACATCTCCTGCTGTAGGGTTCTCGGCAATGAAAATTTTAAAGTCATTGTATTGTTCTTCAGTCCAATAGTAGGGATATTCATTGGTAAAAAAAGTAGTCTCACAGATGGTATACATCAAACACCTTTATACTACTTTGTAGTGTTTAATTGTATACTACTTTGTAGTACTTTTAAGCATTAAATTAGGTCTCATATTGTGAGCTTTTTTAGCCCAATCAAATAACTGCTAATCACCAAGCGCCAATAAACCTTCCCAGCTAAAATAATTCGGGCTTAAATGGCTGCGCTGCATCGCCCAAGTTCGATCTTGCAATTTACATGCGCCAATAGCAAGTTTTTGCATACCATATTTATTTTTCACGGTATCTAATACCTGCTGTAATTGTTCCTGTTTTTCAATGACGTGCGTATCTGCAAGTAGGTCGGGAATATAGCCTTGCTTTGGCTCAAGTCCTGTTAAAATCACACCACATTTTTTAAAGACAATGCCTTCTTGAAATAGGGTAGAGATATGCTTCATGATGGCTTTGTTCATGATTAATGCAGAATCTGTTGGTTCATTAAAGGCAATAGTCACCGATTGATTGTAAAAAGCTTGGCGCTGATCAAAACGACTGGATTGCGCAAAAATAATCATACAGGAACATAAACTTTTTTCTTTTCTAAGCCTTTGCACCGCAGATTGTAAATAATCGCTCAGTGCTTCCGAAAGTGCATGAATGTCGGTGACTCGTTGTCCAAAAGAACGTGAGCTGATGATTTGCTGTTTACTCGCTGTGGTTTGTTCTAGTTCAATACACGGCGTACCTGTTAGCTCCAATATGGTTTTTTTCATTAAAATTGAAAATTTACGTTGCATTTGCTCAGGATCACTGATTGCTAAATCAAATACAGAATGAATCTTTAAAGCATGCAGTTTTTTGGCAAGTTTTCGACCCACACCCCAGACTTCAGCGACATCAATGTGTTGAAATAAGGCTTCTTTGCTACATAAGTCCATATGGAGTAAATTACACACGCCGTTGAAATAGCTATTTTTCTTGGCGATATGATTGGCCAGTTTGGCTTCAGTTTTACTGTGACCGATACCGACACAGACAGGCAGAGCCAGCCATTGCCATAAAGTTGCTTTAATTTCTTGCGCCAATTCATTTAAGTCGGTCTGAGAATATGAACTCAGTTCAATAAAGGTTTCATCAATTGAATAAATTTCAATATCTTTGGCACTAACAAATTGTTGAATCGTATTATTAAAACGTCTGGACATTTCCGCATAGAGTGCATAGTTACTTGAAAAGACAGCAACATCATGTTGTTGAATTAATTCTTGAACTTGGTAAAAGGGCATAGCCATTTTAATGCCAAGTTGTTTGGCTTCTTCGGAACGTGATACCACGCAACCATCGTTATTGGAGAGCACCACCACAGGACGATGATTCAAATGTGGTTGAAACAGCCGTTCACAGCTCACATAACAATTATTGATGTCAATCAGCGCAAAAATTTGCTTTAAAGGTTTCATGTATATTCTGCTTATTTGACTTTTATTATGGTGTGCTGGTTTAAGCCATCAAGTTTTTTAAGTTCCACGTCACCACCGCAAAGACTTCAAACGTTTGCCCATCTTTCAGGTAAATGCTGTCATAGTCGGGGCTTTCTGCTTTGAGCCAAGCTTCAGGCAAAGTGGCAGGGTCGTAGTCTTCACCAAAATGTTCAGCCAATTCACTTTTGGACATTTTGGCTGTAATCATCAGGCGTTTAATAGTCAGGTCTTTTTGGTCGATTAATGCAACCACAATGCTGCGGTGTTTGGCTTCTTTGCTACGATCTACCAATACAATATCGCCGTATTCAAGCCCTGCATTTACCATAGAGGTGGTGCGTACCACATTTAAAAAGGTCGCATTTTCATTGGAAATGAGATATTCATTCAAATCAATATTTTTATCAATATAGTCTTGAGCAGGTGAAGGAAACCCTGCAGGAATGGATTCGACAGCAACCGGAAGCGGTAAAACGGTACGTTTGCAAACAGGCTGAAAGTCATATTCTTTCAGCAATTCTATCTGTTCTAGAATGGCATTCAAGGTTGGGCTAGGCTTACCATTCATACCCATGATTTTTTGTAATGACGCCCAAGCAGCATCAGAGAAGTAAATAGGTAACTTCTTAGACATGAGGTTACTCCTACGCAACGAGGCGTGTTTGAAGTGAAATTTGATGTGTTGATAGCATAGCTGAAAATGTGATTAAGATTCAATCTACCTGTATGGTTGATTGTTAGATATAGATAACACTCTACGATTGCATAGCTATACAAACACAAGCCTTTCCATTAGGATTTTTCTATCGCAGCAGCATATTTAGAGATTGGCGTGCATATTGTTGAAGACATTTATTTAACGAATGAAGAGGTTGAATCTTTGCTGTTGGGATTAATCAATTCACAACTTGAACCTGAGTTTTTAATGCAGGATTTCATTAAACATCAGGTCTGGTCTTTGGCTGAATATTTTAAGCAAAATACTGAACATAAAATTGACTTTGCGCAAATCAGTTGCCCGATTAAAGTCAAAGCAGAATATCAAAATCATCGTTTAAAACGTCATTTTCTGGTTGAATTTCATCTGACCACGACGCTTTTTTTAATTATGAGCCAGAAGAAAATAGCGTGACTTATTCCTACATGATAAAAGATTTTTATCTGACCGATAATATTTTTTATGATGCCTATACAGGAGAAAATTTGCAGGCTTGGTTGCAAAAAAATTCGTGATTTTACAAGCTAAACGTGAAATACAAGTGAACTCATTATCATGGTATGCAGATTATAATTTGCCTCAAGTCACACAAAATATGGTGTCTTTTGTGAGTGAGGCTGCTTATTACACTGGTTTAGGGTTTAGATCAGATTGTAGATGAAGTGAATTTGCATTTGCGACAAGCCAAGACCGTTAATTAAATAGCTCTGCATCCATCTAAAAATGATTGTTGGACGTGGATGACGGGGAATATACGACTACAGAATGCTGATTAGGTTAAGGAATATTGCAAATGACCACAATCACACCTAATTTAGGTCATGGCATGGGCAGTGACTGGGAAAATAAAGATTGGGTTCATATTACAGTTCCAGAATTACACCACCTGCAACCTTATTATCCATGTTTGCAAGAGAGTGTTCAGATTCTGTGGTGTAGTCCACGCCCATTTTCTTCGGCAGTGTTGGTTGAAGTCATGCAGGCTTTAGCCAGTACAGGCCAAACAAATCTTCACTCATATTTTATTAAGCGTAGCCATCGTTCATTTCGTCGTGCCCAAGATATTTTACAAGAGCATGCTGTTTTACAACATTTAGCCAGTAAAAATATTCCTGTTGCGACATTAATTAGCTCTAATTGCGGACAAACCACTTTAGAAGTGGGTGATTGGACTTATGAGGTTTATGAAAAAGCAGCTGGCTTTGATCTATATGTCGATCAGCAATCGTGGACGCCTTTTTTCTATACGGAACATGCCGCTAAAGTGGGTAGTTTACTTGCGAAACTGCATACCGCCATGCAGGATTTTCCTGAGTTACACGGCAGATCGACTCGTTATTTGGTCTCGAATCAGCAGCTTTTAGAAAGTGAAAATATTGTAATGGCTATTCAGCAACGTATTGATAATAGCCCTGAATTGAGTCATTATTTTGCCGATAAAAACTTAGATGCCGTTTTTTTAGAGCGCATATTTCAGACGCATCGTAAAATTAAGCATGTATTGCAGCAAGTGACTAAAATTTGGACGCATAATGATTTGCATGCCTCCAATTTGTTTTGGTCTACGCAAAGTGCCGATGCCAATATTACAGCGGTGATTGATTTTGGCTTATCGGATCGAAATTCAGCGCTATACGACCTTGCGATAACGATTGAGCGTAACTTTATAGATTGGCTGGCTTTAGAACATACGTCACAAATTAGTGTTGATGAAGCGGGTTTAAGCGCGTTTTTACAAGCGTATTTTGCAGAAATATACCCACAACAAGACTTTAGTATTTTGCCAGAACTGCTAAAAATTGTGCATTTGGATTTCGCATTTTCGGAACTTGAATATTTTGTAGGGATTACCCAAAACCTGAAACATGCCGATGCTGCTTATTATGATTGGATTGTTGGACATGTAAATTGGTTTTTTACAGAGCAAGGACAGCAATTTACCCAGACTTTTACTCGATTCCTTCAACGCGAATTGTCATAATCTGCACAGCTAAATGCCTCAAGCATCACTACTTTTTTTATGCAAGATTTTGTATGTACAATTGTAAATTCAAACAGAATATATTCACTGCGCCTTTAAAAATCTTCATTCTGTCATCGCTGTGTTGGGTACCTTGGGTTGATGCAGAAAATGGTATTCAATAATTTGATACGATTGTCATCACAGCCAATGAAACCACGCCGTATTTTAGTTTTACAGTAAAGACTGAGGGTTTGGGTACAGATTGTTTACAAAAAGCGCCTGCCTCTATTTCTGTTATTACTGCAGATGCGATTGTCGATCAATTTAATTTATGGTTTGAATGTACAACATAGCTCTGCTGCTGGAACAGGAGTACATTTAGAAATATTTCAACTGCCAATCATCACTATAACTGCTGAAAAGCAGGATGAACGTCATTCTCCATCTCAAGCGATTACACAGTTCAACCACAATTGACTAGGTCTTAATTGAGAAGTGTCCGTTTTAATTGGGGGCTATTACACAACATCAATTCACTGACAACCTACGTGTTAATGCTAACTGAACCGTACTGGGTTTACAACAGGCATTCAGCTAAATAAAACGTTAAATCTAAAAGACCCAAAATTTTTCTGGGTCTTTTTTTATGAGAATAGATAATATTTTAAACAACGGTCGCTTCTTGCTGATAAATACAGGATTGCGCAATCTGTTTTTTTTTGGCTGCGGTCATTTCAATATTTTCCCATTTATCCATCTGCTGCAGGAGCCAGATAAAATCATCGACTTTCGGTTCGGCACTTTCCCCAACAAAATTCCGGATGATATTCTTGATCTTGTAAAAGTCATAGACATGCCGCTGGGCGGAACATTCAAACTGAATAATCTGATAGTCTACCAGCATGTCCCATACTTCTGATAAATCACTGCGCTGCTTTAAATCATCCTGCGCTTTTTGTACTGCCTTGACCACTGCCTCTACAGTAAATGGATGCTGTTCTGCCCATTCCTGGGTCATGGCCAAGACTTTATCGGCAACTTTTGGAATGACATTCTGGCTTGCCGCGACGATAAAACTATAGCCTTCAAGTTTGGCCTGAATATTCCAGGGTTCTCCCACGCAAAAGCCATCAAATACCTGTTCTGCGATTCCTTTTACCATGGAAGGCGGTGGAGAGGTCATCAGCTGGATATTCTTGGCCAGTTGTGGATCAGTCAGCGCCAGCCATTCTTTTAAACAGTAATGGTGAATCGAATATTTATAAACATAGGCCAGATTGATGGAATGATTCTGTTGTAAAGCCAGTACAAGTTTCTTTGAGGTAATCTGTTCATCATCCTCAGGCTGGATACCGAGTTCATAGCACAGATCTTGGCGCAGGCTAATAAAAGCCTGATTCACGCTCAGTACTAGAGGGGTTTGCAAAGCCACCTGTAACTGGTCTGTGCCCAGGGCAGCAGCGGGCAACATGGCGGACAGACAATGTGCAGCATCCAGAAAGCCATAGGCCAGACGGTCACGCAAACTTGACCATGAGGCTTCGCGGATTAAATTGATGGTTAATCCTTGCTCAGCAAAATAACCCTGTTTTTCAGCCCAGAGAATGGCAACACAATCAAGTAAAGGAATATAGCCAATATTGAGTTCAGTTTTTTCTAATGTGGACATATGCTTTTCCTTATTGGCCCAATAACAGCTTCTGTGCATCCAGTAAGCGTCTGGCCATTTCACCAATGGTAATCCGGTGACTCATGGCATTTTTACGCAATAAAGCAAAAGCTTGCTCTTCCGTTAATGCATGCAGCTGGATGAGCAACGCTTTGGCTTTATCGATATCTTTACGGTCAATCAGTTTGTCCTGGGTTTCTTTTAAATCATTCAGCAGCTTTTTATGTTTGCGGAATTGTTCAATTGAAATTTCCAGAATGCTTTCTAGTTTGGTGGGATCAATACCATCGACAATATAAGCCGTGATTCCGGCATCAATCGCACTTTTGATGGTGTCTTTATTGGAGTTCTGGGTAAACAGCACGGTCGGAAGTTCATATTGGCTGACACAGCTTTCAATAATATCCCGATGCGGATGATCCATATTCAGCAGGATCACATCTGCATGAATACCCTTAACATGTACCATATTCAGGTCATTCAGGATTAAACAGGCCACCACCTGAAAATCATGTGAAAGCAGGGATTCCTGGATGAATTGGGCGCGCTCCAGATCATCATCAATAAGAGCAATTCGTAATTTGGACATGGAATATTTTCAAGTAAGGCCTAAGGAATATTCAAGCAGGAGTAAAGCAAAAAACATGCCATTAAATTGGTGCATAAAATTCTATTTTTCTGTTCAATTTAGTGCATAGCTTTAGGGATTTCAGCTGATGGCTGATCAAAATGAAGCGTTTAGGTAGATCATCTGCCTGAAATAAGGCGTTTTCTTATTGGAAAAGTTGGCACGATTTCTGCATTTATTAAATCGTCAAAGATGACTTTCAATACTAACAACGGCCAACGATGTCCGTTCTGATCGTAATTGCACTTTCAAGGAGTGTGATTGGTATTTCGTTCAGCACAGGATAAATGACATGGTCAGTTGTTCAGCAATACAAAACGCACAAGCGTTTCAACCCTTCCTCCAGCATTACAAAGCGCTGGGTTGCGGTATTTACAACATATTCAATCAGCAGACATATCAATGCCTAGACGTGATATGCGGCTTTTTATCATCTTTAAAAAAACAATAGTTGGAGTGCAGATATGAAAATTCTCATGATTGGGCATGGCATGGTGGGGCATAAATTCATCGAATCTGTACTGGAACAGGCCGGTGATGACATTGAGCTGACCATTTTGGCAGAAGAGCCACATTTAGCTTATGACCGGGTACATTTGACCGAATATTTCAGCGGCAAGTCGGTCAAGGATCTGAGTCTGTGTCGTAGTGATTTTGCCGATGCTTATGGCATTGATTTGCGACTTAATACTAAAGCGGTTGAAATTGATCAGCTCCATAAAACCGTCACCACCAGCCAGGGTGATGTGCTGAGTTTTGACAAGTTGATTCTCGCTACCGGTTCTTATGCCTTTGTGCCACCAATCCCGGGCAATGACCGTCAGAATTGCTTTGTTTATCGTACCATTGAAGATCTTGATGCCATTCGCGCAGCCAGTCTGAATGCCAAAACTGGCGTAGTGATTGGCGGCGGCTTGCTAGGGCTGGAAGCAGCGAAAGCCCTGCGAGATCTGAATCTGGAAACCCATGTCGTAGAATTTGCTCCGCGTCTGATGGCGGTGCAGATTGATGATCTGGGCGGCCAGATACTGCGCTCTAAAATTGAAGACCTGGGTGTCAAGGTACATACTCAAAAGGCCACCTCGAGTATTGAAGATGGTGACAGCGCTCAGCATGTAATGAAGTTCGGAGATGGTTCGGTGCTTGAAACCGATATCATCCTGTTCTCGGCCGGCATTCGTCCGCGTGATGAACTGGCGCGCCAAAGTGGTTTACTGATTGGTGAGCGTGGCGGCATCATCATTAATGATTATTGCCAGACCTCACATCCGGACATTTATGCCATTGGTGAATGTGCACTTTGGGACAATAAAATTTATGGTCTGGTTGCACCAGGCTATGACATGGCGCGGATCGCGGCAAAACATGTCCTAGGCCAAGAAAGTCATGCATTCGCTGGTGCGGACATGAGTACCAAGCTCAAACTGATGGGCGTGGATGTTGCTTCTATTGGTGATGCACATGCCATGTCCCCAGGTGCTTTGAGCTATTTCTATGCTGATGAAGCCGCGCAGGTTTATAAAAAAATCGTGGTGTCAGCAGATAAGACCAAGCTACTCGGTGCGGTGCTGGTGGGCTGTGCCAAAGAATATAGCGATCTTTTACAAATGATGCTGAATGGTCTGGCTGTACCGGAGCAACCGGAAAGCCTGATCATGCCGGGCTTTGATCAGTCAACTTCCAAATCGGGTGGCAGTGGTGTCGATTTATTGCCTGACAGTGCGACCATCTGTTCATGTAATAACGTTTCCAAAGCGGATATCTGTTCAGCCATTGATGGTGGTGCAACTTCATTGGGTGCACTGAAAAAATGCACACAGGCTGCAACGGCGTGCGGTGGCTGTGCACCACTGGTAACGCAGGTTCTCAAATCTGAATTACAGCGTCAGGGTGTCACGGTGAACAATCACCTGTGCGAACACTTTGCCTATTCACGTCAGGAACTGTATCACCTGGTACGCGTGCATGAGATCAAGACATTCTCTGACCTGATTCAGCAACATGGGCACGGCATGGGTTGTGATATTTGCAAACCGACTGTAGCCAATATTCTGGCATCCTGCTGGAATGATTTTGTTCTGAAACCAAGTCATGCCGGTTTGCAGGATAGCAACGACTACTACCTCGGCAATATCCAGAAAGATGGTTCTTATTCGATTGTGCCACGTGTGGCAGGCGGCGAGATTACTCCGGATGGCCTGATTACCATCGGTCAGATCGCCAAAGATTATGGTCTATATACCAAAATTACGGGCGGACAACGAATTGACATGTTTGGTGCACAGGTACATCAACTGCCTGAAATCTGGGAAAAACTGATCAATGCCGGTTTCGAGTCTGGACATGCCTACGGCAAATCCTTACGTACGGTGAAATCTTGCGTGGGCAGTACCTGGTGCCGTTTTGGAGTCGATGATTCTGTCGGCTTGGCGATTTTCCTGGAGAATCGTTATAAAGGCCTGCGTTCACCACATAAAACCAAAATGGCAGTATCCGGCTGTACCCGTGAATGTGCAGAAGCACAGAGCAAGGATGTCGGTGTCATTGCCACCGAAAAAGGCTGGAATCTATATGTATGCGGCAATGGCGGCATGAAACCGCGCCATGCTGAACTGCTCGCTTCGGATCTGGATACTTCCACCCTAATCAAATATATCGACCGCTTCTTTATGTTCTATATCCAGACGGCGGACCGTCTGCAGCGCACCAGCGTATGGCGTGACAATATGGAAGGCGGTCTGGACTATCTGAAAGATGTCATTGTGCATGATTCACTAGGCATTGCTGCTGAACTGGAAAACCGTATGCAGCATGTGATTGGCACTTATCAGGATGAATGGCGCACCGCGATTGAAGATCCTGAAGTACGCAAACGCTTTAAGACTTTTATTAATGCCAAAGCAGCCGAGCAGAATGACCCGCATATTCAGTTTGCACCTGTACGTGGCCAGATTCGTCCAAAGACAGAAGCTGAACGTGATTTAAACCGTATTCCAGTGGTTGAAGCCTAAATACCACAGTCAGGGAGAATGAAAATGACAATTTTAAAAGACATGAACGAACTGAACTGGTACGAAGTCTGCAATCTGGATGAGATCACTCCGAATACCGGTGTGGCAGCCCTGATTGAAGATCAGCAGATTGCAATTTTTCGCGTGGGTCAGGAACAGCGGGTGTATGCACTCAGCAATCAAGATCCATTTAGTCTGGCCAATGTCATGGCACGTGGCATTCTGGGTGATCTGCAAGGTGAGCGTGTAGTCGCATCCCCAATTTATAAGCAGCATTTCAGTCTGGTGACCGGCCGTTGTCTGGAAGAGCAAGACCAGAAATTACTGGTATTTCCAACCCGAATTGAAAATGGCAAAGTTCTGGTGAGTCCGACTCCACAAAAGACCTATATTTCCAGTAATGGTCAGAACACAGAGCGTTTAAAACTGGTACTGGTCGGAAATGGGCTGGCGGGCATGCGCTGTCTGGAAGACTTGCTGGATATGGCGCCAGATCGTTATGACATTACCGTGATTGGGGAAGAGCCATGGGGCAATTACAACCGGATCATGTTGTCACCGGTATTGTCTGGTGAGAAAAGCTTTGCAGAAATTATGCTGCATTCAGCCGACTGGTATGCCGAAAAAGGCATTCGATTCATCGCTGGAGATGCTGCCAGCTCTATCGACCGTTCACGTAAGCAGGTTCATACCGAAAAAGGTGAAATCGTTGCTTATGATCGTCTGATCCTCGCTACTGGTTCCAAACCCTTTATACCACCAATTTCAGGTGCTGAACTTGAAGGCGTGATTAGCTTCCGGGATATTCAGGATGTTAACCACATGCTGGATTACTGCAAAACCAAGCAAAATGCCGTCGTGATTGGAGGTGGGTTGCTGGGTCTAGAAGCAGCTTATGGACTGAAGCAGCAGGGGATGAATGTAACTGTGCTGCATCTGATGGACCGTATTATGGATCGTCAACTGGATATGAAAGCCAGTCAAATGCTGAAAAAATCAATTGAAGATAAAGGCATCCGAATCATCACTGAAGCCAACACCGAAGAGCTGCTCGGTATAGACTGCCACGTGACTCAACTGCGTTTAAAAGACGGGACAGTGCTGGATGCTGATTTGGTAGTTTTTGCCGTCGGGATTCGACCAAATAAAACTCTGGCTGAACAGGCTGGCTTGCGCTGCAATCGTGGAGTACTGGTGAATGACACCATGCAAACCTATGACCCGAGTATTTATGCAGTGGGTGAATGCATTGAGCATCGTGGCCAGACCTTTGGACTGGTTGAGCCATTATGGGGACAGGCCTTTATCTGCGCGACGCATCTGGCTGAACATGGCCGACTGACCTTTAAGGCACCGACTGTTCCGACCCAACTCAAGGTTAGCGGATGTGATGTCTTTTCGGCCGGAAATTTTGAACCTCAGGATGATTTTGAAGATATCGTGCTGAATGATGAAAAACGTCAAATCTATAAACGGATCATTATCCAGCAGGACAAGGTCATTGGTGCGGTGCTATTTGGCGATACCGAAGATGGAGCTTGGTATGCAGAACTGATTGCAGATCAGACACCGATTAGTAATATCCGCAGCAAACTGCTTTTTGGTCGGGATTTTGCATTAAAAAAGGCAGGGTAATCGGATCAATCTCCCAACCCCTCTTTAAACAAGAGGGGAACCTCTCTCCTTTATTAAAGGAGGGTTGGTGAGGATTAAAGCTTTTGAGACATAGAAAAAATTTAAATCAAACCTGTAAAAGCTAGATATCAGCGTTTTGGTGAAACAAGTGAATTTGGATGATTAAGGAGCGCAGCAGCAATGAATAGTATTCCGGTTATGGAACTACATAGCTCTACTGAATCCCAAATAAAAACCACTCAGACGACCTGTCCTTATTGTGGAGTAGGCTGTGGTGTCATCGCGCACGTAAGCCAAACCTCGATGGGTGAAAAGGTTCAGATTGAAGGCGATGTTCAGCATCCTGCGAACTTGGGCAAGTTGTGTATTAAAGGCAGTCATCTTGCCGATACACTTGGCTTAAAAACCCGGCTTCTACATCCGATAACAGGTCGAAAAGAGCAGCGGCAAATAAGCACTTGGGATCATGCCATTTCAAGTATTGCCAATAAATTTCAGCAATGTATTGATCAGTATGGACGTGACAGCATCGCCTTTTATGTCTCCGGCCAGCTTTTGACTGAAGACTATTATGTGGTGAACAAGTTTGTAAAAGGCTATCTGGGTACTGCCAATATTGATACCAATTCAAGACTGTGTATGTCTTCTGCTGTGGCGGCACATAAACGGGCTTTCGGCGAAGACTTGGTACCGGCCAGCTACACAGATTTTGAGCAGACAGAAATGGTGGTCTTGGTGGGTTCCAATACCGCCTGGTGCCATCCGGTGCTTTATCAGCGCATTATGAAAGCTAAAGAAGAGCGGGATTTATTTGTGGTGGTGATTGACCCGCGCTTTACTGCAACCTGTGAAGCGGCAGACTTACACTTGCCGATTTTACCGGGTCAGGATGTCGCGCTGTTTAATGGTTTGTTGCAGTATCTTCAGCAAAATGGTCATGCCGATCTGGATTTTGTTACACACCATACTCAAGGTCTGGAGCAGGCGCTTGCCAGCAGCTCGATAGAGTCATCGATTGAAAGCGTGGCTCAACGAACCGGGATTACTATTGAAAAATTAACCTTATTTTTTCAGAAATTTGCCCAGAACGAAAAAATCATGAGCCTGTTTTCCATGGGCGTAAACCAATCCTCTCAAGGAGTAGACAAAGCCAATAGCATTATCAACTGTCATTTATTGACAGGAAAAATAGGCAAACCCGGTTCGGCACCTTTTTCCATGACCGGACAGCCGAATGCGATGGGCGGACGGGAAGTCGGGGGGCTGGCCAATA
>ERZ650302.893-NODE-893-length-16841-cov-21.987728_pt1 | contig 16841 bp, 19 predicted proteins | sample MGYA00376238_ERZ650302 | MGnify/ENA primary metagenome ERZ650302 (study PRJEB26733, sample SAMN07839298) | wastewater metagenome | biome: urban; feature: wastewater treatment plant; material: waste water | place: USA: North Carolina | collected 2016-04-28 ... | reverse complement strand
CCATTGCCCAGCGCTACCGCTTTTTCAGCTATGGGGATGCGATGCTGCTGGAGCGCGCCAAGGCCGCCAACTGATCCAACGACCTGGCACCGCCACGCCGAGCAAATCGTCACACCTGTTTAGGATTGGATGTCATCAAGAGGGGCAAGGCACAACACACCGGGCCTACACTCGCCGCGACTGACCAGCACACATTGGAGCTGGCACACGTTGCAAGACCTTCCCTCATGAGAAAAACCCTCTCCCTCCACCCCGTGGCGCTTTCCTGTGTTCTGCTGCTCGGGGGCTGCGCCGCCAACCCGACTGACAAGAACACCAAGGCAGCCGCAGGCACAGCGCATGGGGCGCCACAGTCTTCCGATACAGCATCGGAGGTGGGCCGTGCCATCACGTCTCCGCTGTCAGACCTGAATCTGGTGAAGGCAAACATTCCGCCGCAGCTGGCGGCAGCCCGCCAAGCCCCTTACGCCCTGCCGACCGACCGCAGCTGCCAAGCGCTGGCAGAGCAGGTGCGGTCACTGGATGCGGTGCTGGGGGCCGATCTGGACACCCCTTCCACCTCAACCAACCCCAGTCTGATTGAGCGGGGTGCGGGCGCAGCGAAGAAGGGAGCCATCGGCGCCGTGAGAGGCGCAGCAGAAGACGTGGTGCCCATGCGCAGCTGGGTGCGCAAGCTGACGGGCGCCGAGAAGTACAGCCGCGAGGTGCAAGCCTCCATCACAGCGGGCACCATCCGGCGCAGCTACCTCAAGGGGCTGGGGCAGGCTGCGGGCTGCGAGTCGCCTGCGGCGCCCTTGGCACCCAAGGCCGAGGAATAAGCCATCCCCCTCCAGCGCGGTGAAAGCGTGGGGCAGCGCCTCAGCCCTGGTTCCGCTCCCGGAACGCCCGCGCCTGGCCGAAATGGCCATTGCCAATGAAGGGCACGGGTGGCCGCAAGGCCGACAGAGGCGAGGGGTGGTTGGAGGTGAGCACGAGGTGCCCCCGGCCCTGCGGGATGAAGGCGCGTTTGGACTGTGCGTGCGAGCCCCACAGCATGAAAACCACCGGGCGATCCCCTTCGGCCACATGGCGGATGACGGCATCGGTCAGCAGCTCCCAGCCCTTGCCGGCGTGGCTGGCAGCTTGCCCCTCTTCCACGGTGAGGCAGGTGTTGAGCAGCAGCACCCCGTTTTGCGCCCACTTCACCAGGCTGCCACCAGGATTGGGAAAGGGCGGAAACGGCACGCCCAGATCGCGCTGCATTTCCTTGAAGATGTTTTGTAGCGAGGGCGGCAGGCGCACGCCGGGCGCTACCGAAAAGGCCAGCCCTTCGGCCTGCCCACGCCCGTGATAGGGGTCTTGCCCCAGGATGACCACGCGCACGGCATCGGGCGGGGTCAGTTCCAGCGCGCGCAGCGGGCGGGGTGGGAAGATGCTGGCGCCTGCATCCATGCGGCTTTGCAAGAAAGCCAGCAGCTTTTGCCCCACCGGTCCACCAAAAAACTCATCCACCAACGGCTGCCAGCCAGGGGCCACAGGCCAATCGGCAGGGTTGGCAGAGGTGAGCTGGGTGGGGGCTTCGTTGGCAGGGGCAAGCAAGTCGGTCATGGCAAAGCAGCGGGAATGTGCGCGGGGCTAGAGTATCGGCCGAAACGACCCTCACGCCTGCTGCGGCTCTCCAGTGCAACTGATAGTCATCAAAAGCTATCATTTTGATAGCTTCTCGCGCTTACCCATCAAGCGCTAGAGCCTTATTTCATCTAAAAATTCAGCCCGCTTGGTGTCTCTGCGCCACATCGGCAAAAGCCTCGTGCGTGCTCAGGAACACCTGACCCTGCATGCGCCGACCGAAGTCAGTATCTTGCAGCCGGTCCATCACCGGGCCCTTGACCTCGGCCAGCAAAAAGCGAATGCCGCGCTCGCGCAGGCTGCGCTCCAGATCGCCCAGCACCCCCAAGGCAGTGGCGTCGATCTGGTTGACGGCGGAGCACACCAGCAGCACATGGCGCGCGGCGGGGTTGGCGTGTACCAGCGCCTCGATACGGTCTTGCAGCACGCTGGCGTTGGCGAAATACAGGCTTTCGTCCACCCGCACCGCCACCAAGCCGGGCTCGGTGACGACCTGGTGCCGGTCTACGTTGCGGAAGTGCTCGGTACCCGGCACCCGGCCCACCACGGCCATGTGCGGGTGGCTGCTGCGCCACACCAGGGTGCCCAGCGACAACGCCACCCCCAGCAGAATGCCTGCCTCCACACCCAGCGCCATCACCCCCAACGCGGTGGCGATCAGCGACAGCGCATCGGCCTTGTCGTAGTGCCAGGCCTCGCGCAAGGTGTCCCAATCGATGAGGCCAGTCACCGCCACGATGATGGTGGCCGCCAGCACGGCCTGGGGCAGTGCATGGAACCAGCCGGTGAAGAAAGCCACCACCAGCGCCATCAGCGCGGCGGAGATGACGCCTGCCAGCGGTGTGTTGGCACCGGCAGCAAAATTGACGACCGAGCGGGCAAACCCACCGGTGACCGGAAAGCCCCCCGACACGGCGCTGGCCAGGTTGGCAGCGCCCAAGCCCAGCAGTTCGCGGTTGGGTTCAATGCGTTGCTGCCGCTTGAGCGCCAGCGACTGGGCCACCGACACGCTCTCGACAAAGCCCACCAGTGAAATCAGCAGCGCAGGCAACCACAGCGCCTGCACAGAGCCCCAATCCCAGGCGGGCAGACCCAGCGCGGGCAAGCCCTGCGGCACGGTACCCACCACGGGCACGCCGTGGCTTCGGTCCAGCCCACACAAGCTGACGACGGCCGTGGAGACAATCACCACGAGCATTGGCGCCAGCTTGGCAGCCATGTCGGCCGCTTTGGCGGGCAAACCTGTGCGCACCAGCAACTTGGCCAGATATTTGCGGGCGAACCACAGGAACAGCACGCTGGCGCCCCCCAGCGCCAGTACGGCGGGCTTGGTTTGGGGCAAGGCGTGGGCCAGGCTGGAGAGGGTCTGGAAGACGTTCTCGCCTTGCACCTTCACGCCCAGCAGGTGCTTGAGCTGGCCCACGGCAATCAGTACCGCAGAGCCGGTGATGAAGCCGCTGATGACCGGGTGGCTCAAGAAATGCGCCAGAAAACCCAGGCGCAACAGGCCAAAGGCCAGCAACATCACCCCGGAGAGCAGCGACAGCAGCACGGCCAGCTGCACATACTGCACCGAGCCCGCCGCAGCCAGCGGCTGCAAGGCGCTCGCTGTCATCAGCGAAGCCACGGCCACGGGCCCCACAGCCAGCGTCATGCTGGAGCCCAGCAGCGCATAAGCCACGATGGGCAGCAGGCTGGCGTACAACCCCACTTCGGCCGGCAGCCCCGCCAGCAGCGCATAGGCCAGGCTTTGCGGGATCAGCATCACCGTGACGATCAGGCCCGCCACCGCATCCCCGGCCAGCCAGGAGGCCCGGTAGTTGCGCAGCCAATCGGGAATGGGGTTCATGGCGGGCCTTCCTTGCCGTTACAACTCAAGGCGATGAGTCAAGCTCAGGCTTTCGTGGAGCGGCGCGATTCCAGCCATTCAAAAATGGCCATGCCTGCCACCATCGCAATGACGAACACGATGGCCTTGGGCTGGCCAGCGCCCGCCGACACGATGGCGGGCCCAGGGCAGAAACCGGCCACACCCCAGCCTGCGCCAAACATCAAACTGCCAATGACCAGGCGCTTGTCGATGTGGCGTGCTGTAGGCAACTGCATGGCACCACCCAAAAAAGCGGTGGTGCGCTTGCGGGCCACAAAAAAGGCGCCAATGCCGACCAGGATGGCCCCGCCCATCACAAAAGCGAGCGACGGGTCCCAATTCCCGGCCAGATCCAGAAAGCCCTGGACTTTGGCCGGATCGGTCATGCCTGCCACGATGAGGCCGATGCCAAACAACAGGCCAACAACAAATTCCATCAAACGGTGTGCCATGGTGTACTCCTCAGCTTGAAAACGGGCGGCTTACGCGAAGACGTGGCGCAGCAAAAAGACAGTGATGAAACCCGCCGCCATGAACGACAGCGTGGCCACCAGCGAGCGGGGCGACATGCGCGAGAGGCCGCACACGCCATGGCCGCTGGTGCAGCCCGAGCCGTAGCGGGTGCCAATGCCCACCAGCAAGCCCGCGACGATCACCATGGCCCAGCTAGCGTCGATGGTCGCGACCATCGGGCCGATGAAGGCCACATACAGGCTGGGCGCCACCAGCATGCCCAGCAGGAAAGACAGGCGCCAGACGATGTCGCGCGTCTTGGGCCGCAGCAGCCCGCCCACAATGCCGCTGATGCCCAGCACCCGCCCGTTGAACAGGATGAACAGGGCCGAGGCCAGGCCCAGCACGATGCCGCCGGCCAGCGACATCCAGGGGGTGAAGTGGTTCCAGTCAATCGTCATGTCTCTGTACTCCTTGATTTCACAAAATGGCTTGAACAGTTCCGCGATCACTGCCCGAATGTCCAAGACAGCATCGTTGCGTTCGCATGGCTGGAAATTGTATATGATTTGATATATTATTCAAACACATTCTGTTTTTTTCTAAAACGTAGGGAGCTGCCATGCAAGCCCAAGTGAAAGCCTTCTTTGACCCGGCCACCTGGACCGTGTCCTATGTGGTGTTCGATGCGCCTGGCGGCCATTGCGCGCTGGTGGATTCGGTGTTGGACTACGACCCCAAGTCCGGCCGCACCCGCACGGATTCAGCCGATCAGCTGATCGCTTTCGTGCGCGAGCAGAACCTGACGGTGGACTGGATTCTGGAAACCCATGCCCATGCCGATCACCTCTCGGCGGCGCCCTACCTGCGCAAGCACCTGGGCGGCAAAATTGCCATCGGCGGCAAGATCACCCAGGTGCAGAACGTGTTCAAGGGCATCTTCCATCTGGAGCCTGAATTCGCTACCAACGGCAGCCAGTTCGACCACCTGTTTGAAGACGGCGACACCTTTGCGATTGGCACCCTGCAAGCGCAGGCGCTGTCGGTGCCCGGCCACACCCCTGCCTGCATGGCCTACCAGGTGGGTGATGCGGTGTTCGTGGGCGATACGCTCTTCATGCCCGATGTGGGCACTGCGCGCTGCGACTTCCCCGGCGGCAACGCCCATACGCTGTACCAGTCGGTTCGCAAGTTGCTGAGCCTGCCACCCGAGACACGTCTGTTCATGTGCCACGACTACCCACCCGAGGGCCGGGCAGCCCAATGGGAATGCACCGTGGCCGACCAGCGCGCGCGCAACATCCATGTGCACGATGGCGTGAGCGAAGCAGAGTTCGTAGCCATGCGAACGAAGCGCGACGCAGGCCTGGCCATGCCAGTGCTGATCCTGCCTTCTGTGCAGGTCAACATCCGCGCGGGCGAGCTGCCACCGCCCGAGGCCAATGGCGTCAGCTACCTCAAGATCCCGCTGAACGCGCTGTGATGCGTTTAACCCACTTCAAGGAGTCTTCATGAGCAACGGCCCCATCACCGTGACGCTGACCCAGCAGCGCGACTACCAGTTCCAGATCGACTTCGGCGCCCCCGTGCCCAGCCTGCTGGGCGACGAGCCCCCACCGCTGGGCCAGTCGGCGGGCCCCTCGCCCATGCAGCTGCTGTGCGCAGCGGTAGGCAACTGCCTGAGCGATTCGCTGCTGTTTGCGCTGCGCAAGTTCAAGCAAAGCCCCGACCCCCTGCATTGCACAGTGACGGCCGATGTAGGCCGCAATGCAGAGAACCGACTGCGCGTGCTGGGCATCCAGGCCACGCTGCAACTGGGCGTACCCAGTGGCCAGCTGGAGCACCTGGACCGGGTGCTGAGCAGTTTTGAGGCCTATTGCACCGTAACGCAGAGCGTGGGGCAAGGCATCCCGATCCAGGTCACTGTGCTGGATGTGAATGGCAGTGTGTTGCACGGCGGCCCGGCCGCAGGAATGCAAGCCTGAATTTAGTGGCCTGCAGTGGGATGAGAAGGGCTCGTAACAGGACACCGTGCGGAACGACATCCTGCTTCCCGCGTACGCGGGAAGGCGTAGCGGTTAAGCCCCGTGCGCAAAACCTTCAGGCGAACAGCTTGGCGAGCGCCAGCCCTGGGTCGTCGGCCCGCATGAAGGCTTCGCCCACCAGGAAGGCGTGCACACCCGCGTCGCGCATGGTCTTCACATCGGCGGGCTTGAGGATGCCGGACTCGGTCACCAGCAGGCGATCAGAAGGCACATCCTTGAGCATGCCCAAGGTCGTATCGAGCGTGACCTCGAACGTCCGCAGGTTGCGGTTGTTGATGCCCACCAGCGGGGTCTTGAGCTTGAGCGCGCGCTCCAGCTCGGGGCGGTCGTGCACTTCTACCAGCACCGCCATGTCCAGGCTGCGGGCGATGGCTTCAAAGTCGGCCATCTGCGCGTCATCCAGACACGCGGCGATCAGCAATATGGCGTCGGCGCCCATGGCCCGCGACTCATAGATCTGGTACGCATCCACCATGAAATCCTTGCGCAGCACGGGCAGCAAGGTGCTGGCGCGGGCCTGCTTCAGGTAGTCAGGCTGGCCCTGGAAAAACTGCCGATCGGTCAGCACCGACAGGCAAGCCGCGCTCACCTTGCCGTCGCCTTCCATGTAGCTCTGGGCAATGTCGGCAGGCTCGAAGTTGGCGCGCAGCACGCCCTTGCTGGGGCTGGCCTTCTTGACCTCGGCAATCACCGCCGCCTGGCCCTTGGCGATCTTGGCGCGCAGCGCGCCTTCAAAGTCGCGGGTGAGCACGCGGCTCTCGGCATCGGCGCGCATGGCGGGCAGCGGCAGGCGCTTCTTCGCTGCAGCCACTTCTTCGTGTTTGACAGCAACGATTTTGTTGAGGATGTCGGACATGTTTTCACTTTCAAAAATGGACGATCAGGCAGGGCGTGTGACCCATAACATCCGCCCTTATTCGCTTCAATTATTTTCCGGCGCTGGCAAGCCCGGCAGCGGTGCGCCTGAGCGACGGATATCCAGTCGCTGCGCGAGTCGGCTGACAAAACGGTCCAGGGTCGCCATCTCTTCAGGTTTGCCTGCGTTCGCATGGATCAGAGCCAAAGCAGCCACGGGACCCCGGCGCGCATGGCGCAGCTCCAACTGCCAAGCGGCCTCTTCCCCGTCACCGCCCACGTAGCAGCCCAGACTGTAGTCAGGCCCCAGGGTGATGACAGAGTGACCGTGCAGCCCGATCGGTGTCAACGTGCGCTGCTCGAAATGGACCTCCCAACCCTGTTGCTTTTTGCGTTGGCGCTTGCGCACCAAGGACCATGTGGCCCAAGCCGCCAAAGCGCTGAGCACCAACATCCACAAGAGCCAACCCAGCCAGCCAAGGCTCAGCGATACGACGATGGAAAAAAAGAGCCCAGCGGCGGCGGCCCATGCATTGAGCACCTCTAGCCAAAGCACCCAAGCCCCTCCACCCATGTGCTGCGGCAACCACAGCCGAGGTTGTTGCTCTACCGCTGCAGCCAGGCCTTTGAGGCTGTGCTGCCGTATCAACGGCCGACGGGCAGCGCTCACGGTTGCGCCTTGTCCTCAGGGGGTTGGGCCACGCTGTCGCCCTCGGGCTCCTTCAGTACGCGCACAAATACGCGGTGCATCACCACGCCCACCACGATGAACAGCGCTGATACGCCCAGGGCGATCCACAGTCCAGGGTCGCTCCACATGGCTGCCTCAGGCCGCCAGCGCGTGGGTGCGCACCACCAGTGCCTCCAGCTTGGCCTTGGCGGCGCCGCTGGCGATGGCTGCTCGTGCCTTGGCGATGCCGTCCTGGATGGACGCCGCCACATTGGCCGCATACAGCGCCGCCCCTGCGTTCAGACAAACGATGTCGTGCGCGGCGCCGGTCGCACCACTGAGCACATCCAGCAGCATCTGGCGCGACTGCTCGGGCGTTTCCACTTTCAGCGCCCGGTTGCTCACCATGGGCAGGCCAAAGTCTTCGGGGTGGATTTCGTATTCGGTGATCTGGCCATTCTTCAGCTCGCCCACCAGCGTAGCGGCGCCCAGGCTCACTTCGTCCATGCCGTCGCGGCCGTACACAACCAGCGCGTGTTCGGCGCCCAGGCGCTGCAGCGCGCGCACCTGGATACCGACGAGGTCGGGGTGGAACACACCCATCAAGATGTTGGGCGCGCCTGCCGGGTTGGTCAGCGGCCCCAGGATGTTGAACAGCGTGCGCACGCCCAGCTCCTTGCGCACCGGCGCCACGTTTTTCATGGCGGGGTGGTGGTTGGGCGCAAACATGAAGCCAATGCCCACGTCGGCAATGCACTGGGCGATCTGCTCTGGCTGCAGGTTGATGTGGATGCCCAGAGCGTCCATCACATCCGCGCTGCCGCTCTTGCTGGAAACACTGCGCCCACCGTGCTTGCTGACCTTGGCGCCCGCCGCCGCTGCCACAAACATGGAGCAGGTGGAGATGTTGAAGGTGTTGGCACCGTCACCACCCGTGCCCACGATGTCCACCATGTGGGTCGTGTCCTGAACGTGCACCTTGGTGCTGAACTCGCGCATGACCTGCGCGGCGGCGGTGATCTCGCCAATGGTTTCCTTCTTCACGCGCAGGCCGGTGATGATGGCGGCGGTCATGACCGGCGAGAGCTCGCCGTTCATGATGAGCCGCATCAGGTGCAGCATCTCGTCGTGGAAGATTTCGCGGTGTTCAATCGTGCGCTGCAGCGCTTCCTGGGGGGTGATGGGCATGGGGTACCTGCTGGGTGTGGGGTGATGACCGAAACGGTAGCGGCACTCAGGCCCGCTGCTCCAAAAAGTTCTTGAGCATGGCGTGGCCGTGCTCGGTCAAGATGCTTTCGGGGTGGAACTGCACGCCTTCAATCGGCAGCGTCTTATGGCGCACGCCCATGATTTCGCCGTCCTCCGTCCAGGCCGTCACTTCCAGCACCTCGGGGCAGGTGGCGCGCTCGATGGCCAGCGAGTGGTAGCGGTTGACCGTGAACTTTTCAGGCAACCCGGCAAACACGCCCTTTTGCGTGGTGGTGATGACGCTGGTTTTGCCATGCATCAGCTCTTGCGCGCGGATGATGTTGCCGCCAAACGCTGCGCCAATGCTCTGGTGGCCCAAGCACACACCCAGGATGGGCAGCTTGCCCGCAAAGTGCTTGATCGCAGCCACCGAGATGCCGGCCTCGGCCGGTGAGCAGGGGCCGGGCGAAATGACCAGACGATCGAGCTTGCCCGCATTCAGGCGCGCTTCGATCTCGGCCACGGTGATCTCGTCGTTGCGGAACACTTCCACCTCGGCGCCCAGTTCACCAAAGTACTGGACGATGTTGTAGGTGAAGCTGTCGTAGTTATCGACCATCAGGAGTCTCATGATTCTAAGTCCTTGATTTCATTAATGTTTTCCATTACACACAACCTCCATTACCCACTTTATTACACACATCGACAGTTGATTGCGATGGACGAAGCGCGAGCATGTGCTGGCTCAAGGTAGCAAGGGCTCCTGAGAGATGTCTTGGCGTGCGCCAGTGCGGTGTACTGACGCAGCGACGGCGCCCGCATGCCAGGGCCAAGTGCTGAGACTGGGCGGACAGACCTACCCCTCGCGGCGACACAGCGCGCGGGGCATCAGTTCTACGACGGGGCTGGGGTGCCAAGGGCATCGGGCAATCTCCTCAAATCTTGGAGCCGCCGTGCCGGGGAGCCTTCTTGAAACCTTGCCTGCCGGTACGGCGGCAAGGTGCGGTCAAGACCGCAACGACATGCCGCTTCCTATTGGAAGCGCCACCACAGAGCGATGTTGGTCGAAGCGGTACGGGTCATGGACAGACCAAAGTGTTGAATTTAAAAGCCAGAACTCGGCCCGAGTACACCCGAACGGAATTCCAAAGTAAGCCTGGGGAATTTTACCATGAGCATGTTAGGCAAAGCCACTTCCTGGAATGCCAGGGCATTCATCACCCCGCCCATCTACCTCGGACCGGACGACAACACTTCCAGTCTCGAAACCAGAGAGCAAGTAGACCAACTGCTACGGACTTGTGAGCATCGAATCTCAGGTTGGCAGTCATCTGGACCTGCGCGGGTGATGCTATATCGCTATATCAGCATCCGGGGCAGATATGACACCGCCGGATTTTCTCTGCCGACCCTAGGTCCCGGAGAACAGAAGCCGTTGATCGCAGCTTCTGAAACCATCGCCGTATCAGACCATACCAAATCGGTTTTGCGGGGAACAGCGCAGCGCATGACGCTGGTACCGTGAGCGCCAATATCGAGCTTTCGTCCTCATCGCTCGATGGGCCGGCAACCGATCGATTCTTGCACAACGAGCAAGACGAGGCCACCTACAGCGGACGCCAAACCAATCACCTCGCCCGTCTACGTTCAGGGCATCTTCCCAGGCACCCGCGGAAGGTCATAACGACACAGCAGCCCTTGGCAGGGCAAGAAAGGAGCCGGTGATGTAGCGCTTCCGAAAGGAGACGAAGACATGCACAAGGACATTCCAACATCGAAGGTGTTCTATCGTCCCATCGAGGCTGCCATACGGTGGGCCGGGTTGCTGCGGTACCTGCCGATGATCCTGGCTGCGATCGCGTCACCGCGCTTCCTGCCTCCATCGTTGAATTGCCCGCGATGGAATGAGTGCCGGCTGTACTCGGAGCGTATCTATGACGGCATCCTCAACGGGGAGCTGCCCTACGGCCAGAACGGCATCACGCTCAATGATCCGAAGCTGCTGCAGTCGCCGGATCTGACCGTTCGCCATGTCGATCTGAAGCGCTGGATGCGCAACCACTATCCCGAGCACCGGCCAGGATTCCTGTTCAGCCGTGGCGAACGCATGGCGCATCCTTTTATCACCTTGGAAACAGGACAGGCGATCCTGATCGAGCGACTGGCCCTTCAGGCGGCCCTGGAGCATGCGCGTCGCCAGATGCAGGAATTGCAGGAGCAGCGCGACACCTTGCTCAAGCAGTCCACCGCGCTGCTGGCTTCCAAGCAATGCGAGATCAGCGAGCGAGCGGAGACGACGTATCTCAACATCATCGGCGGGATGCTGACGCTGATGCTGGGCCAGTCCCCTTCGGGTGTGCCCTATTCCAGCTTCAAAACACAGGAGGCACTCGTCTCGGCATTGGTCGCCCACTTCGGCGGCACCATGGGCATCACGGAGCGAACCTTGAACGGCAAGTTCGCCAACGCCAGGAAGTACGTCCGTAGCGCAAGCGCATGAGGTTTTTCCAGCTTGTATGTGCAACCGCGGAGATTGCATTTGCAATGTCTTTCCGCAGCCAGGTCTATTGAATAGAGGTCACGCCAACAAACGCCACCGAGCGTTCAGGAGTGACCGCCATGTCGCAGCCCCCTGTACTCCCGCCGAACGAGCGCCGCATCCTGCGGCTCGATGAAGTCGAAGCCAAGTCCGGCTTCAAACGCGCCCACATTTACAACCTGATGAAGAAGCGCCAGTTTCCCCAGGCGCTGCGCCTGGGCGTGCGCGCCGTCGGCTGGGATTCGATCGAAATCGACCAGTGGATCGCCGAGCGCCTCAACCACCGGACCTGACCCGTTCTCCCGCGGACTTCCCATTCCCAGCCGGAGAGCGCCATGCAGGTCGTATCCATCATTTCAACGAAGGGCGGCGTCGGCAAGACCACGACGGCCGCCAACCTGGGCGGGCTCGCCGCGGACGCGGGCCTGCGCGTGCTGCTGCTCGATCTCGACGTGCAGCCCACCTTGTCCTCCTACTACGAACTGACCCAGCGCGCGCCGGGCGGCATCTATGAGCTGTTGGCCTTCAACGAGCGCGACCTTGGCCAGCTCGTGTCCCGCACGATCATCGCGGGCCTGGACCTGGTGCTGTCCAACGACCACCGGGGCGAGCTGAACACCTTATTGCTGCATGCGCCGGATGGCCGCCTGCGGCTGCGGCATCTGCTGCCAGCACTTGCTCCCCTCTACGACCTGGTGCTGATCGACACCCAGGGCGCGCGTTCCGTGCTGCTGGAGATGGCGGTGCTCGCCTCCGACCTTGCGCTGTCGCCCGTCACGCCGGAAATCCTCGCGGCCCGGGAGCTTCGACGCGGCACCATGCAGTTGCTCGAAGACATCGCGCCGTACCGGCACCTGGGCATCGAACCGCCGCCGCTGCACCTGCTCATCAACCGCGTCCACCCGGTGTCGGCGAACGCCCGACTGATCCAGCAGGCCCTGCGCGACCTGTTCCAAGACCATGCCGGCATCCGCGTGCTCGCCACCGACGTGCCAGCCATCGAAGCCTATCCGCGCGCCGCGACGCGCGGCCTGCCGGTGCATCGGGTCGAGCACCGCCAGCCGCCCGGCAGGGTCGCGCCGGCCTCGCTCGACACGATGCGCGCGCTCGCAAGCGAGCTGTTCCCGCAATGGCAGGACAGATTTGCCGCAATGTCCGGTCGCCCGCCACGTCCTCTTGATGCCGGGAGGTCCCATGGCGAACGCACATGAACTGGCCCGCGGCCACAAGCGGCTGCGCGCGCTGATCGAGTTCGCGGTCGGTGAAGGCTGGCACGTCAAGCGCACGCCGGGCGGGCACCTCAAGTTCACCAAGGCCGGCTGCGCGGCGATCTACACCAGTTCGACCGCGAGCGACCACCGGGCCGAATTGAACGCCCGTGCGCAGATCCGCCGCGCCGAGCGAGAGGCCCGCATGGCGCCGGCCGGCGGTCGTGGGGACTGCGAGGGGTGCGGCCATGGCTGACATGACCTCGCAGGACATGGCCGGCAAGCTGCTCGCGGCCGGCTTCGAGCGCAGCGGCCCAGCGGCTACGGCCTTGAGCGACCCGATCGCGGACACGCCCATGGTCGTGACGCTGGACCAGCTGCGGCCCTACGACCATGACCCGCGCATGAAGCGCAACCCCGCCTACGAGGAAATCAAGGCGTCCATCCGCGAGCGCGGCCTGGACGCGGCGCCAGCCATCACCCGCCGGCCCGGCGAGGACCACTACATCATCCGCAACGGCGGCAACACGCGGCTGGCGATCCTGCGCGAACTCTGGTCGGAGACCAAGGACGAACGCTTCTTCCGCATATCGTGCCTGTTTCGGCCATGGCCGGAGCGCGGTGAAATCGTCGCGCTGACCGGGCATCTTGCCGAGAACGAACTGCGCGGTGGCCTCACGTTCATCGAGCGCGCGCTCGGCGTCGAGAAAGCACGCGAGTTCTACGAGCAGGAGAGTAGCGCCGCCCTGAGCCAGTCGGAACTGGCCCGCCGCCTGGCGGCCGATGGGTTCCCCGTCCAGCGGTCGCACATCACCCGCATGGCCGACGCGGTGCGCTACCTGCTGCCCGCCATTCCCACTGTGCTCTATGGCGGCCTGGGGCGCCACCAGGTCGAGCGGCTGTCGGTCATGCGGACGGCCTGCAAGCGCACCTGGGAGCACTATGCCAAGGACCGCACGCTGCCGCTGGACTTCGACAGCTTCTTTCAGGAGGTGCTGGCGCAGTTCGACACGCAGGGCGACGAGTTCGCGCCGCAGCGCGTGCAGGACGAGCTGATCGGCCAGATGTCCGAGCTGCTGGGCATCGGCTACGACGTGTTGGCGCTGGACCTGACCGAATCGGAAAGCCGCCACCGGGCGCTGGTCAGTGACCCGACGCCACCTGCGGCGCCGCCGGCGTTGCCTTCGCCCACCGCCGGCACGCCGCCTCCCCCGGGCGTAGCATCGTCCATCGCCAAGCCTGCAGCGGCGGCCAGTCCTCCACCCGCCAGCCCTCCGGCGTCCGAGCCCACCTTGCGCGAGGATACGGCCCGAGAGACGACAACGGAAAGCCCCACGGCCGCACCAGGCGATCTGCTTCTCGAGCACATCGTCTCGCCGGCACCGACGACCGAACGGCTGCAGTCGATCCAGCGCATGGTTGCCGACCAGTTGGGCGATGCGCTGCCGCCCGACTTCTCGGCGAGCGTGCTGCAGTCCATCCCGGTGCAAGCCGGCGGGCTCTATCCGATCTCCGACGTCTGGTACATCGACGCCGGCCTGGACACGCCCGATCGGCTGCGCATCCACATCGCGCAGTTCGCGCGCGAGATCGCCGGGGAGGCAGCCCTGGACGAGTGCATCGAGGATCGCTCCGATGGCATCGGCTTCGTTTGCTGCGCGCCCGCCCATGCACCATCGCCGCTCGGCCGGGCGGTGCTGGCGCTGCTCATCACTCTGACGGGTCAGCCCACTGCTGAAGCGGGCGTGGATGGCGCGCAGCTCGCCGCCGACTTGCCAGCACTGCTGCACGGCCAGGGTCAACACCACGGCGACTGCACAAGGCGCTTGAGCGACACGGCGTTGGTCAAGCTATTTCGGCTGCTCCGCCTGGCCCGGCGTCTGCTGGACCTGGAAGCCGGCACCACGGCGCCCGGGACGTGAGCGAGGGAGGCCGCATGTCCACATCGCATCCGCTCAACCAGGCCGTGATTGCCCAGGCGCTGTATGACCTTCGCAACGGCCAACTGCGCCGCTGCAAGGCCATGGGCTTCGGCGAGGCCGAGCTGGATGCGCTCAAGCACCCCGCGCTGATCAGCGTGCTGGCCAACGCCAGCGTCTCGTGGTGCTCGGTCACGGTCAACCGCGAAGTGCTGCAGCGCCTGCTCAACCAGGCACAGGACGTGGAGAAGGAAATCGCCACGGTCGATCGCATGCTGCGGCTGGGGGCCAGCACGGAGATGGTCAGCCGCTTCTATGGCCTGACCCATCAGGAAGTCGCCCTGCGGCGGGAGATCCTCGGCCTGCCCAAGCGCAAGGGGCGCCACCCCGTCCTGGACGAGACCCAGGACACCGAACTTTGGCGGCAATGGAAAGCCGTGACCAGCAGCAGGAACGTCGATCTGGAGGATGAGACCTCGATTCTCGATGCGGCCATGGACCTGGCCGAGGGCATGTCACTGCCGCTCTCGGTGGTCTGGGCCGCGATCAGGAACTGGGTCGATCAGGGATTGGACTAGGCCATGGCCGTGGACGACACCGCCCCACGAGCCCCGCGTCAAGGCCCCATCGCACTCGCCGACCTGTTCGACGCTGCGCTGAAGGACCTCACGCCCAATCCAAATCCCCGCGCGCCAGCGCCCATGGCAGTGCCCACGCCTGCGGCGTCCGGCGACGCCTTCCTATTCAGTGGCAATCGGCACGAGAGCGTGCCGCGGCGGCTGTTCGTCGACCGCCGCCTGACACCGCTGGAGCGCAACGCCTGGCAGGTGTTCCGGCTGATGCTCAACGACGACGGCGTCACGACGTTCCCGACCTATGAGCAGTTGCGCCCATGGCTGGCGTCCATGCCCTGCGCGGGACAAGCCTCCCACGAGACCGTCGCGCGGGCGCTGACGCTGCTGCGCCTGACGCGCTGGCTGAGCCTCGTGCGACGACGGCGCGACCCCAAGACCGGCCGCATCCTCGGAAACCTCTACGTCCTGCACGACGAACCCCTGACACTGTTCGAGGCCATGCAGCTCGACGCCGACTACCTGGCCCTGGTCAGCCAGTCGCTGGGGCATTCCGCCAAGGCCGTCCAGGTGGTGGGACTCAACACCCTCCAGGAGATCGCGGACGACCCGATGTTGTCCGGACGCACCTTGCCGTCGCGGCTGCAAGTGCTCGCCGAGCGCCTGGCCGACCAGGGCATCACCGCCACCGCAAGTTATCCACAGGAGGATGCGATCCACGATTCCGAAGAAGGGCCCGCCAGCCTTCTTCGGAATGGCGAACGCCCTTCTTCGGAATCCGAAGCAGGGCCGAAACCCGCGCCAGACGGCGCTCTTCGGAATCCGAAGCAGGACCGTACAGTACGTAGTAGTCGTATTGATGAAGTACGTACTACCGCGCAGGCGCGCGCGCTGGGCGACCTGCAATGGCCCAAGCGTTTCGCGGAACTGAAGGCGGAACAGCAAGCCGGCGCCAGGATGGCGTTGCAGCAAGTGGACGCTGCCCTGCGGCAGGCTGTGCTGGACGAGTGGGCCGCACGGTGCGGCAAGCATGGCATCCGCAACCCCGCCGGGTACCTGTTCGGCATCATCCAGCGCGCCATGCGCGGCGAGTTCAATGCGTGGGCCAAGCAGACCAGCCCGGCAGCGCCAACACCATCGGCGGCGCGAGCGCCACCGCCCGAGCCGCCGCGCAACGTCGTGCCGCCCGCGGTGGCCCGGCAGCACATCGAGCGCCTGCGCGATCTGCTGCGCAAATCCTGAGCGCAGGGCCTGGCAAGGCCATGAAGCAGACCTCCTTGGCGGTCGGCAGAAACGGTCCCCAGGGGACGGCTGTGTGGTGAAACGCCGGACGACGGCGCGACATGCTGCGCAAAACCTGAGTAGAGCGCCTGCAAGACCATGAAGCAGACCTCCATGGCGCTCAACGGAACGGTCCACTGGGGACGGCTGCGCGGCGAAGGATCGTGTCGAACGGCAGCGCGACGTGCGGTGCAGTACGCATACCGTCAACGACCGAGGCACGGAGCGCCAACGTGAATGCTCCGGCCTCCAAGGGACCGTTGCGCGCTGCGCCGCCAGCGCGCATAGAACCGGGGGCCGGCTCATTTCGGTTTGTTGACTGACTGCCTTCCGCTGCATGCGGATGCTGGCGGCTCCCTGTCCAACTGCGAGCGCTCACCATGGCAACCAGCAACGAACCATTGCAACTCAACCTCGGCTCCCTGCGCAGCGCGATGTCGCTGACGCTGCACACGCATCACGCTTCCCGCATCTGGCACGGCCGCGCCGCCGCCGAAGGGCGACCCGGCATCGTCGGCCTGAACGGCTACATCGCGGTGATGAATAAGATGAAGCGCGGCTCGGAGCAGGACGACCCCTACAGCGACTGGTGGATGCTGCGCATCGAGGACAAGCTCGACCAGACCAGGACCA
>ERZ650302.891-NODE-891-length-16848-cov-14.388376_pt1 | contig 16848 bp, 16 predicted proteins | sample MGYA00376238_ERZ650302 | MGnify/ENA primary metagenome ERZ650302 (study PRJEB26733, sample SAMN07839298) | wastewater metagenome | biome: urban; feature: wastewater treatment plant; material: waste water | place: USA: North Carolina | collected 2016-04-28 ... | reverse complement strand
ACTATGCTTCGGATAATCCGTTAGAAACAGGAAGTACCTTAGCCTCTGGCGGATTAGGAACTACTGGCGTAAAACCAACGTATTTGATTACGATTAAAATTTTAGAACAAATCTTGAATACTCTTTAAATTAAGATATGAATACACCCTCGCATAGCGATTCAGAAATTGATGTATTTCAAATTACCACTAAAGTAAAAAATGGGTTTGAACGTTTGAATACTTTGTTATTCAATTGCATTCAGTTTTTCGTACACCAATGGAAAATAGTGGCAGCATTGCTTATTATTGGTTTTGGTTTAGGATTATTTTTGGACAAAAACAATAAATTGTATACCCATGAAATTACAGTGATTCCCAACTTTGGAAGTGTGGATTATTTGTATGCTAAAATCAATTTGATTCAATCTAAAATTAATGCAGGGGAGACTACTTTTTTGCAAAAAGAAGTAGGATTATCCAACCCTGAAGCTCTAAGAAAAATTGAAATTAAACCCATTGCCGATGTCTATAAATTTATTGAAGACAAAGAGCGAAATTTTGAATTGATTAAATTGATGGCCGAGGTTGGTGAAGTCAAAAAAGTATTAGAGGATAATATTACCAGTAAAAATTATACGTATCATACTATTACAGTTGTAACCAACGGGTCAAGAAGTGAAAAACAATTGATTACACCATTGCTGGACTACCTCAATCAATCTGATTATTTCTCAGCAGTACAACAAGTAGGTTTGGCAAATTTGAAACAAGATATTGCACAAAATGATACCATTATTCAACAAATTAATGGTGTTCTTAATGGGTTTTCGGCCAATGTAAAGAGTTCGTTAAAAAACGACAAATTGATGTACTATAATGAAAATACGCAACTGAATGATATTATAAAAACCAAACAAGATTTGGTATACCAACAAGGCAAAAACCGTTTGAAATTAATCAACTTTCAAAAAACAATCAAAGAGGTAACTTTCACATTGAACAGTAATACTTCAATAGCAGTAAATGGAAAGATGAAGTTTGTATTGCCAATCGTTCTTTTATTTTTATTTGTAGGTATTCATTTGTTCGTCCGATTTTATCAAAAACAATTGGCTAAATCTAAAACGGTTGTTTCCTAAAAAATCTTTTTCTTTTGCTAACAAGACCTAATGTGTTAAAAACAATTCGATTTCACTTACTTAAAACGGTTCAAAACCCTGTGGTTCGGCAAAGTTTTTTAACCTTATTGATCCGGGTTTTTGGGGTTGTCCTTTTGTTTGGTTTTACGTTGTTTTTAACACAAAAATATACACCTAAGATAGTAGGGCAATATGATTTTGTTCGTACTTTTCTTTTTGCTATCGGAAGTATTTGTTTATTGGGTTTTGATCAATCCATATTGTATTTCAAGGGGCGTTTATATCCGGATTTCTCTTTGGGACATTTGAGAAAAGTATATCTAAAAATGGTCTTGATGCTGTTTTTTGCTTCCCTGCTTTTATTTGTTTTTATTATACTATTGGATGCTTCTGTAGTTGCACAATTTTTCTCGGACGATGCAACTTATCTACTTCTGTTAAAAGCATCGGCAGCCTTATTTTTTTACGGGCTTTCTATATTAAACGTTGAGGTTTTTAGAGCATTGGATGAGGTTGTAGTATCCGAACTATTTCGAAATGTATTTAAGTACTTGCCCATAATTGTGGTAGCTTTTATATTAGTGCAATGGCAATTAGAACCGTTTTTAGTTGATGCTTTTTTGTTGAGTTTTGTTTTTTCTGGAGTGCTAACTACACTATTGGCCTTTTATTTTTTTACCAAAAAACCAGCTAGTTGCTCCACTGATTGTTTTTCTTCTCGTGAAATTATCACTCAATCATTTCCGATTGCCGTAAGTGGCATGGCTATTTTTTTGATGATGAGTTTTGATATTCTTTTTTTAAAAAAATACCAAGGTGATGCTACTGTAGCTTATTATGCAGTGGCGGTCAAGTTAATGACTTTGTTGTCTGTTATTATTTTAACGGTAAATATTACCGTTTCGGCAGCTATAGCAGCCAGTTTTTCAAATAAAGAAATAGACAAAGTACAGAAAATGGTTCAAAATAGTTCTCGATTAATAGTAGCTATTACGTTGCCCGCAGTTATCGGACTGCTTCTCTTTCCAGAGTTTATTTTACATTTTTTTGGTTCCAATTATATAGTGGCCAAAGAGGCATTAGTAGTGTTGGTTTTAGGACAAGGGTTTTGTGCTTTTTTCGGATCGGCTCCTGTTTATCTTAATATGACAGGCCGCCAACGTATTTTTCAACGTATTGTTTTGGGTGCTCTTGTTCTTAATTTTCTACTCAATTATTGGTTGATTCCTTCCTATGGAATGTTGGGAGCTGCCATTGCTTTTTCGGCAAGTGCTTTATTTTGGAATCTTGGAACCGCTCTTTTTGTGTATGTCAAAGACGGAATTAAGCTGTTTTTGAGTTAAGTTTGTCACTATATTTTCAATTAGACCTGAATGTCTTTATTCCTAAAAAAAAACACCGCGGCTTTTTTCCTCCTTGTAGGACTCAATCTTCTTGTGGCCTTTGCTGCTAGTTTTGTTTTGCCCAAACGTTTTTATTATGATGCAGCCATAATTGCTTATGATAAAGGAAATGAAATTGGCTATTTTGGAAGTTATCCATTAACGATTTTGTTTTATAAAATAACCGGTTTGCGGTATTTGCCTTTTACTCTCATTGCATTGATTCAGTTCCCTGTTTTGATGGGTATTTTGTATAAAATAGGCATTCCAAGTACGTTCGAGAAAGTGACGATTAAAAACGTTTTGGTGTATTTGGCTTTTACTATGATAGCTATTTTTATGTCGATGCCTTCTAAGGAGTTTGTTACTTTTTTGTACCTCTCGGCAATAGTTTTTTTATTTCAAAAAAAGCTATTTTCTTTTCAGAAAACGCTATTTATATCCTTGTCTCTTTTTGTGTTTTTTGGAGCGATATATAGACCGTATTTTGCCTTATTGCCCATTGTGGCAATGGGAATGTATTGGGTTACTTGTATAAAAATTTCGAATCGAACTTTTGCAACTTTATTTTACGGAATAGCACTAATTATTTTTTTGTCATTGAGCTATGGTTTTGTTCAAGGACAATTTTTTTCGGAGCAAAGCCGAGAGCTTATTAATAACGCTCGAATGGGTTCTGTTGATGCGAATTCTAGTATTGTTTCTCCGGTAAAAGCAGACACTTGGTATGGAGAAATTATTGGGATTTTGTATGGTTTTTTTACGGTAAATGTCCCGCTTAATGGATTGAAACATATTTTTTCTCCACAGATTGTATTGTTTGTAATTTGGCAGTTATTCCTATTTTATATTTTATTAGTTCGATTGGCTCGTTGTATAAAAGACAAGAAAGAATATGTGTACGAGTTGTGGATACTTCTTTTTGTGTTTTCTTTTTTTATACTTCAAGGCGTTTTCGAACCCGATTTAGGATCGGCCATTCGTCACAAAATGGGGGTTTTCCCTTTAATCTATTATGCTCTTTATTATGACCATTTCCGAAAAGCACTTCAATAAAATTTTTTCTTTTGTTTTGGTAGCCATCGCATGCACCTTGATTTTTAGAAAGCCATGTACTTGGTTAATTTTCGCCTTCGCTATATTTAATATATTCTATTTTAAGAAAACTCAATGGTCTAAAAAAGCGTTGGTTCTAGCGGGTATAATCGCTTCTCCTTTTTTGTTAGAATTAGTTTTTTTCTGGAATAATGATTCTTTGGTGCAAGGGATTAAATCCATTGAAAAGAGCGCGGCATTGGTTTTGTTTCCCTTATTTATTTTGGGGAATTACCAAAGGATATCTTTTTCGAAATTGTTGGGGTATTATGTAAATAGTACCACCTTAATAATGATTGTTTTTACACTTCGGTTTATAGTTGTTTTTCCGGAGTATGTCACTAAATATTGGCAGGGCATTCACCTTTGGGAAATGGGTTATGTTTTCGCCAATTCTATCGGGATTCATGCTCCAGCACTCAATATGCATTTGGCTTTTGTGAGTATAGCGGCTTTGTATTTGTTAGTACAAAGTTGGCAAATGAGAAAAGATAAAAGTGTTGTTTTTTTAACCTTTATTGTATTTGCATGTTCTTTTTTTAATGTGCTTTTGGTGAATACTCGAATGGCATTATTCAATGTATTGGTAGGTTATTTATTTGTAGTGTTCTCTTTCTTTTTAGCACATTTTAATCTAAAAAAAATGATGCTGTATAGCGTAGTTATTGGTGGAGTGGTAGTGGGGATTTTTATGCTTTTTGTTCAAAAAAATCCTTATATGAAAGAAAAATACAGTTCGGTTACTTTTGCTTATATGGACAAGGTTGGAAAACTAGACGAAATTGCTAACCCCGAAATAAAAGTTTTTAATTCTTTGGTAACCAGAGTTTCTATATGGAAATCGGCTTGGGAGTTATCGTTGCAGCATTTGCCTTTTGGAGTGGGAGCTTCGGATGGAAAACCAGAATTGGTGAAGTATTTTAAACAAACCCATCAACATTTTTTGGCTAAATATGCTTTTCCTACGCACAATCAGTTTCTTGATTTTTTACTAAAATTTGGTGTTGCAGGACCGCTTGTAGTTTTGCTTTATATTGGTGCAATTGGCTATTTGGGAATTGATATAAAAAACGCATTGATTTTTTCTTTTTTCTTTCTCTTTTTCACCTCGAATTTGACCGATGATTTTTTATTGCGTTTTGATGGAATTACATTTAGCGGCTTTTGGTTTTCTATTTTTGGGAGTCTTTGGTTGCAGCAAAAAAGTAACGTTCGTATACTTTCTCAAGCGCAGTAAAGTTCTTATTGGTATCAAACAAATCTTTGCACCTATACAGCGCTTTAGTGCCAAATTTTACTCTTGTTAATGGATCTTCAAGGGTTTTGAAGTAAGCCGTTAACTCCGACATTTCTTGATATAAAAATCCAGTTTCGTTGGGAATAACGGTATCTTTATTACCATTTATTTTTGTTGCAATTACTGGTTTCATTAGTGCCATAGCTTCGAGAACCGCTATAGGTAATCCTTCCCAAAGGGAGGTTTGAAGATAAATATCCAAAGCATTTATTTGCTCATACACTTGTTTTTTTTCTAGAAACCAACCGGTAATTTTGATATTTGGAGCTGTAATTTGATTTCGCTCTTCTCCATCGCCAATCCACACAAATTGATACTCTGGAAATTGCAAGGCAATGGCATTGAATTGTTTTGGATTTCTGGCGGCAGTAATGCGACCTGCTGTTCCGATAGTTAGTACTGAATTTGTAATAGGTTGAAGACACCTTTGAATAGAAGTTATGTCAATCCCATTTCGAATTACTTCTGCTTTTCCTAGTTGTTTGGCTAAAGCATATTCTGAGTCACCACAAGCGATAGTGATTCCTCCAAAGATTTTTTGAAAGTATTTCTCAATAAACCAATACATTTTTTTGGAGATGGGTGAAATATCAGTACGTTGAAAAGCATATCCGTGTGGCGTATAAAAAACGAGTGGTTTTGGACTCACAAAACAACAGGCGATTCTTCCTAAAACACCAGCTTTTGAAGAATGCAAATGCACCACATCGGGTTTGATTTTTTTGAGTTCACGTACCAAACTTTGTATGGCTTTGAAGTCCAAAATAGGATTGATTTCTCGTTCCATCGAGACTTTTACGGTAGGAATGGTTGAGAATAATTGTGCAACTTTTTGAGGGTCGATTTCTTTGCGATTGTCGCTGTAGAGGATGGAAGTTGGCACTTTTTGACGGATATCTTCCTTTTCGAAATGATGGGTTAGATCTTCAAAATAGGTATAAACGCCTCCGCCTAATGCTTCGATGGTATGTACAACTTTCAAATTTTTATTTTTTGTCTGGGGAAACAAAAATAAAGTATTCTAAAGAACTTATACCATCATTGCAGTACAATTAATGGAAAAATATCTCCAAAAAAGCCTATTGTTATTCCTTAGCCCCGGGAGTAGCGGCATCCTTTGCTTTTTTCTTTTAAAAAGCAAAGATATAGCGGATCACGGGACGATGATTGCCAAAAAAACCTTTGTTGCCTGCTTCGAATTTAAAAAGAATGATTGGGTTTGTAAGGGAATTTTCTTCAAATCAACTACATTTGTTATTGAATAATATGCAAAAAATGAAAAGAATACTTATCACTGGAGCCGCAGGATTTTTAGGATCGCATTTGTGTGACCGTTTTATTAATGAGGGATATCATGTAATTGGGATGGATAACTTGATTACTGGAGATTTAAAAAATATCGAGCATTTATTTAAATTAGAACATTTTGAATTTTACCACCACGATATTACCAAGTTTGTACATATTCCTGGTAAGTTAGATTATATTTTGCATTTTGCTTCACCAGCCAGTCCTATTGATTATTTAAAAATTCCAATTCAAACCCTAAAAGTGGGTTCATTAGGCACTCATAATTTATTGGGTTTGGCGAGAGTTAAAAAAGCCCGAATTCTTATTGCGTCTACTTCAGAGGTATACGGAGATCCTTTAGTACATCCACAAACGGAGGAATATTATGGGAATGTCAATACTATTGGTCCTCGTGGTGTGTATGATGAGGCGAAACGTTTTCAGGAATCGATTACGATGGCGTACCATACTTTTCACGGAGTTGAAACTAGAATTGTTCGTATTTTCAATACTTACGGACCAAGAATGCGTCTCAATGACGGGCGTGTAATTCCAGCATTTATTGGACAAGCCATTCGAGGCGAAGACTTAACTATTTTTGGCGATGGGATGCAAACGCGTTCGTTTTGTTATGTAGACGATCAAGTAGAAGGCATTTTTAGATTGTTGCATTCAGATTATGTATATCCTGTAAATATTGGAAATCCAGATGAAATTACGATTAAAGATTTTGCCGAGGAAATCATCAAACTAACGGGCACTTCTCAAAAAGTGGTGTACCATCCATTGCCAATAAATGATCCTTTGCAGCGTCAACCAGATACTACCAAAGCCAAAGAATTATTGGGTTGGGAAGCCAAAGTGAATCGTGCAGAAGGGATGAAAATTACCTATGATTATTTCAAATCGCTATCCAAAGAAGAGTTATCTAAGGAAGAACACAAGGATTTTTCGAAATATATTTTTTAATTCCAAAGCCTCATACTCATCATCAGTGAAGACCAAAACCGGTAGATATTCAGGATACATTCGACCCTTTTCCTATGTTTTGGACTGTGGAATTATTTTAGTAGCGGCTATTTATTGTACTGATTTACCATTGCTGTCGTATAATCCTATTGCCTTAATTATGGCTTGGTTGGTTATTGCATCGACCTTAGGATTTTATGAAGTATATCGGTATACTAAAGTTATTGCTATTTTGAATTGCGCATTCAAGCAATGGATGCTATTTTCCTTGTTTTCGTTAGCCGTAATTTTTATCAATAACCCTAGTGCAAGTATTCAAAAGACGCTCTTTTTTAGTTCAATTATCATTGCGGTGGTATTGTTTTTTAAGTTGGCGATTTATTTTTTTCTGCAAAAATTCAGAGTACTTTTTGGAGGTAATTTTAGAAAAGTGGTCCTTTTAGGTAGTGCAAAAAACATTGCGCCATTGCAGCATTTTTTTACCGAAAATCCAGATTATGGTTATGTGTTAGAAAAAGTATTCGACTTAGAACACCATCGTAAAGATCATATTATAGAGAGTTGCGAGTATGTTTTAACCCATAAAATCGACGAGATGTACTGCGCGATGGACGACTTGAGCCAGAAACAAATATCTGATTTGGTTGATTTTGCCGATAATAATTTGAAGACCTTGAAGTTTATTCCCAACGAAAAACAAATCCTTTCTCGCAACTTTACCTTCGATTATTACGATTACATTCCAGTAATTTCGCTACGAACCATTGTTTTGGATAGCGCATTGAATAAAGGAATTAAAAGAGCTTTTGATCTAGTATTTTCATTGCTGGTTATCATTGGGATTCTGTCTTGGCTCACCCCAATTTTAGCAATTATCATCAAACTAGAGACTAAAGGCCCCTTGTTTTTTGTACAAAAAAGAAACGGACTCAACTATCACGAATTTGATTGTTACAAGTTCCGTTCTATGAATTTGAATCCAAAAGCCCATATTGAGCAAGTTTCCAAAAACGACCCAAGAATTACTCGGGTAGGACGATTTTTGCGAAAAACCAGCATCGATGAGTTGCCGCAATTTATTAATGTTTTTTTGGGACAAATGTCGGTAGTGGGGCCAAGACCACATATGGTGAGCCATACCGAAATGTATGCGCAACGTGTTAATAAATTTATGGTACGCCATTTTGTAAAACCAGGCATTACAGGTTTGGCACAAACCAAAGGATATCGTGGTGAAGTAGAAAAAGAAACGGATATCATTAATCGAGTGAAATATGATATTTTTTATATGGAAAACTGGTCGATTTTGTTGGACATCAAAATCATTTTTATGACGATTTTCAACACGGTCAAAGGCGAAGATAAAGCGTATTAATATGGAAAAACTAGTTTCTATCATCATTCCAACCTACAATTCAGCCGATTTTATTGCTGATACGCTTGCTTCGGTACAACAACAAACGTATCCCAATTGGGAAGTAATTTTGGTAGACGATGGCTCAACAGATATAACGCTCGCCATCGCTCAAAATATCGCTCAAACCGACCACCGCATTCGAATTTTCAAAAATCCAATCAACTCCGGAACAGGTGTTACGCGCAACAACGCCCTCCATCATTGCCAAGGCAACTACATCGCTTTTTTAGACGCCGATGATGTATGGAAACCCAATAAATTGGAGCGTCAACTTCAATTTATGCAAGAACAACAACAGCCGTTTACTTTTTCTTTTTACGAATGCATAGACGAAGCAGGAAATCCATTGCATAAAGTAGTCGAAGCGCCCAGAAATTTATCCTACCGTCAGCTGTTTTTTTGCAACTATGTGGGCAACTTAACAGGTATTTACGATGCAGATTTTTTCGGAAAAATCGCCATTTCTTCCATTCGAAAACGTCAAGATTGGATGCTTTGGCTTACCATTCTCAAGAAATTGAAAAGTGCCAAACCCGTCCCCGAAAGTTTGGCCTATTACCGCATTCGCAACAATTCGCTTTCGGCTTCAAAGGTCGCCTTATTGCAACACAACTTTGCCGTTTATCGCCAATTTCATCGGTATAATTTTGTGGCGGCTTTATTCATTATGCTCGGCTTCTTGTTCACACAGTTACTTATAAAACCAAGGTATATCAAAAATGTAGTTACTGTTTAGAAGCAGAAACAATGGGTTTTATCAGCTAGCATCGTCCCGTGATCCGCTATATCTTTGTTTTTTTAAAGAAAAAAAACAAAGGATGCCGCTCCTCCCGGGGCTAAAAGGAGAGATTTAGCCTATTTGTTGGCAATCAAAGAACGATTTTGGTCTTTAGTAGAGTTTAAAACTATCCACTTTGAGTGTATTTAACTTCTAACCATTTTATTACCGAAAATTTTAAACTATTCATAATTGGAATAATTTGCGAATTCGCGATAATTTTTTTTGAATATAACCTCTTAAAATTTCTGTATTTCAATACACTTGGATTGAAAGTCTAAAGTGGATTATTTTTTATACCCAATAGTTGGTCTGGGTGGCTCATTTTCTTTTTTCTCGATCAACTCATCCAAATACGAAAAAACCAACTCAATATTTTTGTCGTGATTTTCTAATTTTTTCTGAATCTGGAGGATGTCGATTTTTAATTCTGTGGTGTCCAAAAGCATTTGTCGTACTTTGGTAAAAATGCGCATAATTTGAATATTTACCTGAATGGCTTTGTCGCTTTTTAATACACTCGATAACATTAAAACGCCGTGTTCGGTGAATGCATAAGGTAATTTTCTAGTTCCACCCCAACTTGAAGTCACAATTTGTGACTTCAAGTTTTGGAATTCAATTTCAGTAAGTTGAAACATAAAATCTTCAGGGAAACGTGACATATTACGTTTAACGGCTTGATTTAATACTTTAGTCTCAATCCCGTAAAGTATCGCCAAATCACGATCCAGCATCACTTTTTGGTTACGGATAAAGTATATTTTGTTAGCAATAGTTTCTTCCGAAAGTAGCGAATTGATAGTCATATGTTCTCTTTTGAAAACACTAATATACGATTTTATTTACTTTTTAAAAATGAAGTAAACTGCTTCAATTTGCCACGATGACTTCGTTCGAGTTTTTCTTTTCGAATGAAACTAAATTGCAATCCACTTTCTAAATACAAGGCAATAGCACTTTCTATTTTTTGAATTTGTGCTGCGGTCAATTCGGTTTGACTTACATATTCAATTTCAAACGTATCGATTTGGGTTTGTTTGATGATAAATTCTTTGATAGTACCGTCATCTTCAATGATACTCTTGGTTACGTAGTAAAAAGTCAGCCCCGGTGATTTTTTTCCACTAGGTAGTTGCGCCACATCATTGGTTCGACCAATTAGTTGTTTGAGAACAGGTTTTTTTGCAGTGCTTTTTTCATCCAAAATTCCAATGTCACCCAAGTCATAGCGAATAAAAGGATGCGCTTTATTGAAGAGAGAAGTAATCACAATTCGTCCAGGAGTACCATTAGGAACTGCTTGATTGTTCTCGTCCAAAATTTCTACAAATAAAGTTTCAGCGTTGACTTGCCATTCTCCATCTCGATTTTCAAAGGCAATCAAATCCAACTCAGACGCGCCGTATTCATTAACCACCGGAACGCCAAATTGTTTTTCTAAGAGTATCTTGTCTTCTGGGAAAAGCATTTCTGAAGTGACAACACAAACCTTCAGTGTAGGACAAATCGTTTTGAGCACCTTGTTTTTTTGCTGTAAAAATTTGGCAAACAATACTATCGAAGAAGTATAACCATTGATGTAATCAAATTTTTTGGTCTCAAATTCTTTCAAAAAACCATTTAAAATTCTATCCGACAAATCAAAAATAGGAAAGCGATAGCGATGACTCAAAAAGTCTTTCAATCGTTCTTTTCTATAGCCCAAAAAATCCATCGGAATGCCGTAAAATCTGGCCTGATAGGAGCTGTTAAAATCGATACCGTGCCAACCAAATCGGGCGATATTCGATGCCCAAGTTAGCGCATGGGCGTATTTGTCTTTGGCAAAAACAAAAGGAGTTCCACTTGAGCCGGAGGTTTTATTGAGATACACATTTTTGGTTGTATAACCTTTCGACAAACGTTCCGCCAATGGTTTTTGAAGATTATGTTTGTTCAAAACAGGTAAATCGTTCCAGTTTTCAATGCTTGTTTTGCCAACCAATGTTTTATAAAAAGCATTGTTCTCTAAATGATACGTCACAATTTCGCTCTTTTTTTTGGCTAAAAAGGCCTGGTGTTCGGCATCGGATAATTTAAAAATGGTATCCAATTCCAATTCTGCTTCACGAATTGGGAAACCATTAAGTCGAAGGGTTAAATTAAAAAGACGAAACATTGCATAAAATTTTATCAAAAATAAACTATCTAAGTGGGCATCGGTAGATATACACGAACTTTTTACAATTAAATTATTTTTTACGTTCAAAAGCAATTATTTTTGCACCACTTCTTCAATAGGAGAAAAATCAACACAATAAACAACTACAACATGAATATTTTACTATTAGGTTCAGGTGGAAGAGAACACGCTTTTGCTTGGAAAATGACTCAAAGTCCACTTTGTGACACGCTATTTGTAGCGCCTGGAAATGCAGGAACAGCAACGATAGCAACCAATTTAGATTTTAGCGCTACAGATTTTGAAGCCATCAAAGCCGTGGTGATAAAAGAAAACATAGAGATGGTAGTCGTAGGACCAGAAGACCCATTAGTAAAAGGCGTGTATGATTTCTTTTTGAATGATGCAGATTTAAAACACATCCCTGTTATTGGTCCATCAAAATTGGGAGCGCAACTTGAAGGAAGTAAGGAATTTGCCAAAGAATTCATGATGAAGCACCAAGTTCCTACTGCAGCTTACGATAGTTTTACAGCTGAAACAGTTGAAAAAGGGTGCGAATTTTTAGCAACACTACAACCGCCATACGTTCTTAAAGCCGATGGATTAGCTGCTGGAAAAGGTGTTTTAATCATTCAGGATTTAGCCGAAGCCCAAACCGAATTACGCAATATGTTGGTAGGCCAAAAATTTGGCGCTGCGAGTTCAAAAGTCGTTATCGAGGAATTTTTGGACGGAATTGAATTGAGTTGTTTTGTGCTAACCGATGGTAAAAGCTACAAAATTTTGCCTACAGCCAAAGATTACAAACGCATTGGCGAAGGAGACACCGGATTGAATACTGGCGGAATGGGAGCGGTTTCTCCAGTGCCTTATGTAGATGCTGTTTTGATGGAAAAAATCGAAACACGAATTGTTCAACCTACTATTGCTGGTTTGCAAAAAGATGGCATTCCGTACAAAGGTTTTGTATTCATTGGTTTGATTAACGTGAATAACGAACCTATTGTAATTGAGTATAATGTTCGTATGGGTGACCCAGAAACAGAAGTAGTGGTACCACGTTTGAAATCGGATATAGTGGAGTTGTTTTTGGCAGTAGCCAATGAAAAACTAGACGAATTCAATTTAGAAGTTGATGAAAGAAGCGCTACTACCGTAATGATAGTTTCAGGAGGTTATCCAGAAGATTTCGAGAAAGGGAAAGTAATTTCAGGTTTAGAAAACGTAGAAAACTCTATTGTTTTCCACGCGGGTACTAAATTAGACAAAGGAGCTGTTGTTACTAATGGTGGACGAGTGATGGCTATTACTTCTTACGGAAATAATTTTCAAGAAGCTTTGCAGCAATCTTATGACAATGTATCTAAAATTCAATTCGAGAAAATGAATTATAGAAAAGATATAGGATTTGACTTAGTGTAAAAGTCTCCATAGAAAAGCCCAGTAGTAAAACAGTAACTACTGGGCTTTTTTTATTTTAGCCGTAAAATAGAAATAAACTATTTTAAGAAAGAGTGTGCAGTCGTGTCTTGGTTTTCAGTTCCTGCTTCGTCAAAAATTTGTAATTGTTTGATCCAATATACAATGGCAGCAGCACAAATAATCATAAAAATCCAGTTGATGAAATTGGCACCAAACCAAGAAATAAGTTCAAATTCACGTAACAAATCTAGTGGTTTTAATAAAATGTCTACAAACAAGAATTGTATTGCTTCGAAAAATGCTTTCATAATTTATAAAATTAATGGTGTGTTGGGTTTATAAGAGTAGCGAAAGAGTCAAAGCAATCAAAAAAATGAAGAATCTTTAGTCACTTGCGCAATTCCTTTTTAAACAAGTATTATATTTACAGTCACAAAAGTATAAAATATCCTTATGATTACAAGTGTTTTTAAAAAATCTACACCATTAAATTATTCGTTAGTAGTAATTTTAATGTTGTTTTTCTTTTTATTGTATCAATTTCAAGATTTGGCTTGGTTCAAATCTATGTTGTTGATAGCACAAAAGGTGTTTATTTTTCTGCTTTTGGTAGGAACACTTTTTGTTGTTAATTTTATTTGCAAAAAGAATGGACTCAGCAAAGACAGTACCTACACGGTTTTCTTCTTTTTGTTGTACTTGCTTTTCTTCCCTTCATTGTTTGATAATTTGAAAATTGTTGCGGCTAATGTTTTTTTGCTTTTAGCTCTTAGACGATTACTTTCTTTACAATCCTTAAAAGCCTCGAAGGAGAAAATTTTTGATGCCGCTTTATGGATTTTGATTGCCTCAATTTTTCAACCATGGTGTATTTTGTTCATTGCGTTGGTATTTATATCGGTGCTTTTTCACGTATCTAGCGATTATAGAAATTGGTTTTTACCTTTCATAGCATTATTGGCGGTAGCGATTGGTTTTTTGGTTTTCCTTACTTTTGAAAATACTACAGTAGAAGAATTTTGGTTAAATAAGTTGTATGTAGATCCTGCATTAAATTATTTTACAAATAACTATCAAAATTGGGCCTTCTCGATTTTTATGACAACGGCTCTTTTTTTTCTAATAATTATGTTATTATCCTATGCGAGTAAACCTCAGTTGTTGCATAGCTCTTACAAAAAGCTGATTGCATTTTTTATAATTGCGATAGTTGTTTTTTTCATTTCACCTGATAAAAATAACGATGTATTGCTTTTTGCTTTTGCGCCATTGGCCATTATGGGAACCAATGCCCTAGAAGTCTTTCAGCAGCAGTTAAAACAAGAATTAATTTTAGGAGTTTTGATTGTTTGCAGTCTCTTTACTTTCTTTTCTCAGTTATAGTTTAGGACCGTAAGCCAAATCGCCGGCATCTCCTAGTCCAGGAACAATATAGCTTTTTTCGTTTAATTTCTCGTCGATTGCTCCAATCCAAAGGTGGCAAGTGCTGGGCAAATGTTCTTTTAAGTAAGCGATTCCTTCTGGCGCAGCAATAACCACCGCAATGTGAAGCTCGGCAGGTGTTTTCTTTTCAACCAATTTTTTATAAACTGCAACAATAGATTGTCCAGTGGCTAGCATTGGGTCAACAAGAAGCACGTTTTTGCCTTCAATGTCGGCTACGGCTTGGTATTCGACTAAAATATCAAAGTAATCATCATTATTCGGATGATGACGATAGGCAGAAATAAACCCATTTTCGGCAGCATCAAAGTAGTTCAAAAAACCGTGATGCAAGGTTAATCCAGCTCGAAGTATGGAGCAAATTACTAGGGGATCTTTGATTTTTGTGGTAGCTTTTGTTCCCAGTGGAGTCGAAATGGAAACGTCTTCATAGGATACTACTTTGCTTAATTCATAGGCCATAATTTCGCCAATACGTTCAATATTTCTGCGAAAACGAAGGCTGTCATTTTGAATGGAAACATCGCGGATTTGTGCTAAAAAATGATTTAAAACACTATTTGATTCCGATAAATTATGGATTTGCATGATAAGCGAATTTGAAATTTAATTTTTGTAAAATTTTGAATACTATAAAAGTATAAAAAGTATCTTTGTCTTTTTAAAATTTAAAAGATATGTTTTCAAAATTAGCGTATTCCGTATTCGAGCAAAGCATCAAAGATTATCATCAATTTGATAGTGTTGATCAACCGATAAATAATCCTTACCCAAAAGAAAAATTCGAGCATTTATTATACTTGAAAAATTGGATAGATACTGTACAATGGCATTATGAAGACATCATCCGTGATCCAAATATCGATCCGGTAGCAGCGTTGACTTTAAAAAGAAAAATCGATGCATCGAATCAAGAACGTACCGATATGGTAGAATATATCGATAGCTATTTTCTTCAAAAATATAGTGGTGTAGCGGTAAAAGATTCTGCAAAAATCAATTCTGAAAGTCCAGCTTGGGCATTTGACCGTTTATCAATTTTGGCTTTGAAAATTTATCATATGAACGAAGAAGCTACTCGTGCTGAAGCTTCTCAAGAACACAGAGACAATTGTCAAACCAAGTTAAATATCCTTTTGGAACAAAGAACTGATTTGTCTACAGCCATCGATGATTTGTTGCAAGATATCGAAAACGGTGACAAGTTCATGAAAGTGTACAAACAAATGAAAATGTACAACGACGATGAATTGAACCCGGTTTTATATCAGAATAAAAAATAAACAGTATATTAATTCTTCATTAAAGGAAGTAAGAGCGTTAAGTACCACTTAAAATTCTTATTTCCTTTTTTTTATAAAAGTTACTTCATTGTCTAGTACTATACAACATATCGCGATTATCCGACTTTCGGCTATGGGAGACGTAGCGATGACCGTTCCCGTAATTCGCGCCTTTGCTCAGCAATATCCCAAGGTAAAAATCACGATGGTCTCTCGACCTTTTTTTCAACCTTTCTTTGAAGGCATTCCCAATCTTACTTTTTTTGCTTTTGACGAAAAAGTAAAACACAAAGGATTTTTGGGACTAGTACGCCTTTTTCGTGAGTTGTATTCGCTTAAAATAGATGCTTTTGTAGATTTACACAATGTACTTCGTTCTCAGGTCGTGCGTACCCTTTTTAGATTATCTGGTAAGCAAGTGGTAGCCGTAGATAAAGGCAGAGCTGGCAAAAAAGCCCTAACACGTCCTGAAAATAAGGTTTTCAAACCCTTGACAACGATGTTTGAAAGACATCGCCAAGTTTTTGAAGAATTGGGTTTTACTTTAGATTTATCCCATCCTATCTTTCCTGAAAAAGCGGTTTTGTCCGATGAAATCTTGAAAAGCATTGGGAATCCGAATCAAAAATTAATTGGAATTGCTCCTTTTGCACAATATGAATCGAAAGTTTATCCTTTGGACTTAATGCAGGAAGTCATTTCAAAATTAGCAGTTAATCAAGACCAAACTATTTTGCTTTTTGGTGGAGGGAAAAAAGAAACGGAGCTATTGGATGCCTTCGCCAAGCCATTTGGTAATGTAATCAATGTAGCAGGAAAAATCAAGTTTACACAAGAACTACAATTGATTAGTAACCTTGACGTGATGTTGTCTATGGATTCAGGCAATGCACATATAGCTGCGATGTTGGGCGTAAAAGTCATTACGCTTTGGGGAGCAACCCATCCTTACGCTGGTTTTTCGCCTTTTAATCAACCCATAGAAAATGCCTTGGTGGCGGATAGAAATTTGTTTCCAAAGTTACCTACTTCGGTATATGGAAATAAAAAAGTAGAAGGCTATGAAGACGCTATGCGAACGATTTTACCAGAAGAGGTTGTGGCTAAACTTTAAATAAATTCCAAAAAATAAAATTCCAAATTCCAACAGTATTTAGTTTGGAATTTGGAATTTTTTTTATTGTG
>ERZ650302.890-NODE-890-length-16865-cov-20.975788_pt1 | contig 16865 bp, 14 predicted proteins | sample MGYA00376238_ERZ650302 | MGnify/ENA primary metagenome ERZ650302 (study PRJEB26733, sample SAMN07839298) | wastewater metagenome | biome: urban; feature: wastewater treatment plant; material: waste water | place: USA: North Carolina | collected 2016-04-28 ... | reverse complement strand
GCGTGCTGCTGTTTTTCAGCGGAGGCGCCAACAACCCGCTGGTGACGCTGTATCTACTGCCGCTGGTGTACGCCGCCTTGACGCTGCCGCGCCGACAAGCCTGGTGGCTGGCGGTACTGGCAGTGGCTGATTACACTTTTCTGATGGATTTTTTCATCCCTCTACCAGGCTCACACAGCGACCCGGCACTGGCCTTTCGTTTGCACACGGTAGGCATGTGGGCCACCTTCTGCGGCGCAGCAGCGCTGATGGTCGGGCTGATTGGCAAGATGACCGCGGAACTGCGCGCCCGCGATCGGGCCTTGCGCGACTTTCGCGAAAAACAATTGCGCGACGAACAATGGGTGGCGCTGGGCACGCTGGCGGCCAGTGCCGCGCACGAGCTGGGCACGCCACTGAGCACGCTGGCGGTGCTGATTGGCGAATGGCGGCGCGCGCCGCTGGACAATCCTGACTTGCACGAAGACCTCGACCTCATGCACACCCAGGTGGATGCCTGCAAAGCAGCGCTCAACCGGCTGGCCAGCGAGGCTGGCGTCGCGCGCGCGGCAAGCCGGCAGGCGGCGGATGCCTACATGGCCCAGTTGCTGCGCCAATGGCGCACCCTGCGCCCGGATGTTGCCGTGCGCTACCAGCCCGACCCCGCCGCCGCGCCCCAGCTGGCGCTGGATGCCGGCGTCACCGCCGCCTTGCTGAATCTCTTGAACAACGCTGCCGACGCATCACCACAAGAAGTGGACATCCACACAAACTGGTCTGGTGAAGCGTTTTGCCTGACCATCCGCAATCGCGGCCCAGGGCTGTCGCCGTCACTGCTCGCCGCCGCTGGCACGCCAGGCGCGCCCAGCAGCAAAGGCGGCATGGGCTTGGGCGTGGCGCTGGCGCATGCCACCTTCGAGCGCCTGGGCGGCGAAGTGCGCCTGCGCAACCGGGCAGGCGGCGGGGTAGAAGCCACCGTCATCCTGCCCTGGCCCAAGGAGAACGCGTCATGAATTTTTTACTGATCGACGACGACGAAGTGTTTGCCAGCGTGCTGCGTCGCGCCCTAAGCCGGCGTGGCTACTGCGCACACTGGGCGGCCGATGGTGAAGCAGCGCTGGCCGCCCTCAAAGAAACCGCCCCCAGCCATATTGTGCTGGACCTGAACCTGGGCGGCGAAAGCGGCCTGCGCCTGCTGCCGCACTTGCGCGAGCAGGCGCCACAGGCGCTGATTCTGGTGCTGACCGGCTACGCCAGCATCGCCACCGCCGTGGACGCCATCAAACTGGGCGCGGCGCAATACCTGGCCAAGCCCGCCGGGGTAGATGACATCCTGGCCGCGTTTGAGCAGCGCGAGCCCAACCCGGCGCAACACGCGCCCGAGCACACCATGTCGGTGCGCCGGCTCACCTGGGAGCACATCCAGCGGGTGCTGGCCGAGCATGATGGCAATGTCTCGGCCACCGCCCGCGCGCTGGATATGCATCGGCGCACGCTGCAACGCATGCTGGCCAAAAAACCGGCCAACCGCTGAGCCGGTGATATCCAGCGACGTTAAACACCGCTCACAACATGGAGCCCCTTATCCAATGTCCTTGCGCGCCCTGCGTACGCTGGCGGCGATTGCCCAGCATGGTTCGTTTGCCCGCGCCGCCGAAGCGGTATGCCTGACCCAATCGGCGGTCAGCCTGCATGTGCGCACCCTGGAAGAAGCCTTCAACGCCCCTTTGTTCGACCGCTCGCGGCGCACGCCAACGCTGACCGAGGCTGGGCGGCGGGCGGTGGAGCGCGCGCGCGAGATTCTGGCCATTTACGATGGCATTGCCGGCGAGTTGGGCGAGGGCGGCGAACTGGCCGGGCGTTTGCGCATCGGCGCCATTCAGACCGCACTGGCCGGGGTGTTGCCGGCAGCCTTGGCCGCCTTGCGCCGCCAGCATCCGCGCCTGCGCGTGCAGGTGTATTCCGGCATGTCGGCCGAGCTGGCCAGCCGGCTGGACGCTGGCGAGCTGGACGCGGCGGTGACCACCGAGCCGGTGCGCCCGCACCCGCCGGGCTTGATCAGCACGCCCTTGTATCAGGATGGTTTTTGGGTGATTGCCCCGCCGGGTTTGCACGCGCAGGACGCGCGCACGCTCTTGCAGCAGCACCCGTTTATCCGCTTTGACCGTCGCTCTTGGGCCGGGCGGGTGATCGACAGCGAATTGCGCCGGCAGCGCTGGCAGGTGCACACCGAAATGGAGCTGGACAGCCAGGACGCCATTGTGCAGATGGTGGCCTGTGGGCTGGGCGTGGCGGTGGCGCCGCTGTCGCGTGAGGTGCGCGCGCGGCTGGATGGGCTGGGGCTGACTTGTCTGCCGTTTGCCGAGCCGCAACGCCTGCGCCGGGTGGTGCTGCTGGAGCAAGTCGAGCAACCGGCGGCGCGTTTGAGCGCCGCCTTGGCCGAGGCGATCCGCCAGCAGGCCGGTGACGAGGCAATCCATGAGAAATAATTGGGTTTAGCTGCAATTAAACTCGATTTTTTCTCAAGCAAAAGCCAGGTATCTTCTGGGCCTTCTTGTTGCCTGCCGGGTTTGCCCGATGTCTGTGTTGAATCTTTCCCATGTTTGTCGCCGCGTGCCCGTAGCAGGTGCGCCATGTTGATCACCTTGTTGCAGGCGCTGGCGCCGATTGCCTTGCTGATTGCCCTGGGCGCGGGCTTGCGCCGCCGCGCCGTGCTCAGCGACGCGTTCTGGCCGCAGGCGGAGCGGCTGAGTTATTACGTGCTGTTGCCGGCGCTGTTCATCCACGGCCTGGCCAGCGCGCGGCTGGACGGGTTGCCGGTGTGGCCGATGGTGGCGGCGCTGGTGGCGTCCACCGTGGCGGTGGCGCTGGGGCTGTGGGCGGCGCGCCCGCATCTGGCGGTCAGCCGGCCGGCGTTCACCTCGGTGTTTCAGGGCGGGGTGCGCTTTAACAATTATGTCGGCGTATCCGCCGCCGCCGGGCTGTTTGGCGCGCAGGGCGTGGCGCTGGCGGCGGTGGCCAATGCGGCGATTGTGCCCACGGTGAATATCCTGTGCGTGCTGGTGTTTGCCCGCTACGGCCACGGCGGCGACGCCTCGGCGCGCGGCATTGCCCGGCAATTGCTGGCCAATCCGCTGGTGGTGGCCTGCGCCATCGGCATCGGCCTGCAAGCCGGCGGCGTGACCTTGCCCACCCTGCTGGCGCACACCCTGCACACGCTGGGCCAGGCCTCGTTGGCGATTGGCCTGCTGTGCGTGGGCGCGGCGCTGGATTTTTCCACCGCCCGGCGCTGGCTGCGCCCGGTGGGTCAGGCCTCGCTGGTCAAGTTTCTGGTGATGCCGCTGGCCACGCTGGCCGCCTGCGACGCCTTTGGCCTGCACGGCGCGGCAGCAGGCGCAGCGCTGTTGTTCCAGAGCCTGCCCACCGCCTCGTCGTCCTACATCATGGCTCGCCAGCTGGGCGGCGATGCACCGCTGATGGCCGGCATCATCGCCAGCCAGACTGTGCTGGCCGGCCTGACGCTGCCGGCGGTGATGCTGGCGCACGCCCAGCTGTGGCCGTGAGCATCGCACGTCATGGTCTAATCACGGCAGCAAAAGCGGATACAAAACTGTCCGAGCCTTGATATCTGTGCTTCTAGCGGATCATCCCAGGCTCTTGACAGGCAGTCTGACCGCTCAATTAGGGCAATACTGTCATCAGCGCGCCGCGTGATGCCGCTGACGCACCTTGCTGATTTTCCGGTAAACTCACCCTTTTTGCCGCCGCGCCAATGACCATTGCGCTCGATATTCAGGCGGTCAGCAAGCGCTTTGGCGCGCTGACTGCGCTAGACCAGGTTTCGCTGTCTGTAGAGGCTGGCGAATTCTTTGCCCTGCTGGGGCCAAATGGCGCCGGCAAGACCACGCTGATTTCCTGCATGGCCGGTTTGTCGCGGCCGGACAGCGGCCACATCCGGGTGATGGGCCACGATGTGCAGCACGACTACCGCGCCGCCCGGCGCGCGCTGGGCGTGGTGCCGCAGGAGTTGGTGTTTGATCCGTTTTTTACCGTGCGCGAGTCGCTGGTGTTTCAGTCGGGCTATTTTGGCCTGAAGCACAACGACAACTGGATTGACGAAATCCTGCACAAGCTGGGGCTCACCAGCAAGGCCAACGCCAATATGCGCGCGCTGTCGGGCGGCATGAAGCGGCGGGTGATGGTGGCGCAGGCGCTGGTGCACCGTCCGCCGGTGATTGTGCTGGACGAGCCCACCGCCGGGGTGGATGTCGAGCTGCGGCAAAGCCTGTGGGTGTTTATTCAAGAGCTCAACCGCGCCGGCCACACCATTGTGCTGACCACCCATTATCTGGAAGAAGCAGAAACCCTGTGCAACCGCATCGCCATGCTCAAGGCCGGGCGGGTGATCGCGCTGGAAGACAAGGCCACGCTATTGGGCCAGGGCAGCGCGCGCCGCGACATCATGCTGCGGCTGGATCCGCCCGGCTTGCCGCCAGCGCTGGAGCCCTTATTGCTGCGCCGCGAGGGCAGCAAGGTGTGGCTGCGGCTGGCCGACATCGACCAATTGGGCGGGGTGTTGGCCCAGGTGCAGGCGGCGGGGGCGCGGGTGCGTGATTTTGAAGTGGTCGAGCTGGATCTGGAGCAGGTGTTCGTGGCGCGCATGCAAGGCAAGGAGGCATGATGGGCGGGTTTTACACGCTGTTCTACAAAGAAATCCTGCGCTTTTGGCGGGTGGCCTTCCAGACCGTGGCGGCGCCGGTGCTGACGGCGCTGTTGTATTTGATGATTTTTTCGCATGCGCTGTCGCGCCATGTGGATGTGTTTCCCGGCGTGGGCTATACGGCGTTTTTGATTCCGGGCCTGGTGATGATGTCGATGCTGCAAAACGCCTTCGCCAATACGTCTTCCAGCCTGATTCAGTCAAAAATCACCGGCAATATCGTGTTTTTGCTGCTGCCGCCCTTGTCGCACCTGGAGTTTTTCACCGCCTATGTGCTGGCGGCGGTGGTGCGCGGGCTGGTGGTGGGCGTGGGGGTGTTTGCGGTGACGCTGTGGTTTGACCTGCCGGCGCTGAGCCACCCGCTGTGGGCGCTGGCCTTTGCCGTGCTGGGCTGTGCGGTGCTGGCGACGCTGGGCTTGATTGCCGGCATTTGGGCGGATAAATTCGACCAACTGGCGGCGTTTCAGAACTTTTTGATCATGCCGCTGACTTTTTTGTCGGGCGTGTTTTATTCGATTCACACCCTGCCGCCGTTCTGGCGCGGGCTGTCGCACGCCAACCCGGTGTTTTATATGATCGACGGCTTTCGCTATGGCTTTTTTGGCCAGTCCGACGCCCCGCCGCTGCTGAGCCTGGCGGTGGTCAGCGGCGGCTTGTTGGTTTTGATGGCGCTGGCGCTGCGTCTGCTGCGCGCCGGCTACAAGCTGCGCCATTAAGCGCGGCTCACAAAACCCTCCTGGCGTTGTTGCACGACCTTGCCGTACTAGCCGTACTGTCTGCGGTCGTGCGCCTAGCCAGGACCGCTGCGCTGGGTTTTGTGCACCGCGCTTGGCAACCTTCCAGATATTCAAGATTTAAAGAAAAGAGACTGCTGATGCTGACCCCCGAACAGGTAAAAACCCTGATTACCGCTGAGCTGGACTGCACCCACGTGGACGTGGAAGGCGATGGCCATCACTTTTTTGCGGTGATTGTCTCGCCGGCTTTTGCGGGCAAGCGCCTGATCGAACGCCATCGTCTGGTGATGGACATCGCCCGCGCCAAGCTGGACAGCAACGAGCTGCACGCGCTGTCGATTACCCAGGCGCTGACGCCAGAAGAGTGGGCGCAAAAAGCCTGAGCGCTGCGCCACACCGTCACCACGCTTGTTTCCGGCGCGACTATTTCGCGCCGTTGCCCTTTGTAAAGGCTGAATTGAAGTCATGGAAAAACTGAAAATTGTCGGCAATGGCCCGCTGAACGGCGACATCACCGTGTCGGGCGCCAAAAATGCGGCGCTGCCGATTTTGTGCGCCAGCCTGCTGACCGCCGACACCCTGCGGCTGACCAATGTGCCGCAGCTGCGCGATGTGCTGACCACGCAAAAGCTGCTGCAAGGCATGGGCGCGCGGGTGATGACCGACAATGTCCACGAATACGAACTCACCGCCAGCGACATCCACACCCTGCAAGCGCCGTATGAACTGGTGAAAACCATGCGCGCGTCGATTCTGGTGCTGGGCCCGACGCTGGCGCGCTTTGGCGAGGCCAGTGTGTCGCTGCCGGGCGGTTGCGCGATTGGCAGCCGGCCAGTGGATCAGCACATCAAGGGCCTGGCGGCGATGGGGGCGGATATTGTCATCGAGCATGGCTACGTCAAGGCGCGCGGCAAGCTCAAGGGCGCGCGCGTGGTGATGGACATGGTCACCGTCACCGGCACCGAAAACCTGCTGATGGCCGCCACCCTGGCCGAGGGCGTCACCATTCTGGAAAACGCCGCGCGCGAGCCGGAAGTCACCGACCTGGCCGAGTGCCTGGTGAAAATGGGCGCCAAGATCAGCGGCATCGGCAGCGACCGCCTGGTGATCGAAGGCGTCGAGCGCCTGCACGGCGCCGAACACGCAGTGATGCCAGACCGCATCGAAGCCGGCACCTTCCTGGTGGCCGCCGCCGTCACCCAGGGCCATGTGGTGCTGCGCCGCGCCCACGCCGCCAGCATGGAAGCCGTGCTGGACAAGCTGGTGGAAGCCGGCTGCGTGGTGGAAGCCGGCGACGACTGGATTTCGCTGGACATGAAGCGCCGCCCTAAAGCGGTGAATGTGCGCACCCTGCCCTACCCGGCCTTCCCCACCGATATGCAGGCGCAGTTCATGACCTTGAACGCCCTGGCCGAAGGCACCAGTCGCGTCACCGAAACCATTTTTGAAAACCGCTTCATGCACGTGCCCGAGCTGAACCGCATGGGCGCCAACATCGCCACCGAGGGCAACACCGCCATCATCACTGGCGTTCCGCGCCTGTCGGGCGCCACGGTGATGGCCACCGACCTGCGCGCCTCGGCCAGCCTGGTGATTGCCGGCCTGGTGGCGGATGGCGAAACCATCGTTGACCGGATTTACCATCTGGATCGCGGCTACGAGCATATCGAGCAAAAGCTGGCCGGCGTGGGCGCGCAAATCGAGCGCATCAGCTAAACGCCGATGACACAAGCCGCCTGGCGTGGTGATGCGAGCTTGCCGTGCAACTTGCACGGTCTGCGCTTGCGTGCCTCGCCAGGCGCGCTGCGCTGGGTTTGGTGAGCGACGCTGATCATGGCGAACAGCCATAAGACTTGATTTAAGTCAATATTTCAGTCGAATTGCGGTATAATCGATTGTTTTAATCGGCTTTTCTTGTCCATGCCTACTCCTTCTCTGGCCAGCCGCCGCCTGCGCCCCCTGTTGATTGGTTTTATTGCCGTGATGACTGCCTTGCAGATCATCGTGGCTGCCGTGGCGTATTTCGACCTGCAACGTGTGCTGGACAATGACCAGCGCGAGCACGCGGTGGTGCAGCTGCTCAAGCACAATATGACCGAAGCCCGCTTTCATGTGGTGCAGGTGCAGCTGTTTCTGACCGATGCCAGCGCCACCGGCGAGCGTGACGGGCTGAAAGATGCCAGCGAGCATTTTCAGGCGCTGGGCAAAAATCTGCGCGCCATTGCAGAATTCGACACCGCCTTTCGCGGCGAAACCGACAAAATAACTGCGCTGGCGCAAAACTACTACCAAACCGGCACCACCATGGCCGAGGCATACATCACCCAGGGCCGCGAGGCCGGCAATGTGCTGATGAAAGCCCCTGGCAGCGGCTTTGACGAGCGTGCACTGGCGCTCACTCACCAGTTGGAAGCCATGGCCCGACAAGTCGATGTCCGCGTGGCAGAATCCGAGGCAGCCACGGAGGCCACCGTGCAGCGTCTGCGCGCCACCGTCATTGGCCTGAGCGTGTTTCTGGCCTTGACCCTGCTGCTGGGCGGCATCTGGCTGTACCGCCAGGTGTTCGGCATGCTGGGTGGCGAGCCGGCCCGCGCCGTGCGCCTGGCCCAGCGCATTGCCCAGGGCGATCTGAGCCGCAAGATCGAAGCCGACGATGCGCCCGACAGTCTGCTGGGTGCGCTCAGCGACATGCGCAGCCAGTTGTGTCATGTCACCCAGCACATCCAGACGCTGGCGGTGCAACTGGATGACGGCGCCCAGGCGCTGGCCAGCACCTCGTGCCACATGGAACAAGGCGCCCAAACCCAAAGCGACGCCACCCGCGCCATGGCCGCAGCCATGGAAGAAATCCAGCACAGCATCACCCAATTGGGCGAGCAAAGCGGGCAGGTCGGCGACGAGGCCCACCAGGCTGGCGATATGGTGGCCGCCTGTGAAGCACTGGTGCACGCCAGCGCCGATAGCGTGCGGGCCATGGCGGGCCAGTTTCAGCATGCGGCCGGGGTGATTACCGACCTGCATCAGCAAACCGACGCCATCGCCCAACTGACGCAAACCATTCATGACATTGCCGACCAGACCAATCTGCTAGCCTTGAACGCCGCCATTGAAGCCGCGCGCGCCGGCGAGCAGGGTCGCGGCTTTGCCGTGGTGGCCGACGAAGTGCGCAAGCTGGCCGAACGTACCGCCCAAACCACGCTGGACATCACTAGCCAGACCAGCGCCCTGGCCCAGCGCATGAGCGAAGTGGTCGGCACCATGGAAAACGGCGTGACGGCCAGTGATCAGGGCGTGGCACGCACCAGCGAGGTCAGCCAGGCCATTGGCCATATCCGCCAGAACACCGAGCAGATCAATCAGCATATCCATGGCGTGGCGCTGGCCCTGCGCGAGCAGGAACACGCCATGGCCGAGCTGGGCCAACGGCTGGAGGTGATCGTCAGCATGAGCGACACCCACCACCACGCCATCGAAAGCACCGCCAGCGCGGCCAGCCAACTGACCGCCAATGCCCATTCGCTGGCGGAAGCCGTGGGGCATTTCCGCGTCTGATCCAGATCAACTCTGTTGCGGAGGTGGCCACAGTCGCCTGGTGGCCGGCCACCTCCGCAACAGCGCATGCCATACGGGCAAAGTGCACAAACAGCCCAGTGACGCCAGTCATGCCAGTGGCTTGTAAAGACCAGCCCCTTAAGGCAACGCCAGCCAATTAACCCTTGTCAAAGAATGGTTTTTTCTACATGGCCAACCGGCTTATGTAGATAGGCCACGCAAACCCGCCGATCCTGGCTAAACCGCAAACATATCACCCATGGATATTTCCCGGCATGTCACCGTGCCAGGCATGGTCATTTACAGTATTTCTTAATAATCATTCCCACTTTCCCTGCTGAGCAATTGTTGTTAGCGTGTCTGCTGCGCAGCCCATTGCCCAACCCGGCTGGCTGCTGCGCCATGTCGTGATGCCCCCATAAGGAAGCAAGATGAAAGGTCTGGGACTTCAAGCCCGTTTCGCCCTGTTCGGGTTTGCCCCGCTGGTGGCCGCCCTGGTCATTGGCTCGTTGTTATTGTCGATCAAGCAATCCCGCCAGCTGGAAGACGAAGTGCGCGAGCGCTCGCAAGCCACCGCTGCCGGGGTAATTCAGCTGCTGCAAATGAGCGACAGCCTGATCGGCGAGCAAACCCGCTCGGCGATGAAATTATTCAAGGAAAAAAGCGCCCAGCAAGGCCCGGCCAGCGCGGGCGAGGCGGTGGCCGTCGGCAGCCGTCGCCCGCTGGGCCTGCGTTTTGGCGGGCGCGCGCAAACGCTGGACACCGCCCTGGTGGACAGCGTCACCGCCATTGCCGGCGGCAGCGCCACGCTGTTTGCCCGCGAAGGCCAGGATTTTGTCCGCATCGCCACCAATGTCAAAACCGCCGAAGGCCAGCGCGCAGTGGGCACCGTACTGGACCCGCAAAGCCAGGCTTACGCCATGCTCAGCAAGGGCCAGCCGTTTTATGGCCAGGTGGATATTCTGGGCGCGCCCTATCTGACCGGCTACGAGCCTATCCTGGAAAACGGCAAGGTGATTGGCGCCTGGTATGTCGGTTTCAAGGCTGATCTGGCCGGGCTGAAAACCCTGATTGGCCAGGTCAGCGCCTTTGGCTCGGGCTTTGTTGTGCTGCTGGATGGCAAGGGCCGGCCGTTTTTGCATTCGCAATCCGCCAGCGCCGAGCGCATTCAGACGCAGCTGCAACAAGCGCGTCAGGGCGAGGGCGAATGGCGCGTCATCGAGCAGCCGTTTCCGGCCTGGGGGTTTGCCGTGGCGGTGGCCTATAGCGAAGACGAAGTGGCCGCCGCCGGCCGCCGCGCCGCACTGCCTGTGCTGCTGTCCGGGCTGGGCATCACCATCGCCCTGCTGGCGCTGCTGATGCTGGTGCTGCGCCGGGTGGTGCTGGCGCCGATTCAGCAGGCGGTCACTGCCGCCAATGCGCTGGCCGACGGCGATTTGACCGTGCGCGTGCACGCCGAGCGCGACGATGAAATCGGCCGCCTGCTGGCCGCCATGGCGCATATGGTCGAGCGGCTGGCCGACATCATCGGCCAGGTGCGCGGCGCGGCGGACAATCTGTCGTCAGCGTCGGTAGAAGTCTCGGCCACCGCGCAAAGCCTGTCGCAGGCCGCCAGCCAGCAGGCCTCGTCGGTGGAAGAAATCTCCAGCACGCTGGAACAGGCCAGCGCCTCGGTGAGCAATAACACGCAAAACGCCCGCGCCACCGAAACCATGGCGATGGATGCCGCCCGCGAAGCCGAAGCTGGCGGCGAGGCGGTCAGCGGCAATGTGCGCGCCATGCAGCAGATTGCCGGCAAGGTGGGCATCATCGACGATATCGCCTACCAGACCAATCTATTGGCCCTGAACGCGGCGATTGAGGCCGCCCGCGCCGGCGAGCATGGCAAGGGCTTTGCCGTGGTGGCGGCGGAGGTGCGCAAGCTGGCCGAGCGCAGCCAGGTGGCGGCCGGAGAAATTGGCGCGGTGGCCGGCGACACCGTGCGCCAGGCCGAGCGCGCTGGCGAGTTGCTGCACCGGATTGTGCCGGCGATTGGCCGCACGGCGGACTTGGTGCGCGAAATCGCCGCCGCCTCGGATGAGCAATCCGCCGGCATTGGCCAGATCAATCAGGCGATGGGGCAGTTGAACCAGGCCACCCAGCAAAACGCGGCGGCGTCGGAGCAACTGGCCGCCACCTCAGAAGAACTGGGCGCACAAGCCGAATCACTGCAACAGCTGATGCATTTTTTTCGGGTAGAGAACGCCCGTTAACGCGCTTGAGCTGGCCGCACCAGCGCGGCCAGCATCAGCCCGATCAAAAACATGAACATTTCCATCATGTGATCGCGGGTGACGTTTTCGATGATCATGCGCCCGGCAAAGCCACTGACCAGAAACATGCTGGCCAGCGCCAGCGTGTCGTGTTTGCGCAGCAGCCGGCGCAGGCCCTGGCTGAACACCGTCAGCAAAAACGCCGCCCACAGCGCAATGCCAGGCCAGCCCATGCCCAGGGTGTATTCCACCAGACCGCTGTGTGAATGGCGCACCAGCACGCCGTATTTGTCCATCACCGTGTTGGTGTACGCCTTGCGGGTAAAGCCCACGCCCAGCTTGTGTTCGGCAGACAGCTTCATGCCGACGATGATCCAGGCGGTGCGTTCGTAGGCGGAATCATCCAGCGGCTGGCCATCGGACAAAATCGGATACGGGTAGCGCTTGGGGTCCAGCCAACTCAGCACGGTGTCGGTCTGAAAAGAATACGATGTGGATTCGATAAAGCGCGCCCAGCGCGTGTCGGTTTTCAGCTGCGCACCCGCCAGGCCGGCCGCCACACACAGCAGCAAGGCAAAACCGCCCAGCCGTTGCCACGGGCGAATGCGCGACGGCGCGTAATACAGCATCAACAAGCCGGTGGAAACACACAGCAATACCACGCCAATCAGGCCATTGCGCGCACCGGAAAAAAACGTCACCGCCACCGCACACAAGGCCCACGCTGCCAGCAGCGGGGTGGACACGGCCACCTGACGCCCGCCGCCGCACACCCGGCTGAACGCCTCGGCCATGCACAGCGACAAAAACAGATTGGCCAGATACGACACCTGCACCTTGCCGTTGAAAACCCCGGTCGAGTTAAACGACGGCTCGCCCAGCACCAGCCAGGCCCACAGATAATCCGCGCCCTGTATCCACACCGCCAGACCCAGCGCCACAAACACCCGGTTGAACACCACCGCGCGCGAGCTGCCCGGTGTGGTGCGGCCCAGTTGCATCACCCCCATGCCCAGCAGCAAGGCCAGCGAGCTTTTCAGCCACTGGCCGCGCAGTTCTTCCAGGGTTTCTTGGGGGTGCATGGCCACGGTGGGAATCTGAATCAGCAACCAGGCCGACAGCGCCAGATAAATCCACAAAGCGGGTTGGCTGCGCCACTGCGCCGCCACCGCCTGACGCACCGCCGGCACACTGAACACACACAAGGCCAGCCCGGTCATCAGCGTATAGCGCAAGGCAACGGTGTGCGGAATTGACCAGACAATCAATAAAATCAGCGTCAGCCAAAGGGCGGCGGTATGGCGGCGGGGGGCGAGCATCAGACGGGAGCCTTTCGGTCGGCGTCGGCATCCAGCAGCGACAGCGCGGCGTCGGCAATCTGCTGGGCGGAAATCGATTCAATACAGGCGCGCGTGCCGGTGTGGCAGCGCGAGGGCGTGGCAAACACAAAGGCGCAGGGATAACACGGCAAATCCACTGGCGCGATGCGGATCACCCGCGGGCCCAGCGCGCGCTGCTCGCGCGGGTCGGTGGGGCCGACCACGGTGACAATCGGCGTGTGCACGGTGTCAGCCAGATACGTGATGCCGGAATCCACGCCGACATAAGCATCCAGCCGCTGCAACAGCGCCGGCAGCTCGTCCAGCTGAAAGCGCCCGGTGGCGTCGATCAGGCGCGGGCTGTTGACCTGGCTGGCAATCGCCTGCGCCAGCGGGCTGTCGCCGCCGCTGCCAATCAGCACCAGATGGGCGTCGCTGGCGGCCAGCAGGCGCTGGCAGACTTCCACCAGCTTGGGCACGCCCAGTTCTTTGAGTTTGTTGGCGGCGCTCACCCCCAGGCCGATGGCGCGCCCGGCCGGCAGGTGCAGCGCCGCCAGCGCGGCGGCGGCGCTGTCGGCCAGATGAATCTGCTTGTCGCGGCCCAGCGTCACGCCGTGGCGGGCCAGCAGGCGGGCCAGGGTGTCCAGCACCAATTCGCCCGGCTGGTGCGCCTCGCCATCGCTCAAGCAGGCGCGCGCCGCCGCCAGCGTGCGCCCCGGCCAGGTGGGCACAATCGACCAGCGCCGCGCGGCGCCAGCCCAGAACGGCGCCAGCCAGAACGACAAATTGGGCGACAAGGTCAGCACGGTGTCGTACTGGCCGTCGCGCAGCAGACGCAACAGCGCGCGGCGGCCGGCCAGGCCGCGAAACGCCCGCGCCGGCTGCGCCAGACGGCGCAGGCCCGGCTGGTGGGCGATGATGCGGCTGGTGATGGGGTCGTGCAGCACGGTCAGCTCGGCGTGCGGATAAGCGGCGCGCAGCGCGGCAATCACTGGCGTGGCGCACAGCATGTCGCCAATCTTGGCGGTTTGAATCAGCAGGATGCGGCGCACCGGAGTGGCGCGCGCGGCGCGGGCGCGCCAGGCCAGCCATGGCCAGCACAGCCAGGTCAGCAACAAAGCCATCATGACAACACCTCGTCAAACACGCGCGTGACGCCGGTCACATAGCTGTCCAGCGTATATTCGGCCAACACCCGCGCCCGCCCGGCGGCGCCCATGGCCTGGCGGCGGGCCGGGTCGGCGATCAAGGCGGCCAGCGCGGCGGCCAGCGCCTCGGCGTCGGCGTAGGGAAACAACAGGCCGGTGTGGCCATCCACCACCAGCTCGGCCGAGCCGGTGACGCGCGAGGCCACCACCGGCTTGCCCAGCAACATGGCTTCCAGCAGCACGCGCGGCAGGCCTTCGCTGGCGCTGGCCAGCACGCAGATATCCAGCGCGGCAGTCCATTCCAGCACCTGGGCCTGAAACCCGACAAAACGCACGCACTCGCCCAGCCCGGCGGCGTGGGCTTGCTGCGCTAATGCCTGGCGCTGCGGGCCGTCGCCAATCACCAGCACACACAGCGGCGTGGCGCTCTGCAGCCGCGCCACGGCGGTGAGTAAATCCGCCACGCCCTTGCGCGGCAGCAGCGAGCACACCGTGCCAATCACCACGGTGTCGGCCGACACGCCCAGCCGGGCGCGGCAGGCGGCAGGGTCGGGCAGGGGCTGGGTCGGGTCGATGCCGTTGGGCACCACACGGATGCGCGCCGGCTCTACCCCCTGCGCGCGCAGGCTGTCGGCAATGCCGTGCGACACGGCGATGATGCGCGCCGCCTGGTTGGCGGCGGCCACCGCGCGCGGCGACAGCGCCGGATTGCTGCGGCAGTGCTGAATCACCGGCACGCCGGCCAGTTGGGCGGCCAGATAGCCTTCCAGATTGGATTGCGGCTGGTTGTTCATATACAGCGCCTGATAGCCGCCCTGGCGCAGCCGCGCGGCCAGCTGTTGGGCGTTGGGGCGCACCCGCCAGGCCAGTTCGATCTGCTCGACGGCGGCGGCGCGCCAGCCGGGCAGCGGGGTCAGCACGCCGCGCGCCAGCTCTTTGCCCAGCTTGGCCCACAGCGGCTGCCGGCGCTGCGGCTGAATGGCCAGCGGCACATGCAATGCCGCCAGGCTGCGGCTGAGCTGGCCCAGCGGGCCGCCGGCATAATCGTGATAAAACACCGCGTCCACCGCATGGCGGGCGCGATCCAGCCGCGCCAGCAAGGCCAGCAGGCTGTTGGTGCCGCCGCCCCATTCACGGCCATTGTCCAGCAATAACAGGCGCTGACTCATGTGGGTAGATCCAGGCGCTGGCGACAGGCGGCTTCGACTTCGTCCACGCTGATCAAGTCCATACAGGGCGGTTCCGGGTAGGGGCAGCGCTTGGACAGACAGGGCTCACAGGTGCGCCACTTTTGAATCACCGTGTGTTTTTCCAGCGCCACCGCCGGGCCGCTGCGCCGCCAGTCGGACACGGCAAACAGGGCAATCACCGGCGTGCCCACCGCCACCGCCAGGTGCAAGGCGCCGGTGTCGGGGGTGACCAGCGCGCTCATGCGCGCCATCAGCGCCGGCAAATGCGCCAAGGGCACGGCGCCGGCGCTGATGACGGCGCGCGGGTTGGCGATGTCGGCGGCGATGCGCTCAATCAGCGGCAGTTCGGCGGCCGAGCCGGTCAGCACAATCGCCAGTTGCGGGTCGGCGGCCAGCAGCCGGCGCGCCAGCTCGGCCAGCCGCCCGGCCGGCCAGCGCCGGCTGACCGTGCTGGCGCCGGCTTGCAGGCCCAGCACGCGCTGGGCCGGCTTTACCCCCTGGCGCGCCAGCCAGTCATCCACCAACAGCCGCTCGTGGTCGCCCACCGGCATATCCATCGCCCAGTCAGTCGGTGCGCCACCGGCCAAGGCGGCAGTGGCCAGTCTTTGCTCGATACCGTGCTGGAAATCCTCCCAGCGCAGCTGTGGTTCGCGGTTGCTCAATAAAAACTGAAAAGGGTTGCCGGCGTTGGGCAGTTTGAAAATCCAGCGCGCGCCAGACAAATACGCCAGCGGCGTGGCTTGCGGTTCGTTGCCATGCAGAATCACCGCTAGGTCAAATGATTGGCGATGCAGGGTCAGCGCCAGTCGCACAAAACCCTTCCAGCCACCGCGATAGCCCAGCATGGCGTTCACGCCGGGCAGCGAGGCAAACAGCTCACGGTAGGCGGGGTGAATCAGCAAGGTCAGGTGGGCATGCGGATACGCCAGCCGCAGGCTGCGGATGGCCGGGGTGGACATCAGCGTGTCGCCGATGGCGGTGCAGGACACCACCAGAATGTGCTGGATGGTGGCGCTGCCCAGCTCGGCCGGATCGGGCTGGCGACGATCCAGCCGCTTGGCCAGGCGCATGGCCAGTTTCAGCGCGTGCTCGCGCAGGCGCGTGCCCATCAGCGCGACTTCCGCCCCAGATACCAGCGCGCCAACGCCGGCTGCCGGTAGGCCCACATGCGTGGGGCAAACCAGCCCAGCCCACGATCTTTCACCACGATGCGCGGCAGCCGGCTGGCCATGCTGTCAGCGCCCACCACGCCTGGCTCGGTAGTGTACAGATGACGAAAACCTGCGGCTTCAGCCACGCGGATATAGTCGTCGTCGTAATAGCCTTGCGGCCAGCACAGGTGGCTACTGACTTCACCCAGGCGTTCGGTCAACAGGTTGCGGCTGCTGGCCAGATCATGCGCCAGCGCCTTGGATTTGTTGTCGGCGTCGCCGGGGTAGATTTTGTCCCAGCGGTTATGGGTGTGGGTATGGCTGTGAAATTCAAACGTGCCGGCATCGCGGGCAGCCAGCACTTCGCTCCAGCGCATCATCACCAAATCGGTCTGGCCAGCGTCAATGGCCGTCTTGCCGGCATGGTGGCTCAGGCAGGCGGGCAACGGTGTATTGCCCTGACCGGCATGAGGACGTAACGGCCCTTCACCCAGCCAGCGGGTAATCAAAAACAGTACGGCATGCAGGCCGTATTGCTCCAGCACCGGATGCGCGTATACCCAGTTGTCCAAATAACCATCGTCAAAGCTGACCACCACAGATTTAGCCGGCACCGGCTCGCCCGCCAGAAAACCCGCCAGCGCATCCAGCTTCAGCGTGGTGTAGCCCTGACGCTTGAGCCAGCGCATCTGCGCGGCAAAGTGCGCGGGCGACACGGTGATCAAGCCAGGCGTGGGGCTGACATGGTGGTACATCAACACAGGAACGACGGATGCAGGCATGGTTATCGGCTCCGGCCCGCCAACAGGCGGCGATA
>ERZ650302.888-NODE-888-length-16883-cov-26.203411_pt1 | contig 16883 bp, 20 predicted proteins | sample MGYA00376238_ERZ650302 | MGnify/ENA primary metagenome ERZ650302 (study PRJEB26733, sample SAMN07839298) | wastewater metagenome | biome: urban; feature: wastewater treatment plant; material: waste water | place: USA: North Carolina | collected 2016-04-28 ... | reverse complement strand
AAGTTTCAAAAGATTTAGCAAGACATTTAAACAGTGATTTTAATGCACAATATAATAGGGGTTAAAAACAACTCATTTTAAAATATTATTAACTTCAGACAAGTTATCCGAAGGGTTTAATAGTATAAAGTCTTTATTTGTTAATTGATAATGAATTTAATACTAAATTTATATATCTAATTGCATATAATTATTGCAAATTTAATTATTTTATACGCTTTTACATATAATTTAATATATTTGCATAAAATATTTGCAAAAGCATATAATTATGTACGTTAACTTAGCCAATTTTATAAAGACAAAAAGGAAAGAAGCCAATCTTACCCAACAAGAATTTGCTGAAAGAGCAGGTGTTGCCCTTACAGTGGTTCGGAAAATAGAACAGGGAAAAGAAAATCTCAGTTTGTCAAAAGTAAATCAGGTACTTCTGATGTTTGGGAGTAAACTTGTTCCTGCCAATTTAAAAGAAATTGAAAAATGAGACAGGGAAAAGTTTTTTATCAAAATCATTTTGCAGGAGTCGTTACGGAAACCAACGATGGAGATTACACCTTTGAATATGATAATGATTATATTCAAAAATTTCCGTATCAGTTCATTACCTTTTCAATGCCGGTTTCCGAGAAATTATATAGAGAAAATAGGTTGTTCCCTTTTTTTGAAGGATTAATTCCGGAAGGTTGGCTGTTGGAAATAGCTTCCGAAAGTTGGAAAATCAACAAAAACGACAGGATGGGATTGCTTTTGGCGTGTTGCAAAAATTGCATTGGTGCAGTAAGTGTAGAACCTATAATTGTGAAAAGTGATGGGTAAAAAATGTCTATATTGCTATCAAGAAGTAATGGGCGAAGAAGATTTTCATCCGCATTGCAGTCAGAAATTCTTTGGAACAACTAATCCTCCAATTTTAGATTATACGTTGCAGGAAATGGAAATGTTGGCTAAACAAGTCATTGAAACTTCCGTTGCAGTTCCAGGAGTTCAGCCAAAATTATCAATGGGCTTCATTAAAGATGTTCTAAAGGATGCAAACAGAGGTAGATTAACGGTTGTTGGTGCTTTGGGAGGAAACTATATTTTAAAACCGCAAAATTCCACTTTTTCGGAAATGCCCGAAAATGAACATCTGACGATGAAAATGGCTGAAATATGCGGTATTACTACCGTGATGTCCTCACTCATTCGTTTAAAATCTGGCGAATTATCCTACATTACAAAACGAATTGACAGAGACGATAATGGAAACAAAATTCATATGCTGGATATGTTTCAAATCTTAGAAGCATTTGATAAATATCGTGGTTCAGTAGAGAAGGTTGGAAAAGCGATTAAAGAACATTCTGCAAACACTTTATTAGATTTAATGAGGTTTTATGAAATAGTAATTTTCTGTTACATTACAGGAAATAATGATATGCATCTCAAAAATTTTTCGCTCATATTAAATGGTGAAAATTGGGAAATATCTCCTGCTTACGATTTGCTCAACGTTCAACTTCATTTACCTGAAGATAAGGAAGAATCTGCATTAACTATTGGTGGAAAAAAGAAAAAACTTTCCAAAAGCGATTTTATTAATTTAGGATTAAAATTAGGATTAAACCAAAAACAAGTGGAGAATACCTTTAAACGTTTTCTAAAATCAGAGAAGAAAATGTTATCACTCATTCCTCAATCCTATTTAAGTAAAGAACATCAAGAAAAATACATCAAACTGCTCCAAAATAGATTGCTAATCTTTCAATAAAAAATTATATTTTTTTTTACCGACAAATTTAATGTATGAAATAATACGCGTTAATCTTTAATTTTGATATTTATGAATTATTTTTCATACATTAATAAATTAATGAAAACGGCAAAAAGAATAAAAAAGAAGACAATGTTCACGATCTTTTATCTGTACCTTATTTGTACCATAGAATTATAACTAATTGATTTTCATATATTGTTATTTTTGAAGAAGTGAAATAAATCACGATAAATATTAATATCAAATCCCAATCAGTAATGGTTGGGATTTTTTTGTGAATTTTTTAATAAAATAAAACGTCATGAATTTTCAAACGACTTCTTTTGACTTTTCTTCTGGCTTTCTTTGTTAAAAAAAAGTTATGGCACAAATTGTAGAATTTAACGGATTTACGTTTAAGATTAATCCAGAAAACAGAAAAGAATTATTGATTAAAAGAACTACAGCAAAGAACTTTACTTCATTTAAAAGTTTCGAAGCTACCATGCATTATTTGTTGAGTTCTAAAAATCTGATGGTAATTTTTACCGATAATGGTTTTTATGATTCGCTGAATCCACTTTCGGGAAATTGGATCAATTTCAGAGTGTAAAGAATTTTTTTAATCGCAAAATATGCCACAATATCGATTCACTACGATAAGAGATTTGAATACTTTTTCTACAATTCTTCAGAAGAATTGGGTAGTGGAAGTAGAGTGCATTGCGCAGAATAATCCTCTGCTTTTATTAGAAGATAGAATGAAAATAGCGGCTACAGTGGAAGAAAAATATGATACTGTTTGCAATCCGCTTTCTGTAAATCTTCACAATTTTAAAATAGAGAAATTGGAATGAAAAATTAAACGCTAATTAAAATTATTGTTCATAAATAAAAATTTTTCTCCAAGTCTTACTTTGTCTGAGTAAGGCTTTTTCTTTGCCTAAAATTTCACCTAAATAATAATGAAATATTTTAATTATCATTACCTTGATATCACAAAATGGGAGCCAGATTTTCAGATAGATGAAGTTCTAGAAATTTCGGAACGTTTAACCTATTATAAAGATGATTTTCGGGAGGTTTGGCTAGATGGAAACCAAAAAATCGTCAAAGAAAAACGATTTGAAAATGGAAATATTTTTTATTTTTTTGAATCCAATAAAATAGAAAATGAAACAGAAGATTACACCATTACCCTCTTTGATGAAAAAGGAAAAGTGACAAATTGTGAGACTTATAAAAGACCAAAATCTCTATTTTCCCAAAACAGTATTTTCTATGAACAAACCTTTCATCATTTTACATTAGAGGAAAAAGGTCAGTTGTGTTTTTATAAATATTTTTGGAAAGGTCAGCTTCCCGATGGTTGGTTGAAGACTCCTTTTATCAAAAAAGAAAATGATTTTGAAGAAATCATCATCACAGATAAAAAACAGAATGTAAAAGCTCAAATTTTGAAAATCAATGACTGTGTCTATTCCGAAAGAAGATTTTCTCATTCATTTGATTGTGATTTTTATTTTCTAGGAGTTAAAAAAAGAAAAGCGTTTAAAAATTTTGATGAAGAAGGGAAATTGTTACTCCAAGAATTTGATGACGAAAAAGGATTTAACAGTCAGTTATTTCAATATAGATTGCTAACCGATGGTTATACGGAAGTCAATAAGAAGTGTTTTTTGAATGATAAACTCGTGGAAGAGAAAAAAATCACAATTTGTATTAAAACGACTTAAATTGACGTTCTGTTTGCTTAACTTTGGTTCATAGAAAAGAATAATGAACCTAAAAACCAAATCTCATGGCCAAAAATGAACAAATGCTTCGCTTAGTTTTAATAGAACAATTATTAAGAAGAAGAAAAGATAGAGGCGCATCTTACGAAGAAATTTCTGATTTTTTAGAAGATAAATTCCAAGAAAAAGGTCTCACGCTTAAATTTACAGAACGCACTTTTCAGCGAGACAAAGTTGCCATTGCAGATGTTTTTGGGATACAGATTTCATTTTCTAGAAAGCGAAATGTACATTTTATAGAGCAAGAAGAACTAGAACTTTCTCAGGAAAGTGTTTTTGACCAATTGCTTTTGGTACAAGCCTATCGTGAAACGCAAGATAAAACAGACGTCATGTTCTTCGAGCCAAGAAGAGCCAGAGGTTTTGAATATTTAAACGGAATTGTGCATGCCATTACTCAGAAAAAAGTCATCACCTTCAGTTACCAAAAATTTTGGGAAAACGAAAAATCTTCCAAAGTAGTAACACCTTATGCGTTGAAAGAATTTAAAAACAGATGGTATCTTTTGGCTGCAGATTACAAATCAAAAGATGGTTCTTTTTTCTTGAAAACCTTTGGTTTAGACCGTATTTCGGACCTAGATATTACCACAGCAAGTTTTACAAGAGAAGAAATTAATATAGAAGAAACGTACAAAAATTCTTTCGGTATCATCAGTGCAGACGGAGCTTTGCCTCAAGAAATTCTATTGAAGTTTGATAATGAACAAGCCAATTATGTAAAAGCTTTGCCACTGCATCATTCACAAACCATCATTTCTGAAGATGAAAACGAGACGGTTTTTAAAGTTTTTGTAGTACCTACTTATGATTTCCAAAGAGAAATTCTCTCTTACGGAAAACGGGTGCAAATTCTGGCTCCAGAATCTTTCAAAAAAGAAATGAAAGAAGAAGTAGAAATCATGCTCAAGAATTTTTTGTAATTGCTAAAAAATAAACTAATCATTTAACATCCAACATTTACCAATAACCATGAAAACACTTTCTAAATCTCGTTTCGTTTCTGGCGTACAATGCGAAAAAAAACTTTGGTATTCCTATTACCGAAAAGACTTACAACTGCCTACTGATGAACAAACTCAAGCAATTTTTGACCTAGGACATCAGATAGGAAATTTGGCACAAAATAGATTTCCTAATGGTAAAGATGCCACTCCAGAAGATTTTTCGGATTTTTCTCCTTCCATTGAAAAAACCAAACTATGGATTGCAGAAGAGGTAGAAACCATCTACGAAGCTACTTTCACCGCTAAAAATGCACTTTGTATGCTTGATATTTTACATCGAATGAATGATGAAATCTGGGCAATAGAAGTAAAAAACAGTACTTCTGTCAAAGATTATCATCTTACCGATGCGTCATTGCAATATTTTGTGATGAAAGAAGCAGGTTATGCACCAGATAAGTTTTTTCTGATGCATATTAACAATCAGTACATTAAAAATGGTGAGTTAACAGATGAATTTTTTCATTTGGAAGATATTACAGATAAAGTTTTGTCTAAACAAACTTGGGTAGAAGAAAATTTGGAAAGATTACTTGTAATGTTAGAAAATAAACAGGAACCCAATGTTTCCATCGGTGCACATTGTTCGTCTCCTTTTGCTTGTGATTTCGTACATCATTGTTGGAAACACATTCCCGAAAATTCTGTATTTGAACTGTATCGTGGTGGCAATAAAGCATGGGAATTATATAAGCAAGGAATTCTAAAAATTGAAGACATAGAAGATGATTTTCCGCTTACGCATTTTCAACATTTACAAAGAAAAGGATTGAGAAATCAAGAGCAGTACATCAATAAAGAAGCCATCAAGAATATGATTTCTTCTTGGCAGTTTCCCTTGTATTTCTTTGATTTTGAAACTGTTTTTCCTGCCATTCCTGTTCTGGACGGAACGAGACCTTATCAGCAAGTTCCGTTTCAGTATTCCTTGCATATTTTAGAAGAAGATAGCACACTTTCGCACAAAGAATTTTTAGCCCATCCTGAAGATTTTTCTAATGGTAAAAATCCACTGAAATTATTGGTAGAGCAACTCAAACAAGATTTCGGAACCGATGGAAATATTGTCACGTATAATCAGAGTTTTGAAGTAGCAAGATTAAATGAATTGGCAAATATGTTTCCCGAAGACGCTCCGTTTTTAAAAAATTTAGTGAGTAGAGTAGTAGATTTGTTGCCGGTTTTTCAAGGGGGATTTTTTTGTCTTTATTTGGGCGGCATTTCCGTCTACAGCTCCCGCTTTTTTTCTGTCATAACGAGCAGAATAACCTGAAGAGCAGTAATTCTTTGAATATTTCTAGAAATTTGAAACCACCATCTTACAGAAAAAAGAGCTCCGCTTTCGCCGGGCCGCGAAAACCGAACCGTAATTGCGAGCGAAGAATTAAAAAAAACGATTTTTTTAATGAAAAATATATTTATATATTTGTAACCATTGTATAAGGTTAAATAATTTGGTTATGAAAGAATATCTTACGTTGGCTGAAACTTCTGAATATATTGGAAAAAGTAAAGAAACATTAAGAAGATGGGATAGAGAAGGTAAACTTTTGGCTGTACGTGAGCCTGTAAGCAATTATAGAGTTTACAAAAAGTCTGATATTGATAACCTTTTTGCAGATTTTGTAGATTCTGATTTTGAAAATTCAGATATTAATTTTGTAGAACCAAATGATAATTATACTGTTTTAGAACTATTTGCAGGAGCTGGAGGTTTAGCTATAGGAATGGAAAAAGCGGGTTTAAAATGTGTTGCTTTAAATGAAATTGATAAATGGGCTTGCGAAACTCTAAGAAAGAATCGTCCTAATTGGAATGTATTAGAAGGTGATATTAAGGATTTTAGTTTTACAGAATTTGAAAATAAAATAGATGTAGTAACAGGTGGATTTCCTTGCCAAGCTTTTAGTTATGCGGGAAAAAAGTTAGGATTAAACGATGCAAGAGGAACACTTTTTTATGAATTTGCAAGAGTTGTAAAAGAAGTAAATCCTCCGATTTGTATTGGCGAAAATGTAAAAGGCTTATTGAGTCACGATAATGGAAAAACACTTCAAGGGATGATTTCTATTTTAGATGAAATTGGTTACAATGTAGTTCCTGTTGAGGTTTTAAAAGCGATTAATTATAAAGTGCCACAGAAAAGAGAAAGATTAATTTTGGTGGGGATTAGAAAAGATATTGATGTAGAATATGAGTATCCAAAACCTTATAAGAAAATTTATAATTTAAAAGATGCTCTTAAAAAAGGTGAACTTTTTGACTGTGATGTTCCAAATTCTCTAGGTGCTAAATATCCACAAAGTAAAATTGAAGTATTAGATTTAGTTCCACCAAAAGGTTATTGGAGAGATTTACCATTAGAAATTCAAAAAAAATTCTTGGGAGGAAGTTTTCATCTTGGTGGTGGTAAAACGGGTATTGCACGTAGAATTGGTTGGGATGAGCCTTGTCTTACACTTACTTGTAGTCCTGCTCAAAAACAAACTGAACGTTGTCATCCAGATGAAACTAGACCTTTTACAGTTCGCGAATATGCTAGAATTCAAACGTTTCCAGATGATTGGCAATTTGCTGGTTCTATCGCACAACAATATAAACAAATAGGTAATGCGGTTCCTGTGAATTTAGGAAAAGAAGTTGGTTATTCTATAGTGAAATTTTTAAATCAATATTACAGTTTATCAAAACCTAAATAATAACTGTAATTTTCAAAAGTAATTTGATCTAAAATACTTCTTTTGCTTTTTTCTGTTTCAGATTTTATTTCATCTAAAGCAGAATTTTCTTCTATTGATTCTTTGTTTTCTATAGAATTCAAATAATCATTGATGGCAATTGGTAGTTTTTTATACAATTGGAAGAGAGCATTTTCTTGCCCAGAAAGTAAAGCGTAAAATTGGTCTCCAGAAATTTTGTAAACTCTACTATGACTGTATTCTTTGCCATTAATTTCACCTTTCCACAATTCGCAAAAACTATTTTTTGCTAAAATTTGAACCCAATAACATTTAGATTTTTTGTAAGTATCTGCATATCTTGCCAATTTTTGAAAAAGAGCTTCCGAAGAACTACTATTCATTGTATTATGTTTGTTTTTAATATCAGCAAAAAGTGTTTCGTTTTTCGCTTTAATATCAAAACCGCTTAATTTTCCAACTTCAAAACCTTCTATTCCGCCCAGAATTTGTTCATGAAAAGTACCTATAGAATTATTGATAGATTTATCAATTTGTCTTAAAATTTCTGCTTCAATCAATTTTTCTTCATCAATAGAATTAAACTTTGAATCGAAAGTCAGTTTGATAGTATCTACTTTATTACTATAAAAACTTTTCTTAGAAATATTATTTTTTGCTTTAATATACGCTGTATGAAGATTGGCAATACACTTAAGAAAATGCTCATCAGAAATAAAATCTAGGTATTCGTTTTTCATCAAAAATAAAATTTTTGTAATGCTAATATACAATTTTAATTTTTTATTTTCGCAAAATGATTTTCACAGAAGAAACCACGCTAGAACATCTTTGCATCAATTACGTAGGAAACCAAACGCATCAGGAAGCTTTGGTAACTTCCGATACCGAAATTTTCTTGGAAGAAGAAATGAAACAGATGCTCAAAGATTATTTCCTTAAAAATTTTAAACCCGAAATATTTTTCGAGTTTTTTCATAGTTCTAATATCGAAAACAACGAAGTTTTTACCTACGTTTCAGAAATTTTTGAGCAACCAGAATTGTTAGAAAACCAATCCAAAAAATTAGCAAAATTGCTCTACGAACATTCTACCAATCCTAGAACCAAAGGCGGAGAATTCTACGTTTGCTATTTCAAAGATTTAATCGTAAAAGGCGAAAGATATGATGCAGTTGGGCTTTTTAAATCCGAAAATAAAGATACTTTCCTGAAAGTTTCGCCTAAAAATGAAAATTTCGAGTTAGAAACTTTACAAGGAATTAACTTGAATAAAGTAGATAAAGGTTGTATTATTTACAATACCACAAAAGAGCAAGGTTACCTAATCTCTATTATTGATGGCACTTCTAGAGCAGAAACCAGTTATTGGATGGACGATTTCTTGCAGGTTCGTCAGCGACAAGACGAATATTTCGAAACCCAAGAAACGCTTACCCTTTACAAAGAATTTATCACCAAACAACTTCCTCAGGAATTTGAAATTTCTAGAGCAGACCAAGTAGATTTGCTGAATAAATCACTCAATTTTTTCAAAGAAAAAGAAGAATTTAAAATGGAAGAATTTGCCGGAGAAGTTTTGGCAGACGATGAGGTAATTAATAGTTTTAATACCTTTAAAACGCAATACGAAGACGAAAGAGATTACGTTCTTTCAGACGATTTTGCGATTAATGATGCTGCGGTAAAGAAAAATGCACGTTTGTTGAAAAGCATTATTAAATTAGATAAAAATTTTCACATTTACGTACACGGAGACCGAAAAAAACTTCAACAAGGACAAGACGAAAACGGGAAATATTATATTCTTTACTTCGAAGAAGAAAATTAATTGATTCCCCTCTTTCAGAAGAGTGACAGAGCAGAGCGAAGTCGGGGTGTTAAAAAAAATTAAAAAAGCCTTTCCAGAAAATTTTGGGAAGGCTTTTTAATACAACTATCAATTTTATATAAAATAATTAATCGGTTCTTCTGTAGGATATTTTTGTTTGATGGTAACCTGACCTTTGTGGAAAACTACAGAATTGGCGGGTAAACTTTCGGTAATCCATACGTTACCACCTATTATACTGTCTTCGCCAATTACGGTTTCACCGCCAAGTACGGTAGCATTGGCATAAATTACCACGTGATCTTTTATAGTTGGGTGTCTTTTGGTATTGGCAATTTCTTTAGAAACGGAGAGTGCGCCTAGAGTTACTCCCTGATAAAATTTCACAAAATTTCCTATGGAAGATGTTTCACCAATTACAATACCAGTTCCGTGATCTATAAAAAACGGCGAACCAATGGTAGCACCAGGATGTATGTCTATCCCAGTTTTGCTGTGGGCAAGTTCTGTCCAGATTCTAGGGATTATAGGGATTTTTTTTAAGTATAATTCGTGAGCGAAACGGTAGATTGCCGTAGCATAAAATCCGGGATATGAGAAGGTGATTTCTTCTAAAGAAGTAGCTGCAGGATCATTTTGTAATAAGAATTCTGCATCTTTTTCTAAGGTAACATATACTTCTGGGAATTTTTCGAAAAAATATTCGGCAGTTTTTGCAGCTTCTTCGGGAGTATCAAAAACAGATTGTAGAATTTCTGTAAAATCTTTTTTGAAACCAATCAATCTATTGTTCATTTCATTTTCGGAACTGCATCTTTGTAATTCTAAAAAAAACACAAATCTGAAAAAATCGTCAATAAATTTTTCTATTCGGCTTTTGTTGAGGTCATATTTTCTTTGGGTATATCCTTCGTGCAAATGTTTCAAAAAAATACTCTTCATATAAATAATTAATAAAAAACAAATTTAGCAATTGCATTCTATTTATAGGTTGATTTAGGATAATTTTTAAATCTATCATCATTATTTATAAAATATTGTTAAAACAGATTTATTTCATACGAATAAAATTGTTCAATCTTTAAAGATTCATTAAATTTGAGGTGCAAAAATTTGAGAACCAAAGAGTCTCTTTTTTACGTTAAAAAATATAAACAAGATAAAATATTAAAAAAATAAGTATGAAAGTAACCGTAGTAGGCGCAGGCGCAGTAGGTGCTAGTTGCGCAGAGTATATCGCAATGAAAAACTTCTGTTCAGAAGTAGTTTTAGTTGACATTAAAGAAGGTTTCGCAGAAGGTAAAGCAATGGATTTGATGCAGACAGCATCTCTTAATGGTTTTGATACTAAAATTACAGGAACTACTGGTGATTATAGTAAAACTGCTGGTTCTGATGTAGCGGTTATCACTTCTGGTATCCCTAGAAAACCAGGCATGACCAGAGAAGAATTAATTGGCATAAATGCTGGTATTGTAAAAGATGTTACAGAAAATTTAGTAAAACATTCTCCTAATGTAACCATCATTGTAGTATCTAATCCTATGGATACGATGGCTTATTTAGTTCATAAAACTTCTGGATTACCAAAAAATAAAATTATTGGTATGGGAGGTGCATTAGATTCAGCAAGATTCAAATACAGATTGGCAGAAGCTCTAGAAGCTCCAATTTCTGATGTTGACGGAATGGTAATCGCTGCACATAGTGATACTGGTATGTTACCACTATTGTCAAAAGCTACTAGAAACGGAGTTCCTGTAACTGCTTTCTTATCAGAAGAACAACAAGCTTATGTAGTAGAAGAAACCAAAGTAGGAGGAGCTACTCTTACTAAATTATTAGGAACTTCTGCTTGGTATGCACCAGGTGCTGCAGTTTCTGTAATGGTTCAGGCGATTGCTTGTGACCAAAAGAAAATGATCCCTTGTTCTCTAATGCTAGACGGAGAATATGGTCAATCTGATATCTGCCTTGGTGTACCTGCAATTATTGGTAAAAATGGAGTAGAGAAAATTGTAGAAATAGAACTTTCAGATGCTGAAAAAGAAAAATTTGCTACCGCAGCAGCAGCAGTAAGAGAAGTAAACGGAGATTTGAAATTCTAAGAATTTTAAAGCTTATATAATATGAAACGCATCATTTTTGGTGCGTTTTTTTGTTTTCTTTAACATTATTTAAAACTATTTGTGACACACCTCCGAAACAAAACCATTAAATTTGCCATACTCAACCAAAATTAAATTCTATGTTAAAAAAAATTACAATACTTGCCATTGCAATTTTATCTGTTGGAAGTGGCTATGCGCAAAAATCTGATGCGAATAAGCATGTAAAACCTTCACAAGAAGCTATACAAAAACCTAAATTAGTAGTAGGTTTGGTAATAGACCAGATGCGTTGGGATTATCTTTACAGATATCAATCCAAATATACAGACGGAGGATTCAAAAGATTATTAAATACTGGTTTTTCCTTAAATAATGTAATGATTCCTTATATTCCTACGGTTACCGCTCTTGGTCATACCAGTGTTTATACTGGTTCTGTACCTTCTATTCACGGTATAGCAGGTAATGATTGGACGGATAAATCTACCGGTAAAAATGTATATTGTACTACTGATACCTCTGTGCAAGCTGTTGGAACTAGCAATGCTAAAATTGGTCAGCACTCGCCTAGAAATCTTTGGAGCACTACCATTACAGACCAATTAGGAATGGCTACCAATTTTCGTTCGAAAGTGGTAGGTGTTTCACTGAAAGATAGAGCTTCCATTTTGCCAGCTGGTCATAATCCTACAGGTGCTTTTTGGTTTGATGATTCTTCTGGGGATTTTATCACCAGTTCTTATTATATGAATGATTTACCAACTTGGGTTAAAGACTTTAATGCTAAAAACTTACCTAAAAGTCTAGTAGCCAATGGTTGGGATACCCTTCTCCCAATAGAACAATATACAGAAAGTACTTCTGATAATAATAAATGGGAAGGTTTATTAGGTAGTGCCAAAACGCCTACTTTTCCTTATAGCAATTTGGCAGCAGACTACGAAGTTAAAAAAGATAATATCAGATCTACTCCTTTCGGGAACACACTCACCCTGAAATTTGCCGAAGCAGCAATAGATGGTTATCATATGGGAAGAAATGCAGATACAGATTTCTTGGCCATTAATATTGCTTCTACCGATTATGCAGGACACAAATTTGGTCCAAATTCCATCGAAGTAGAAGATGTTTACCTAAGATTAGACAGAGATTTAGCCGCGTTTTTCAAAATACTTGATGCTAAAGTAGGTAAAGGCAAATATTTAGTTTTCTTAACGGCAGACCACGGAGCAGCACACTCTGAAGGTTATATGGAAGCCAATAAAATGGCAACAGGATTTTTCGGGGAGGAATTTGAAAAAACATTAAATACAAAGTTGAAGGAGAAATTCGGGGAAGATAAAATGATTTGGGGAATAGATAATTATCAAGTTTATCTTAACCAAAATTTAATCAAAGAGAAAAACCTAGATACCGATAAAATAAAAGATGAAGTGCTTAAAATATTAAAAGCAGATCCTACCGTTTTATATGCTGTAGATTTAGATGAAGTAGCAGAAGCCAGCATTCCAGAGCCCATTAAAACTAGAATTATTAATGGTTATAACTGGCAAAGAAGCGGAGATATACAAGTAATTTCTCACGATGGTATGCTTCCTCCGTATTCCAAAACAGGAACTACTCACAGTGTTTGGAATTCTTATGACTCTCATATTCCATTGATTTTTATGGGAACAGGCATCAAAAACGGACAAAGCAATAAGCCTCATTTTATGACAGATATTGCGCCAACTTTGGCTCAGATTCTTAAAATTGAAAATCCAAGTGGTAACATAGGAAATCCTATTCCAGAGTTGACAGAAAAATAGTTTTGATATAGTTAAAACGTGCATTATTGCACGTTTTTTTACATTTTGTATTTCCAAAAACTCCAGATTTTTCGGTGTTCTAGGTAGTTTAAATCTTGTTCTTGTGCATACGCTTCGCGCTCGAAACAGATATTATGGTAAGCTAAATTTTTATCTTTGAGTTTAATGTACCAATAATAATATTCTACCACATACCAGAGGTAAAAAAAGATAATGAGAAGTTCTAATTGTTGATAAATATGTATTTTTTCGTGATTCATAAGAACTTTGTTGTTCTTTAAACTTTTGTCCCGAAGAAATATAAACGGAAATAGCGTAATCCCGTTAATTTTTGTTTTTTTCAGTAGTTTAAGTTGAAACACAATCATAAAACAAATATAGAATTTATGCGTTATAACTTATAAATAAAGGTTAAAAATTTTATTTGTAATTTTATGGAATGAAATTTGATAGAGATTTAAAAGAAAACATAGATTATTACTATAACGAACAAGGATATCGTGTTTTTACAGAAGCATATCATCTAAAACGTGGTTATTGTTGTAAAAGTGGTTGTAAACATTGTCCTTACGGTTATGATAAAAAAACAGATACTTTCAGAAAAATTAGTAAGAACCCAATAAATCATAAAAAATGAAAAGATATTTTTTACTTTTAGCAGCATCAGCAGCGCTTTTGGTTACTTCTTGTAGCCCATTTCAAGTAAGAACAGATTATGCTGAAACCGCACATTTTACAGATTATAAAACATATCAGTTTAGAGTTGATGATCTTAAAATCAATGATTTAGATAAAGATAGAGTACTGAACGAAGTTGCAAAAAGCTTACAATCTAAAGGCTTATCTGCATCACAAACTCCAGATTTAATTGTTAATCTGAAAGCTTCGCATAAAAAAATTGAAGACATTAGAGATGATAGACCTTACGGAATGTGGGGTTGGGGCGGTCCTTACGGTTGGGGCTGGGGAATGAACAGAACCTGGACTTCCGAGTACAACCGCGGTTCTCTAGTTATAGACATTGTAGATGCTAAAACCAATAAATTAGTATGGCAAGGTGTAGGAAGCGGTATTAATGTAGATTCTCCGAAATCTAAACAAAAACAAATTCCTGCAATTGTAACAGAAATGATGGCGAATTATCCGCCAGTTAAAAAATAAAATTTCTTTGAATTTTTACTTATAGTTTTTAAAACTTCGGGATGTCTTTTTAGGCGTCCCGAAGTTGTTTATTTTTCTTTCAAAAACTCTTAAAGAAATCTTAATACAAGTTAAATCTATGTCCTTTTTCATTCATATTGCCTAATTTTGCAAAGATGAAGCTTTTAGAACATAAAATTCCAATTGTAGAAATTCCTATCGAGAGCAAGGTGAGACTTTTCATCAAAAGAGAAGACCTTACTCACCCAGAAATTTCGGGCAATAAATATTGGAAAATGTTTTATAATGTTAAAAAATATCTAGAAAAAGAAGTTTCCGAAAGAAAAATAATCACTTTTGGTGGTGCTTTTTCTAATCATATTGCTGCCGCTGCCGCTTTGGGAAATGAATTCGGAATCAAAACTCTTGGCGTTATTAGAGGAAACGAATTAGAAGATTCTTGGCAAGAAAATCCCACTCTTTTTTCGGCTCATCAAAATGGTATGTCTTTCAGATTTGTAACCAGAGAAACTTATCGATACAAAGAAAAAATGATGAAAGAACTTCAAGAAGAATTTCCCGAAAGTTTAGTTGTACCAGAAGGTGGCACCAATGAAAATGCGGTAGAAGGGATACAATATATGCTTACCGATGAAACTAAGGATTTTGATTATATTTGCAGCGCTGTAGGAACTGGTGGTACTGTGTCTGGTTTGTCTAAATTTGCTCAGCCACATCAGAAAATTATCGGTTTCAAAGCAGTGAAGGATAATTCTCTGGAAAATAGGATTAAAAATTTATCAAAAAAAGATAATTTTATTTTGATAGATGCTTCAGATGGCGGTTTTGGTAAAATAACGGACGAAAATGTGCGTTTTATTAATGAGTTTTATCAATATTTTGGCATTGTTTTAGAGCCGGTATATACAGGGAAAATGTTGAGAAAAATTTTTGAAATGATTGCAGATGATTATTTCCCTGCAAATAGTAAGATTTTAGCTTTTCACACAGGTGGTTTACAAGGAATAGTTGGTGCTAATGAAATGCTGAAAAAGAAAAATAGAAATTTAATTTTATTACATGACAAAAATTAATAACCACAAAAAAAACAAAAGAAATACTTGAAAAAAAGTATTTCAAAAGTAAAAAAAGTAAAACATTTCGCTTTTTTTAACTTTTGGATAGCTTATAAACAGGTGAAATCTTTTGTCGCTTTTGCGGTTAAAAATATAATTTAAAAAATTGTCTTGTTCTAAATAATCTAATTAAAGTTTTTTAAATTTTAAATAAGTTCCGTAGGAACGAAAGGTTTGTAGAAAAAATATGATTATCAAAAGGAAGTTCCGTAGGAACGACACAAAAATATGAAGAAACTAATTGTAATATTTTCAATTCTAATGATTTCAAATTTCCAAGCACAACAAACTTGGAAAACAGAAGATCAATACATTCAAAAATTTGCGCACTTTGCAGTAGAAGAAATGGAGAAATATAAAATACCTGCTTCTATTACTTTGGCTCAGGGTTTATTAGAAACGGGCGGTGGACAAAGTATCTTGGCTCAACAGGGGAATAATCATTTCGGGATTAAATGCAAAGAAAATTGGACAGGCAAAACGATGAAATATACAGATGATGCACCTAATGAATGCTTCAGAGTGTATGATGATCCTAAACAGTCTTATGAAGATCATTCTGTTTTTTTGGTAAACAGACCATTTTATAGAGGGTTATTTGATTTAGATCCTAAGGATTATAAAGCTTGGGCTCACGGTCTTAAAAAAGCGGGTTATGCTACCAATCCTAAATATGCATATATTTTAATTTCAAAAATAGAAAAATACAGACTTTTTGAATTTGATAATGTTAAAAAAGAACAAGTTACAGAAAAATTGTTAGCCCTTTATCCTGATTTATCGAATGATAAAACATTTTTAGCTAAAAACCTTCCTCTACCAAAAGAAAAAATAGAAGATGTGCCGAAAGTGCTGGTAGATGCTCCTGAACCTGTAAAAATAACCAAAAAAGAAGTTTTACTTTCTATATTGATGAAAGCTCATCCTAATGAAGCTCTTAGATATATTGTAATTCCTGTAGAACCAGATTATGATGATGCTTCGGAAGTAAATTTAGAAGATATTTCTAAAAAATACGAAGTTTCTGTTTCTAAACTAATGAAATGGAACGAATTGACTTCTAATACTTTAAAAGAAGGACAAATTCTATTTCTAGAAAAGAAAAATTCTAGTGGAAGTATAGATACTTACAGAGCCGAAAAAGGAGAAAGTATGTATAGTATTTCACAAAAATTTGCCATTAGACTAGATAAACTTTATGACAAAAATCGTATGGAATATGGTGATAAGGTAAAAGAAGGTCAAATTATTTATCTCAAAAACAGAAAGCCTAGAAATTAATCAAATATCATTAATCAATTATGATTTACCAAAGAAGTTCAGCGTTATTCGAAGAAGCGTACCAATATATTCCAGGAGGTGTTAATTCTCCAGTTCGTGCATTTAAATCTGTTGGCGGAGTTCCTATTTTTATGAAATCTGCAAAAGGCGCATATCTTACCGATGCAGATGATAGAACGTATGTAGATTACATCAATTCTTGGGGACCAGCAATTTTAGGACATACTCATCCCGAAGTTTTAGAAGCCGTAAAATTACAAGCAGAAAAAGGCTTTTCTTTTGGAGCGCCTACAGAATTAGAAACCGAAATTGCAAAATTTATCATCGAAAATGTTCCGA
>ERZ650302.885-NODE-885-length-16901-cov-21.139677_pt1 | contig 16901 bp, 13 predicted proteins | sample MGYA00376238_ERZ650302 | MGnify/ENA primary metagenome ERZ650302 (study PRJEB26733, sample SAMN07839298) | wastewater metagenome | biome: urban; feature: wastewater treatment plant; material: waste water | place: USA: North Carolina | collected 2016-04-28 ... | reverse complement strand
AGTTGATCTGCTTTTCCTGATATTGAATGATAAAATATTTTTATTTTACTTTGAGTTTTTTCAACTACATAAAAAACATCTTTTATATAATCTTTGTCCGAAATATCTAATGAATGTCCCCAAAAATAAAATTCTAAATCTTGTGGTATTTTATAACTGATTAATTCAATAATTCCATCTAAAAAAAGATAATCAGTATTCTTATGAAGTTTTTGAAAATACTTTGTAAACTGAAAAAGTTTATCTTTTTTTAAAGAATCATCTATTTCATCTACTCCTAAAACTATTTTTAAATTTTCAAAATTTCGATCCCAATTCTCAATTGATCTTCCATGCAAAAAATCTATATCTTCCTTTGTAGAATCATTTTTTGTATATAATTTTTGATAAGAATTAGTATAATTAAATGAATATATTTTAGTTACAGCATTGAATAAAAATTTTTCATTTTTAAAAATAAAATTTTCTTTTTTTTCTTTTATAAAATTATCATAAAATGGATTAACAATAAATTCAATATAATCATTAAAAATTCCAATAAATTCTTCTAATGATTTGTAAATAGAATCAAAAAATTCTTTTTCCTTATAATACTGAATAACTTCTTCTATTACAACAACATAATATTCATTTAATTTAGAATTTTTAGAAAATTTATATCTATCAAATAATCCAAATAAAACTAAGATATCACGTTGAAAATTATTATTAAAAAATTTATTACCATAACCTTCTTCTGCAATAAAATAGCTAGAGCCAGTTGTTGAAAAATATTTCTTTTTTATTGTAGAGAATGAACCATCATGAAACTTATCAAAATAATCACTAATACTACTCAGAACTCTATTTATTTCTGTCTCAAAATCTATCCAAGTATCAATTTTATTTTCTTCAACAGTCTTTAAATATTGAAACCAATTATTCGTTTTAAGCCTATCTTGAATTGATTTTAATTCTTCAGAATTAAATTTAATATTTTGAAAATCATAATAATTTAAAATCCCATTATAAAAAAACTTATCTTTTTGTTTAAAATCTTCATTAAATAAATCTGAAAAGCTTACTTCAGAATCAGAAAAATCATAATTTTCTATTTCTCTTAAAATAGTTATTAAATGGTTATATTTTGTAGGCAAAAAATGCCTCAAATCAAATCCATTACCTAAAATTACAATTTTATCTGCCATAATATTTAATATCTGTAGTTCCTAGGGAACTCCCTACCAAAATCTACATTTTTGCTACAAACCTTTTGCTTCTACGAAGCAATTTTTAAAAATTAATATTGATTTCTTAAAAAAGCAACCTCAACAATACTCCAACTCTACCATTCTCCAACTCTACCATTCTCCAATTCTCCCACTCTCAAACTCTCCAATTCTCCCACTCAAAATCAATGCGCTTCCAACCAATTTTTACCAACGCCTACTTCCACCAAAAGCGGAACTTGTGTTTCCACGGCAGATTCCATTTCGGTTTTTATGAGGTAAGTTGCCACTTCTACTTCTTCGGTTGGTGCTTCAAAAACCAATTCGTCGTGAACTTGCAACAGCATTTTGGTTTTTAGTTTTTCTTTTTCAAAAACTTTATCGATGTTAATCATCGCAATTTTGATAATATCGGCTGCAGAACCTTGTATTGGCGCATTTACAGCGTTTCTTTCGGCGTGAGCTTTCACTACAAAATTGGCAGAATTAATGTCTTTCAAATGACGTTTTCTGTTGAATAAAGTTTCTACATAACCCAATTCACGGGCTTTTTGCACTTGTTCTGCCATCCAAATTTTCAATTTAGGGTAGGTTTCGTAGTAAGAATCGATGAGTTGTTTCGCTTCAGTTCGGGAAAGTCCGGTTTGTTCTGCCAAAGCAAAAGCACCTTGTCCGTAAATAATTCCAAAATTCACGGTTTTTGCTTGTGAACGCTGCGTTTTGGTAACATCTTCCAAAGGAATTCCGAATAATTTTGCAGCGGTAGAAGCGTGAATATCTTCCCCATTTTGGAAGGCTTTAATCATATTTTCTTCTCCCGAAATTTCGGCAATTAAACGCAATTCTATTTGAGAATAATCGGCTGAAATAATCTTTTTACCTTCACCCGAAACAAACGCACCTCGAATTTGTTGACCACGCAAAGTTCTAATCGGAATATTCTGCAAATTCGGGTTTACGGAAGCCAATCTACCAGTTGCAGCCGTAGTTTGCGAGAAATTGGTGTGAACTCTGTTATCGGTTTTATCAATTTGACTTGGCAAAGCATCAACATAAGTTGATTTCAATTTTTGGTACGTTCTGTATTCTAAAATATGTTTTATGATTTCGTGTTTGTTCGCCAATTTTTGCAAAACATCTTCGGAAGTAGCGTATTGTCCAGTTTTTGTCTTTTTTGCTTTCGGATCGAGTTTCATTTTTTCAAACAAAATTTCGCCCAACTGTTTTGGAGAATTCATATTAAATTCTTCGCCGGAAAGTTCAAAAATTTCTTTTTCTAAATTTCTTAAATCGTTTTCTAAATCAATGCTTTCTTGTTTTAGCCAATTTTCATCGAGGGAAATTCCCGCCAATTCCATTTTTGCCAAAACCTTCATCAAAGGCATTTCAATTTTATAAAATAAATCTTCGAGGTTTTCTTTTTTGAGTTGAGGCGCGAAAAGTTCGTATAATTGAAACGTAATATCAGCATCTTCCGCAGCGTATTCTGTGGCTTCAAGTAAATCCACATCACGGAAAGTTCCCTGATTCTTCCCTTTTTTGCCAATTAAAGTTTCTATGGAAACTGGTTTGTAATCGAGGTACATTTCCGAAAGATAATCCATTCCGTGTCTTCCATCAGGATTGAGGAGATAATGCGCGATCATCGTATCGAAAAGGGTTCCTTTGATTTCCACACCGTATTGATGAAGCACTTTTAAGTCGAATTTCAAATTATGAGCAATTTTCAAAACGTCTTCTTTTTCAAAAAATGACTTGAAAATTTCCAAAGTTTCCAACACTTCTTCCCTTTTCTCCGAAAGCGGAATGTAATATGCCAAACCTTTTTTATAGGAAAAACTCATTCCCACCAATTCGGCTTCTAACTCATTGAGAGAAGTAGTTTCTGTATCAAAACACACCGATTTTTGAGCCATTAAATTTTTAACCAAAATTTTCTGTGCTTTTGGCGTGTCGATAAATTGATACAAATGATCATTATCTTTCACCGTTTTTTTAGTGGAAGTCGCTTGTTCTAATTCTTCGAAATTGGCGAATAAATCTAATTGCATTGCTTTCTGCTGTCCGCTTTCTGCTTTCTGCGAAACTAAATTTGAGGTTTTTAATTCAACAGTTTGCTTCGCTTCGCTCGCAATGACAGCCGATTGCTGATTGCTGATTGCTGATTGCTCATTAAATGCTCTATACAAATTTTCGTACAATCTTCTAAATTCAATTTCATCAAAAACTTCTCTTACTTTTTCAAAATCAGGCGTTTCTAAATCGTATTGTTCTTGGTTAAATTCTACGGGAACATCACAAATTATTGTTGCCAATTTTTTAGATAAAATCCCTCTTTCTGCCGAATTTTCTACCTTTTCTTTGAGTTTTCCTGTGAGTTGATCTGTATTTGCCAAAAGATTTTCTATACTTCCGAATTCTTTTAAAAACTTCATTGCCGTTTTTTCGCCAACACCTTCTAATCCTGGGATATTATCTACTGCGTCTCCCATCATTGCAAGAAAATCGATGACTTGTTTTGGGTCTTCAATTTCATATTTGGCTTTCACTTCATCTACGCCCAAAATCTCTACATCGCCACCTTTCATCGCAGGTTTATAGATTTTAATTTTATCGGTAACCAACTGTGCAAAATCTTTATCTGGCGTTACCATAAAAGTATTGTAACCTTCCTTTTCTGCTTTGCAAGCGATGGTCCCGATCACATCATCTGCTTCGTAACCTTCCACACCCAAAATCGGAATGTGCATTGCTTCCAGAATTCTGTGAATGTACGGAACGGCAATTTTTATCGCTTCTGGAGTTTCAGAACGATTGGCTTTATAATCTGCAAAATCGTCGGTTCTTACACTGGCTTTCCCTACATCAAAAACCACTGCCAAATGCGAAGGTTTTTCTCTTCTAATTAACTCAATTAAAGAATTGGTAAATCCAAAAATTGCGGAAGTATCTAAACCTTTAGAAGTAAGTCTAGGATTTCGGATAAGTGCATAATAGCCACGAAAAATCATCGCATACGCATCAATTAAATAAAGTCTTTTGTCTGCAGAATTTGTCATAAAAGCAAAGATAGGGAAAAGTCGGAAGTTGGAAGTTGGAAGTTGGAGGAAATTTTCGAGAAGTTAAGAGTTAAGGATTTTCCTCGAAAAATAAATATTTGAATCAAGTATTTTTCTTAGTTTTAGAAAAAATTAAATTCTATGAAAAAATACTTTCTTGTTGTCAATTTGTTCTTGTTTTCGATATTTTCTTTAGCTCAAAATAATGAAAAATCTATCCCCGAAAAATTAGTTCAGCAACAATTAATTGCTTACAATGCTAGAAATATTGAAGCTTTTTTAGAACCTTATTCAGAGGATATAGAACTTTATATGTTCCCCAATCAATTGCTAGGAAAAGGGAAGGGTTTTATGAGAAAAGATTATGCCGAAATGTTTAAAAATACGCCTAATTTACACTGCGATATCAAGAACAGAACTGTTTTAGGCAATACAGTTATTGACCACGAAGTGGTTTCTGGTTTTGGGTCTAATCATCTGGAAGCGATTGCGATTTATGAAATCAAGAATGATAAAATTGCTAAAGTCTATTTTATTCAAAAATAGGTTAAAAAAAATCCAAGAAATTGAACTCTTGGATTTTCTTATTTTATATATTTTGCAAATTTTTAATTTACTAAAAATAAAGCATTGCTAAACAACAAAATTCCATTCTCCCAAAATGCTCTGAAAAGTGGATTATCAATCATATAAATTACTTTTCCTGAGCCTTTGCTTTCTACTGCAAAACTTACTGTTTCTGGTAATTTTTTGCCAAAGTCGTGACCGATATAACCATAACTTTTATAATTTTTAGGAACATAAGCTACATTATTAGCTCCTTTTAACAGAGAATATATTTTATCTCCTGTTTTTAAACTATAATATTTTTTGCCCAAACCGAAAGATAGAGGATGAGTAACATCTAAATTGTTTTCAATAATAGCACCTGGAATAGAATTGGCTAGCATTCTTCTTTCTTCATTTCCAGAATCTAAAAAACGTTCTTTCAGTTCTTTTTCTTTTTTGGCTTTTTCGGCGGCTTGTTTTTCTTCGTCAGTTGCATAAGGATTTAGCGAATAGCCGTCTTTTCCGTCAAAAATATTAAGAGCGCCATCTATTGCAATTACTTTTCCGCCGTTGTTTATCCATTCATTTAATCTTTTTAGATCACTTTCAGAGAAATTATATCTTCCGTCTGCCAAAACCAAAGTGTTGAATTCAAAGAGTTTTACGTTTCTTAATTTGTCTTGATCTACAATGGTTACAGGATAGTTCAGAATTTCATCAAAATAATACCAAGCTGCTCCAAATTCGGTAGAAGTAACGCCATTACCAGAAAGCAAAAGTACTTTCGGAGCTTTCATTAAAGGAAAATTTTCTCCGCCAAGATCTTTAGCATTTTTAGAAAAACCTGTGGCAATGGTCGCAAAATCATTTTTCTTTTTCACGATTTCTGCTACAGTGTTTTCAAAATCTGCAATTTTAGGATTGTCTCCTTTGGCAATCATAAGACCACCCGGTTCTATGGTTACATCTCCGAAAACAGCTTGTTTCATGGCATATCTTACTTTAATATCTTTCTGGTGAAGTTGTGCCAAAATTTCTGCTGAAGTTCTATTATTCCAAGGGACATAAAATGCATAAACGGTTTTTGGGATAGATTTAGAAGCAGTTTCTGCTACATTTTTAGTTTTTAGATTGAGTGCATTTTTTACAGCATAGCCTTGTACACCATACGCAAGAGGAAGATTCCAAGCGGTAATGTCATAAGAAAGGCTATCTGTCATTTTATTAGTTGGTTCAAATAAAATTTGAGTAAAAACGGCTTTCGGTTGATCTACTTTTACAATCAAATCGTTGGGTTCTACAGAGAAACTTTCGTCTTTTTTTGTATAATAATTAAAACCAGATGCGCTAGATTTTTCGGTAGCGTAAGAATATTCTATTTTATTAATTTTCAGTAAGTCAGCTAATTGATACAGTTTTGGGTTGTTTTTTAAAATGTACGTTGCATATTTACCTTTCATTTGAGTTCTAGGATTGTTCATAAAATTTTTAAATCCTTTCAATAAAGGGTCAACTTGCGAAGCCGAAGTTTCTACTACTGCCAAAACCGCGGTTTTATGATGTGTTAATCTATCTTTTATGGTAAGATTTACCCCGTTTTCCATCGTGATTTCTCTACCAGCTCTTATTCCGCCCTGTTCTAGAGTCATACCAACTGCGCCGTTGTACATAGGATAGGTATCTCCGTAACTAGGATAAAAAAGGTCAAATCTTTCACTGGTGTTATACATCCAATTATTGGCATCAAATTTAGCTGCGATATTTTTCCCTAATAATTTATGAAAATCTTTTTGATAAGCTTCTATAAATTCGTGCTGAGGCTCTGCTGCAGGAGGAAAAAAGTATGGAGAATCGTACCCTTGTTCGTGTACATCTGTATGTACTTGTGGCATCCATTGGTTATAAAGTGCCATTCTTTGTTTGGTTTCAATTTGAGTTTGCCAAGCCCAATCTCTGTTCATATCAAAAAGATAGTGATTGTATCTTCCGCCTGGCCATTCTTCGGCGTGTTCTCTGTCAAATTTATTTGGATTGGTATTTTTACCCGAAATTTCTCTCAGCCAATTTCCGTATCTGGAATAACCATCAGGATTAATACAAGGGTCTAAAATAACGATGGTATTTTTAAGCCATTCTTTGGTGGTTTTGTTGTCTGGATTTGCCAGTTCATACGCTACAGAAAGTGCACTTTCTGTTCCTGCCCATTCGTTTCCGTGTACGTTAAAACTTAACCAAACAATTAATTTATTTCCAATGGTAGTTGAGGTTTTAGGAGCTAAACCAATAGAAGCTAAGTTTTGAAGTCTTATTTGTTCTAAATTGGCTAAATTTTCTGGAGTAGAAATATAGTAAACATTCAGATTTCTATGTTCCGAAGTTTCTCCATATTTCTGATGTTTTACATAGGGAGTTTGTGTAGTAAGGTAATTGAAATATTCTTCTACCTGATGATAATGGGTAATTTGTTTGCCATAATTGGGCAAAAATTCAAAAGGACTTTTTATTTGTGCAAAAGTCAAAACGCTAATGTTAATCCATAACAGTAGTAATAATTTTTTCATATCAAATCAAAATTTTATCAAAAATAGTGAATATATCCTAATAGTAATAGGGTTTTAAATAAAAAAATCCAAAACAATTAAGTCTTGGATTTTTTTATTGGAAATTATTTTTTAAATTTCTTTTTGACCAATTTCATTAATTTCAGAATAATTGCTTTTGGGATCTGCTCCATATTCATTATTACCTCTTGTCCCTTCAGTTGCAAACAATACAATTAGCCAAATTCCACCAATTAAGGGAACTAGTGCAATAAAATACCACCAACCACTTTTTCCTACATCATGTAGTCTTCTCACAGCAACAGCCAATCCTGGAATAAACATAAATAAGGCATAAATCAAATAAAGAAAACCATAAGGAATACCTTGTTTAAATGTAAGTCCAAGAACGTTGTCTAAAACTGCTGCACAAATTGCAAAAATCATGTTAAATAGAAAAAACATCCAATATTCTTTTCTTCTTGCTCTTCCACTAAAATCAGAATACTGTTTTAATACTTTTAAATACCAATTCATAGTTAATTGTTTTTGTTGATTATAATTTCAAAGATATAAAAAAATCCAAAACAATTAAGTCTTGGATTTTAAAATTATCAAAATGATTTTGAAGTTCTATTTATTTACTTCTTTACAGGAATATTTTTCAAGATTTCCTGTAAATATCTCCAGAATTTTTGGGTTGATGAAATGCTTGCTCTTTCGTCTGGAGAATGTGCTCCTTTAATCGTAGGCCCGAAACTTACCATTTCCATTTTTGGATAATTTGCACCTATAATTCCGCATTCTAAACCAGCGTGACAAGCCACTACGTGCGGTTTTGCTCCGAAATCTTTTTCGTAGATTTCTGTCATTATTTTAATGATTTCCGCGCCAGGTTTTGGTTTCCAACCAGGATAAGAGCCAGAAAATTCTACTTCCATTCCTGCCAGTTCAAATACAGATTTTAATTGTTCTGCAACTGCCATTTTGTTCGATTCTACAGAAGAACGAGACAAATTTAGAATTTTTAAAGCCCCATTTTTTAATTCTACTCTTGCGATATTATTAGAAGTTTCTACCAAATTTTCTACATCTGGAGACATTCTGTAAACACCGTTGTGAGCAGATTTTAATGCTAAAATGATTTTTTTAGAATCTTCTGTACTTAGTCCTTGTTCAGAGGCAGACGTTTTTTCAAAACTAATGCTTAAATCTTTCTCTACAGAAGCAAATTCTTCTAAAATTTCAGTTTTTAAAGTTTCTAATTTTTGTAAAAATTCTTCCACATTTTTTACCGAAACAACAGCGTGAGCTTCTCTAGGAATTGCATTTCTCAATCCGCCTCCATCAATAGAGATTAATTGAATTTCGTTATCAATTCCCGTGTAAAGCAATCTTCCTAAAATCACATTAGAATTTCCAAATCCTTTGTGAATGTCCATTCCAGAATGCCCACCTTGCAAACCTTTGATGTCAATTTTCACAAAATTTGGTGAAGTAGTGGTAAGCTGATAGTTCGCAGAAGCGGTTACATCTATTCCTCCAGCGCAACCTATATCAATTTCGTCATCTTCTTCGGTGTCTAAATTTAGGAGAATTTCGCCAGTTAACAGCCCCGCTTTTAAACCAAGAGCTCCCGTCATTCCGGTTTCTTCATCGATGGTGAAAAGTGCTTCAATTGAAGGATGAGCAATGTCTGAGCTTTCTAAAATACTCATAATAGCCGCAACTCCCAATCCGTTATCTGCGCCTAGAGTAGTGCCTTTTGCTTTTACCCAATCTCCATCTGCATACATTTCAATTCCTTGTGTTTCGAAATCGAAATCTACATCACTGTTTTTTTGGCAAACCATATCAAGGTGAGATTGCAAAACAATCGTTTGGCGGTTTTCCATTCCAGATGTGGCAGGTTTTCTGATGATTACATTGCCTACTTCGTCTTCTGTGGTTTCTAAATTGAGATTTTTGCCGAAATTTTTAATGAATTCAATAACTTTTTCTTCTTTTTTAGAAGGTCTCGGAACTGCATTTAAAGCAGCGAAATTCTTCCAAATATTTTGAGGTTCTAAGTGTGTAATAGACATTTTTTAAAATTTGTTCAAATTTACGATTTTGATATTTGAATTCTGTTGAATTTGCTAAAGAAATTTAATCAAAAGCAATCAACATTTCTACAACTAACGAATTATCCTTTAGCTCTTTCTAGAAGCACCATCATCATTAAACTCAAAACCACCAAGGTTTCTTCGTGATCAGGAATGTCATTGATTTGGTCTAACTGAAATTTTCTTCCGAAAAAGGAAGGCATTTTTTTAAGACGATAAATTTCTTTTCCATTATTATCGTGAACAATATAACTAGGATTAAGGAAATACCCTGTAAACATCCCAATAATAGGAATTTCGCCTACCATTCCGTCTAGAACTTTTACCCAAGCATTTTCTTCTTGAACTTTGTATTTTTGAGTATCATTTTGGTCGAAAATATTGTAAGTAGCTTTCCAAATAGAACGCATGCCTTTTCTGGCAATTTTTCCTAAATTTTTACCAAAAGAATCTGTAATTGCATAACTTGCATTGAAATCGATCCATTGATTGGCTCTAATTCTGAAATTTTCTTGCGACTTACTTTCGTTGTTGAAAACCACAACATCTTCTTTCAGTCTAAACATTTTCTGGCGAACATAAGCCAAAGAATTTTCGTTGCTGTCTGTGATGGTAAAATCACTTGATAAAGTGGTAAGTTTGAACTTTAAAAATAAAGGATATTGTAAATTTTGCATAAAGATATTTTTTATAAAGATAATTTTAATTTTTAAATTTTCAAATTAAAAGGTACTTTTGTGAGATGAATTTTCCTAGTAAAGTTTTAGAGAAAGCGGTAGAAGAAATTTCGGGATTGCCTGGTATTGGTAAGAAATCTGCACTCAGATTGGCTTTGCATTTGCTTCGTCAACCACAATCTCAAGGTTTGGCGTTGGGAAATGCCCTTCAAAAATTGGTTACAGATATTAAGTATTGCCAAGAATGTCATAATTTTTCTGATGAAGATATTTGCGAAATTTGTAGCAACACAAAAAGAAGTGACGAAATTCTTTGCATTGTAGAAGATGTGAGAGATGTAATGGCGATTGAGAATACTTCTAAATTCAATGGTAAATATTTAGTTTTAGGTGGTAAAATATCGCCTATGGAAGGAATAGGACCTAACCAACTCAATATTTCTTCTATCGAAAAAAAATTAAACGAAGGAAGTGTAAAAGAACTTATTTTTGCGCTTTCTGCTACGATGGAAGGAGATACTACGGCGTACTATTTGTATAAAAAATTCAAAGAATTTCCGGTTACTTTTTCTAGTATTGCACGTGGAATTGCAGTAGGAGATGAATTGGAATATGCTGATGAAATTTCACTAGGTCGTTCTATTGTAAACCGACTTCCGTATAACGAAAAATCGTAAAATTTTGAAATTATCTATCATCATTGTTAATTATAACGTTACTCGTTTGCTTAGAAATTGTTTGAATTCTATTCAACAATATATTTCTAATGTAGATTATGAGGTAATTGTGATGGATAATCTCTCTCCTGATAGTTCTTGGAAGGTTTTAATTGATGAATTTCCGACGGTGAAATTTATAGAAAATACGTCAAATGAAGGTTTTGCTAAAGCCAATAATAAAGCAGCAAAATTAGCTACAGGAGAATATATTTTACTTTTGAATCCTGATACAGAGTTTGAAGGAAATATGATGAAAGAAATTCTGGATTTTACAGACTTGCAGTCTAATTTTGGTTGTCTAGGTGTGAGACTTCATGATTTGGAAGGAAAATTTTTACCAGAAAGTAAGCGCTCTGTTCCTAGTGTTTATAATAGTTTTGAGAAATTGTTTACTCCTTTTTCTTCGAAAAAAAAATCAAAAAAAGGATATTATAGAAATGATATTGCCGAAACAGATATTGCCGAAGTTGATGTAATTACGGGCGCTTTTTTGCTAATGAAGAGAAATTTGTATTTAGAAATTAATGGTTTAGACGAAACGTATTTTATGTACGGCGAAGATATAGACCTTTGTTATACTTTGATAAGAAAAGGTTACAAAAATTGGTATTTTGGAAAAAGTTCGGTGCTTCACATCAAAGGAGAAAGCACAGTGAAAGACAAAAAATATTTGGAAAATTTTTATGGAGCAATGCAGATTTTTATTCGGAAATATTATAAAAAGCAAAATCCTGTTCAGTATCTGTTCTTGAAATTAGGATTAAAAGTTCGGCATTTTATTGCAAAACTTCAGTTAAAATAAAAGCGGTTTAGAAAATTTCTAAACCGCTTTTTGTATTATTAAATAATCTAATTACTTCGTAGTAGGAAGATTAGTAGCTTTTTGAGCTGGCGCCTGTGGAGCTGAAGTTGCTTTTTCTTTCTTAATAGGGGCATCGTTGTAGTTAGCAGCTGGTTTTGCTGTAAGAATTACACTTAAGAATATTAAAACTATAATGATACTTGCTAAAACCCAAGTCGCTTTTTCCATAAAATCATTGGTTCTTTGTACACCAAACTGTGCAGTAGAGCCACCAAATGTAGAAGAAAGACCTCCACCTTTTGGGTTCTGTGCCATAATGATGATGATTAATAAAACCGATGCTATGATGATTAACACCATGAAAAGATTAAATATAGTGCCCATTTTTCTTTTAAATTTTGAGTGGCAAATATAAGTATTTTATACGAATTATAAAATTTATTTTCAATAAGTTGGAGGTAATAAAAAAAGCGACAAATTTTTGTCGCCTTTTATTGGATTAAATTTCTAAAATTTATTTGAAATCTTCGTCTTTAGCTTGGTTTACAGAGTATGAATTTATTTTCATTTCTATCTCTTGTCCCATCATAGTTTGTTTGATGGTATAAGGTAGTTTCACACCGTTTACGTCTTTGTAATCAGAGAAATAAGTAGGGATTTCCATTTCTTGAGCTCCCATTTTTTGTTTCTGAATTTCGCCAACTTTTAAACCTGTTTTTACACTGTAATAATAAGTAGTGTCATTATCTTTTACTACATAAACATCTTCACCATTTACTTTTTCTATACCACTTAATTTGTAATCTGCAGATTTACCAAAATTTAATTCAGGGAAAATTTCAGATTTTTTTGCAAATTTTGTAGCCATATCTGCTGGTAAATCCATTTTTTGACCTTGAGCTACCATATAACCTTTAGAACCATCAAATGCAATTTTTTGCATACTGTTTCCTGCCATACTTACATCCATAAAGAATTTACCACCTTTACCTTGTATGTTTTTAAAGGCAAGTTCCATTCCTTGGATTTTTGCAGTAGCATCTGAACTTAGCGTATTGAATTTTGCTAAATTGTCTTTACCTCCTACAGCAGCAATGTATTTATCTGCAATAGAACTTACTGTAACATTAGCATCTAATTGCTTAGCGGAAGGTTTGCTAGATAAATTGGCATTTTTGTCATAATATTTCACAGGATAGCCCAATTTTTCTAAACCATCTGCAATATCGGCTGCTTTACCCGCTACAAAAATTCTGCTTTGTTTAGGAAAGATGGTGGCATTTACTGCTTTTGTTACGTCTGCTTCTGTAACTTGGTCTATAGATTTTAGGTAATTGCTATAAAAATCAGCAGGCAAATTATTTACTTTTTGGTTAAGAGCAAATCTAGCAATGGTTTCTGGCTTTTCCAGTGACATAATGAAGTTTCCTTTCATTTTGGCTTTGGCATTTGCCAATTCTTCTGGTTTTACTTTAGAAATTCCATTAATTTCGGTCAAAAATTCTTTTACAGCTTTGTCTGTAACTTCGTTTCTTACGCTAGCATTAGCAGAAAATTCTGGCATATACTTGTTGGTGCTCATGTCAGAATATGCACCGTAAGTAAACCCATTTTTTTCTCTTAAATTCATAAAAAGTCTAGCTTCTGCACCTCCTCCCAAAATGTAATTAGCAATTACAGCTGGGAAATAATTAGCATCCGTCATTTTTAAGGTATTCACATTCCCTACATTTACAATAGATTGTACAGCAGCAGGAACATCTACCACGTTTATTTCTGTAGCCGCAACATTAGAAACTGGGGTTACCGCAGCAAATTTGGTATTAGATTTTTTCCAACCGCTAAATGCTTTGGTAATAAGAGTTTTTACTTCATTGAATTTTACATCTCCTACAATTACCAGATAAGCATGGTCTGGAGCGTAATATTTTTTGTAATTATTTTGTACGTCTTCTAGTGTAATTTTTTTAATGCTCTCTTCGGTTTCAAATTCTCCTCTTGCTGTATTTTTACCATAGATAAGAGCATTGTTTACTCTATTAGCAATAGATTGAGCATTTTTTTCGTCTGCTTTTAGACCTTCTAAAGCTCTTTCTTTATCATCTTGAATTTCCTTGGCATTAAAATTAGGATTAATGATAGCATCTGCCATTAAATTTAAAACTTGCGGGAAATATTTAGATAAAGAATTAGCAAAAGCACCATTAGAACTAAATCTTACACTAGCACCTAGATAATCTACTTTTTTATTAAAATCATCTTTGCTGATGGTTTTGGTACCTTTTCCTATTTGATCTGCCATCAGAGAATTTACTCCAGCTTTTTCACCTTCGTAGATTGGTGGTCTATCCATAGAAAGATTAGCACTTACTCTAGGTAATTTGTTGTTTTCTACTACCATAACTTGCAATCCGTTTGGTAGGGTAAATGTTTTTGGTTTCGCAATGTTAATGGTAGGCGTAGCACCTGGTTTTGGCATCGCATTGAGGTCTATTTGTTGTGCTGATAACATTCCTGTAAACAAAAATGCGGCAGCGATATATGATAATTTTTTCATTGTTTAACGTTTAATTTTATTAATAAAGATTATCTTAATCCTGTGTTCTGCTTATTTTTTTTCAGGAATGTAATTAATGATTACTCTTTGGTTAGAGTTAAGATATTTTTCAGCTGCTTTTTTCAGGTCTTCTCTGGTGATAGATCTGTAAATGTCTATTTCTTTATTAATTAAATTGGTGTTGCCCATCAATACGTTATAAGTAGCCAAAGAAGATGCAATACCTTGAATGCTAGAATTAGAGTTTACAAACTGGTTTTCGAATTGATTTTGAAGTTTTTGGTAATCTTCTTGCGAAATAAGTTCTGTTTGTAGCTTTTTAATTTCAGAATCTATGTCAGATTGTAATGTAGCTTTGGTGGTAGCTCCCATAGGAATGGTAAAAAATGCAAATACACCACCATCTTCCATGCCTAGGTTAAAGGCTTGTACAGCAAGAGCTTTTTTATCTTGGTCAACTAATTTTTTGTAAAGAACAGACGATTTTCCGTTGCTAAGGTAAGTAGAAAGCATTTGCAATGCATAAGCATCTTTTTCTTTATTAGAAGGTGTTCTATATGCAAATACATACGCCGGAAGTTGTATGTTAGCATCTGTAACAGTTACTTCTTTTTCTTGAGTTATAGGCGCATCTTTAGTGAAATTTTTAGGAAAAACCTCACCTTTTGGGATGCTTCCGTAGTATTCTGCAATCCATTTTTTGGTTTGTTCTGGCTTTAAATCTCCAGCTACCACCAAAGTAGCATTGTTCGGAACGTAATATTTTTTATAAAAATCTAAAAATTCATCTAATTTAGCCGCATTTAGGTCTTCCATAGAACCAATTGTAGGCCAATGATATGGGTGATTAGTATATAAATTATTAAGAATAGCAGTTAATAGATTTCCATAAGGTTGGTTATCCATTCTCATTCTTTTTTCTTCTTTTACTACTTCTCTTTGGGTATCTACTCCAATTTGATTAATTACAGCGTGGCGCATTCTTTCTGCTTCCATCCAAAGTCCTAATTGTTCGTTGTTTGAAGGGAAGGTTTCATAGTAATAAGTTCTGTCGCTAGTTGTATTAGCATTGTTTTGTCCGCCGTTAGAAGCTACAATTTTCATCCATTCTCCTCTTTTAATATTGGGAGTTCCTTCGAAAAGTAAATGTTCAAAAAAGTGAGCAAAACCAGTTCTTCCTTTTACCTCATCTTTAGAACCTACATGATACATTACACCAGTGGTAATTACAGGCGCAGAATTGTCTTGATGAAGAATTACGTGGAGACCATTTGGGAGATCATACTCCTCAAATTTTATTTGCTGTGCATTTATTGCAGTACCTAGAAATGCGATTGCAGCAAATGATAATAAAGTTTTTTTCATTGATAATGATATTTTTTTATTAGTAATGATGAATGAATTAATGTTACATAATTTATTATAATTTATTTTTTCTGAAACAGTATTTTAGTTTTAAGTCAGGAATGCTCCTATTTTCTATTTTTTTTAAAAATTTGATTAATATAATAATTTACAATTTTTGTACATTTAGTAGCACCATCAGAATGCAAATGATCAGCATCATAAAAATCTTCATTTGAAAACCGTTTGTCTTTAAACAAATTAAGGTAGCTTACATTATCATTTTTTTTAGCAATTATTTTGCATGTGTTTTGGATTTTTTTTAGTTTAATTTGGTTTACACCTTCAGAAAAATAATTAGTAACAGGCATATTTAGTAATATGACTTTTATTTTTCTTTTTTTACAAACGTTTATCATAGATTGAATTCTGTCTATATTGTCTTTAAAATCAATTAAATTATCTTCTATGTTTTTTACTCTTGTTAAGGCTGTGTTTTTTAGTATAGGAGTCTTTTTTTCTTTGGTATAGTTTATGCCGAAACCATTTTTATCGCAATTGGTAATTGTCTTTTCTTTTAGGTATTTTAAAAGAAGTTTAGTATTTGCATTGAAATTTTTTGTTGACGATAAAAAATATTTGGTAAAATCATGGGATGAGTTAGGATTAAATGCAGTATTATCTGGAGTTTTGCCTATAATGAAACTGATATTTGTGTTAGCTTTTTCTATTTTGGCAGGAGTAGGAATATTGAATACGATGATGATGGTTGTTCATGAAAGAAAATATGAAATAGGTGTTTTAAAGGCTCAAGGGCTAAGAAATATAAAAATATTAAAATTATTTGTATTGGAAGGCTTTATAATGGGAATATTAGGAAGTTTTTTAGGAATATTATTAGGAGGAATAGTTTCTTATTATTTTTCCATTCATGGAATAGACTTAGGAGGCGTCCTAAAAAATTTAGGAGATAACATAAACGTTAAAAGTAAAATATTTATGGATTTTTCTTTGATAATTTTTTTATATCCTTTTCTTGCAGGAATAATAGTTAGTATTTTAACAACATTAATAGCAGTAGTACCAGAACTAAAATTAGAAGCAGTAAGAAATTTAAGGGGGGAATAGTAATGAAAAAAATTATATTTTTAGTATTAATAAGTTTAAATATATTTGCAATAACACCAAGTGAAATTTTAAAAAAAGTTGACTATAACATGACTCCAATGACAATAAAATATGATGCAAAGATGATTATTCATCAAGGAAATTCAATACTTAAGAAGGAAATGAAAGTGACAGCAAAAGGAGCTGATTTAGGGTATATAGAATTTGTAAGTC
>ERZ650302.883-NODE-883-length-16906-cov-5.585485_pt1 | contig 16906 bp, 16 predicted proteins | sample MGYA00376238_ERZ650302 | MGnify/ENA primary metagenome ERZ650302 (study PRJEB26733, sample SAMN07839298) | wastewater metagenome | biome: urban; feature: wastewater treatment plant; material: waste water | place: USA: North Carolina | collected 2016-04-28 ... | reverse complement strand
ACTCGCGACCCCAACCTTGGCAAGGTTGTGCTCTACCAACTGAGCTATTCCCGCATGCGGTGTATAATACATGATGCAAAAATAGGGTCAATTCATTTATGCAAAAAAATAGCTTAATTGCATAAATAAACGGCATTTTAAAATATGACTGGTGATCAGATCGCCAAATTTTGGCAAAAAATACACCGCAATTTCTCAAACAGTGAACTCTCCTGTGAAAGTGCTACGAAAGCTGCAGAACGCGTTATACTGCTAGATAGTCCTTGAACCATTTTGGGAAATACAATCATGAGTTTAGAACAACAGTTGCTACAACGCTTAGCCGTTTTCAATCCAAGCCATTTAGAAGTGGTGAATGAATCTGCAGGTCATGGCGGTTATTTCCTAGGCAAAGAATCCCATTTTAAAGTGGTCATGGTGAGTGAAGATTTTCAGGGGCTACGCGCTGTACAACGCCATCAAAAAATTTATGCTGCTGTGGGTGACTTACTTGCGCCAAGTAAAATTCATGCACTGGCAATTCATGCCTTTGTCGCCTCTGAGTGGCAAGGCCAAGATACGTCTAGCCCTGAATGTGCACATGCACCAAAAAATGCGTAAGGGAAGGCTATAGATGGAAAATTTATCAATGCTGAACAACATTCACGTTGCTGCAGTGGCTTTGTTGCTGTTGGTGATAGTGGTGCGTGCCATGACTTTATTTAAAGGCACATTGAATCACTCTCCAAACCCTAAAGCATGGAAAGTCTTTGTGGCTTTACAGCATTCGGCACTCACGTTGATTGTGGTGACAGGAGTCATTGCCTTATTTCTGAAGGATTTTCAGGTCGAAGCTTGGTTTTATGCCAAAATTATTTTATTTTTTGTGATGCTTTCTTCTTTGATTAAAGCGTATAAAAAAGATGAGCGTATTTTGTTGATTCAACGTCGTGTGGGTTGGGGCTTAGCCCTAGTCGCATTTTTTGCCATTTTAGGTTTGGTGATGTTAAAGCCAAGCTTTGGCTAAGCCAGTAGGTCTTATTGTAGATGTTGCTTGTGGATGCAAACTCACGCGTATTGAATGTATGTAAATATCGACAAGAGAGAGTTTGTATATTTGAGCACTGGTGAATTGTTAGACATAATTTGGCAAGAATATTTACAGCTCAGTTAAACTGAAGTGATGTCACAACAAAAATTGAAAAGAGGGGCGGCAATGCGCACACGTGTGGTGTTTAATCAGAAAGGTGGTGTTGGAAAATCCAGTATTACCGTCAATTTGGCTGCAATTAGTGCGCATCAGGGTTTAAAAACTTTGGTGATTGACCTTGACCCGCAAGCCAACTCTAGCCAATATTTATTGGGTGATGATGCTACTTATTCTGCCGATAAGCCTGCGCTTGAACCCAACATCGAAAATTATTTTGAAGAAGTGTTGGGTGCAAATCAATCCAAAGGTTTATTGGGCAATGCTTTAGGTTCAATTTTAAAAAACCGCAACAAAGGTTTAGAAGCCTATGTACACCAGTCACCATTTAAAAATTTGGATGTGATTCCTGCCAGTCCACAATTGGGCGGTTTGGCACATGCACTTGAATCGAAACATAAAATTTACAAGCTGCGCGATGCCTTGCAACAATTGTCCGATCAATATGACCGCGTATTTATTGATACTCCGCCTGCGTTTAACTTTTTCACCTTGTCGGCATTAATTGCGGCAGATCGGGTGCTTATTCCATTTGACTGCGATGTCTTTTCTAAACGCGCTTTGCAAAGCCTAATTGAAAATGTGCTGGAAACTCAAGATGATCACAATGCAAACTTGCAAATTGAAGGCATTGTGGTGAATCAATATCAGGCACAGGCCAAGTTACCGCGTGAAGTGGTGCAGCAACTTAAAGATGAAGGTTTGCCTGTTTTGAATAGCATGTTACCGCCTTCGGTATTGATGAAAGAATCACATCATAAAAATTTGCCATTAATTCATTTGGCAACAGATCATAAATTGACGCAGGCCTATCAATCGTTGTTCAATGAAATTGAGCAAGCGTGATACAGAGGTAGACATGAAAACATTTGCAATTGGTCTTGTCGCGGCAAGTAGTTTATTGCTTGGGGCTTGTGCGACCACAGTCAAACCTAGCTATGTGTCGCCTACACATTATCAAGCTTTGAATTGCCAACAATTACAAAGTGAATATAACCGTATTCAGCAATATATTGAAAGCGGTGTCGAAGCGCCAAAACGTACAGGCGTTGGTGTGGGTATCGGTTTAGGCGGTGGTTGGGGTAGCCGTGGCGGTTGGGGTGTTGCACCGAGTGTTTCAGTTAATATGGGACAGTCGTCCAATACCAAAAGAACAGAATTGGCACGTCTTTTAGGTGAGCAAGAAGCCATTGTGCAAGCAGCAAAATTTAAAGCTTGCCCGATTATTGTCAAACCCAAACCTGCAACCTCTTAAGTTTTAGGGTTTGCGAATATTTCGTCTATGGTGCTGCCATTTGTGCAGCACCATTACTTAAAAAATGTAGCAATATAATTCAAGACTGATCTCAATCTAATATTTTAAAAACAAAAACTTAATTTTATTTTCTGTTCTATTTATACCCTTGGGTCAGTCCTGCCAGATAGAAAAACTTGTCATTTTCAATGGCTTTCATATAAGGTGTGCTCCTATTTTTGATTTGCATGCTCTGGTGTTTATGATTGAAAGTTGGCTCTTTGTCCTAGCCATGATTGGGGTCTTGATGATTCCTGGCCCGACCAATGCGCTATTGGCAAGCTCAGCCCACCAACAAGGCATTGCCAAAACCAGTCTGCTGATTCCCGCAGAGTTTTTGGGTTATATGTATGCTATTAGTTTGTGGGCGTTATTCATTCATTTGAGTGCGCCAATTTGGCCTTATTTAATTGATATTCTGCATGTTTTAAGTGCGGGTTATGTATTTTGGATGGCTTTTCATTTATGGAAGCAGTCGCATTTAGAACAACATTGTCAAAAACACCCCACCATTCGCCCCGTACAATTATTTTTTTCGACTTTTAAAAACCCGAAGGCCTTGTTATTTGCTGCAGGTATTTTTCCTGTAGAAACTTGGGATAACCCGACTAACTTCGCCATGGTTTATGTCTTATTCGGTCTAGTTTTATTGCCAACAGCGTTATTTTGGATGTCTTTAGGGCGGGCAGTTTTGGCGCGAGAAACCAATAAACTGACGGCAGACCTATTATATAAAGGCTCGGCTTTGCTGTTGGTGGTGTGTATGCTGCCTGTGGTAGCACGTTTTTTCTAAAGATTTAGAGAGCAATTTGCTGAGTTGAACAATCATCTCAGCTGTTTTGAATGGATGAGGGTGGCGCTGTTCAACAGGCATGCCCAAAGAATTACACAACTTAAGCAGGTTTTTTCTTGAGTTTTTGGCGAATAAAACCAATCACACCAGGCAAAACACTTAAAATAATAATGCCAAAAATTAAATAGGTGAAATTGTCTTTCACAATTGGCATATTGCCAAACAAATAACCGAGCGTGATAAACGACGCGATCCAGCAAAAAGCGCCAATCACGTTATAGGTTAGGAAGTATTTATAATTCATGCTGCCTGCACCTGCCACAAAAGGCGCAAAGGTACGTGCAAAAGGCACAAAACGCGCAAAAATAATGGTTTTTCCGCCGTGTCGCTCAAAAAACTTTTGGGTTTCGATCAAATGTTTTTTATTGATAAAACGTGATTCCAGCTCGAAAACCCGTGGACCAATATATTTACCAATGTGGTAATTCAGGGTGTCGCCGAGTACTGCAGCAGTAAACAATAAAATACCCAAAATCCAAGGATCCATTACTCCTGTCGATGCAGCCAGTGCGCCTGCCGCGAACAGCAAACTATCACCCGGTAAAAACGGCATAACCACCAAGCCTGTTTCTACAAAAATAATCAGGAATAAAATAGCGTAAATCCACACCCCATATTGGGTGATGAATTCGAGCAAATGCTCATCGACGTGCAAGATAAAATCAATCAGTTCCATGAGAAAAAACAAGCGAAAGTGTGCTCAAATCCTAGCAGCCCAGACGTTGAAAGTCAGTATAAAAGTTAAATAATTATTAGAGGAATTTAAGAGTAATAAATTACATTCTTGGCTCTGTTCTAAAAATGCAACAGGTTATCTCACTTGGGCGGATCATCTATAGAAAAAATATCCAGATTCAGCATTGTCTGAATAGTGTGCGCAAGGCGTGGAAAAATGCTAGAATAGCGCGCTTAATTCGTTTGCCTTTCATAGTTGTTTGTCATGACTACCAATACTCAAATTACTGAAGATCGTATCCTGATTCTGGATTTCGGTTCGCAATATAGTCAGCTTATCGCGCGTCGTGTGCGTGAAGCGGGCGTATATTCTGAAATGTATGCCTACGATATGTCTGAAGAAGACATTCGTGCATTTAATCCAAACGGTATTATCTTATCGGGTGGACCTGAAAGTGTTCATCAAGCGGGTAGTCCACGTGCACCTGAAATCGTATTTAACTTAGGCGTACCTGTACTGGGTATCTGCTATGGTTTACAGACCATGTCAGAACAATTGGGCGGTAAAGTTGAAGCGGGCACAGTGCATGAATTCGGTTATGCCGAAGTCGATATTTTGGTACGTGACAAACTGATTGGTAACTTGCAAGACCGTGAAAACCAATTGCACGTTTGGATGAGCCATGGCGATAAAGTGGCACGCATTCCAGAAGGCTTCCAAATTACTGCAAGCACGCCAAGCTGCCCAGTGGCGATGATTTCTGATGAAACCCGCCGTTTCTATGGAATTCAGTTCCATCCAGAAGTGACACACACTGCTAAAGGTGCAGAGTTATTGTCTAACTTTGTACATCAAATTTGTGGATGTCGCGGTTTATGGACACCAGAACACATCATCGATCTGCGTGTAGAACAATTACGTCAGCAAATTGGCGATGAAAAAGTATTGCTAGGTTTATCTGGTGGTGTGGATTCCTCTGTGGTTGCAGCTTTGTTGCATAAAGCCATTGGCGATCAATTAACATGTGTGTTTGTAGACAACGGCTTATTACGCTTGAACGAAGGCGATCAAGTGATGCAAATGTTTGCAGAAAACATGGGTATTCGCGTGATTCGTGCCGATGCAGAACAACGCTTCCTCAGCGCGTTGGCAGGTGAAGTCGATCCTGAGAAAAAACGTAAAATTATTGGTCGAGAATTTATTGAAGTTTTCGCTGAAGAAGCACGTAAACTCGATGGCGTGAAATTCTTAGCACAAGGTACGATTTACCCAGACGTGATTGAATCGGCAGCCAGCAAACAAGGTAAAGCGCACGTGATTAAGTCACACCATAACGTGGGTGGTTTACCAGAAGATTTAGCCTTTGAATTGGTTGAACCTTTACGTGATTTATTTAAAGATGAAGTGCGTAAACTCGGCACGACTTTAGGCTTGCCACACAGCATGATTTACCGTCATCCATTCCCAGGTCCTGGTTTGGGTGTACGTATTTTGGGTGAAGTGAAAAAAGAATATGCAGACATTTTACGTCTAGCTGATGACATTTTCATGCAGGAATTGCGTGCAAGTGGTTGGTATGACAAAACGGCACAAGCGTTTGCAGTATTCCAACCTGTGAAATCTGTTGGTGTCGTCGGTGATGGTCGTCGTTATGCATGGGTAATTGCACTTCGTGCCGTAGAAACGGTGGACTTTATGACCGCACGTTTCGCACACTTACCCTACGATTTGGTCGACAAAATCTCTACCCGCATCATGAATGAAATTGCAGACGTTTCACGTGTCACTTATGACGTATCGTCTAAACCACCTGCAACAATTGAATGGGAGTAATTCAGGGATTTCGGACAGCACTGCTGTCCGCCTGAATTACGCCAAGCGCTATGCGCGCGGCAGCTAGGGGTTTCAAGCAGCACTGCTGTTTGCCAGTTTTACGCCAAGCGCTGTGCGCGCGGCAGCTAGAGATTTCACGAAGCATTGCTTCGTGTCTGAATTAGGCGCAAGATGCGCGCAGCGGCAGGGTTCCAAGCAGGGCTTTTAAACATACGCTAGCTAGATACCCAAAAAAATGAGCACGTAATGTGCTCATTTTTTAAATTAATTAGATCATCCAAGATTTAACTTCTTTTTTTAAAATTGGTTCGGGTGACTCAGACATTCCCACATCATAACTGATTACACAATTACGCCCACTTTGTTTGGCTTGGTAAAGTGCTATATCGGCTTCCTTAATCAACAGTTGTAAGTCAGTTTGTTGTGGTTTTAAACTCGATACACCAATCGACACGGTAAAATTAAAGCATTTATTGCCTATACACATTTGATGCTGTGCAATTTTTTGTCTTAAACGCTCTGAAATCACCAGTGCTTCATCCAAACTGGTTTCGCTGAGCAGGGCAATAAATTCCTCGCCACCAAAGCGTGCCAAAATATCTTTACGACGCATCTCTTTACGGGCAATTTCAGCAATATTTTGCAGCACCCGATCTCCAACATCATGCCCATAGGTATCATTAATTTGTTTAAAGAAATCTACATCAAACATCAATAAACAGATCGAATTTGATTTAGGCCATTGGTGAATTTTATGTTCCGCCATGTGCACAAATTGCCGACGGTTATTCAGTTGGGTTAGTTCATCGGTATGGGCTAAGGCTTGCAGGGTATGGAAATTCCAGTCATCCAGCAAACTGCGTAAAAAGTGGTGGCGTGCATTGAGGGTATTACTCCAGCTAATATACAAACTGAGTAGCCACATGGGGATATAGACCACCATAAAAATGAGTGCATCTTGTAGCGTTGTTAAGGAGATGGCACTTAGAAAAATCAGTACACTCATGAGCAGTGAATTGTATAGTGCAGGTCGGAAACGTACCTGAATACACAGATTAGCCATCACCACATAAATAACCGCAGCATAAAGATAGTAGCCGACCCACGGACTGTGGGATTGCGACAAAATATAAAACCAGACACCACAACACAATGTAGCGCTGATGGGTAAGATTAAATCTAAAAGCTGAATATCTTTGACGTATTTAAAGCAAAAATAATTACCTACCAATGCAAGAGTTACGGCAATCACACGAATAATGCCCGAAAGCAGACTGACGTCTGGAATCACAAAATAATCGACAAAGAAATACAGTAAGAAAACCATTTGCCCAATGTAATTGACCTGACGCAAATAACGACGTTGATGTAAATATTGATATTGGTCAAAGTGGGCTTCAAATTTTGGTGGGAGAGGCGCAGTCGGGTGCTGCAATGCTGTTTCAATTGCCTGTCGGTTTTCCAGATCGCATTCAGTCACTTTTAATAATTTGGCTGAAGCTTCTTGGTCGCTTAAAACTTTCGAATGAAACTGTTGCCCCATTCGAGCTTTCACAGACATTACGATACTGACCCAAAATAACAACTTACACAGAAATTATGCCCAAAATGTTGAAAAATTGACCTCCCTAAATTTGGGTATTTTCTGCATTTTTTTAAATTTTTGATCAAAATTGCCAATTTGGTCATCTATACAATGAGTTGCTACGGCTGTAATCACTTATAAAACAAATAGGGTCTTGCTCTTCACTATCAATTTAGCGTATTTAATAGTAAAAGAATCAAAAGCTGTAGCTTTAAGGAGCACAGGATGAGCAATAGCAATTATACCGAGCTCTCCAATTCAGACGATTGCGACAAGTACATAAAGCAATTTATACAGGAATTTCCACTGCGTAATGCTGAAATTGGACAGGGTACTTTAATCAAACGTGCTCTACCAAGTCGACATAAACGCATGATTGGCGCATGGTGTTTTCTGGATCATGCAGGTCCTGTGAGCTTTCCGCAAGGTGAAGGTTTAGATATTGGTCCACATCCACATATTGGTTTGCAAACCTTTACTTGGATGATTGAAGGGACAATCATGCACACCGATAGTTTGGGCACCAAGCAGTTGATACGTCCGAAACAGGTCAATTTAATGACCGCAGGTTATGGCATTTCGCATACCGAAGTTGCGCCTGAAACTGAAACCCATATGCATACCGCACAGTTGTGGATTGCATTGCCTGATGATCAGCGCAATATGGCACCGCGCTTTGACCATTACCCCGACTTGCCTGTGATACACCAAGATGGTTTGGAATTTACCATTTTGGTGGGTGAATTTTTAAACACGACTTCACCTGTACGCGTGCATAGTGAATTGCTCGGGGTCGATATTAGCGCAAGCACATCGAATAAAACCCGTTTAGCACTCAATCCTAAATTCGAATATGGTTTGATGATGTTAGAGGGGACAGCCACATTGCATGGGCATGAACTGACCGATGAAAATATGTTACTGCTTGAACCTGGGCTGACTGAAATTGAATTGCATGTGCATGCAGGTGCACGGCTATTACTTTTAGGTGGTTTGCCGTTTGAATCGCCCATTTTATTATGGTGGAATTTGGTTGGCCGTACCCAAGAAGAATTAGAACTTGCTCGGGAGCAATGGGTCAATCAAGATCCGCGTTTTGGTTCAATTCCAGATTATGACGGACCACGTTTAGAAGCACCGACTTTTCCCGCAAGAATTCGGGCTTCGAAATAAATTCTAGCAAAGCAGATCACTACAGGGAGAAAGCAGATGGCAATGATTGGAACAGCACAGGTACACAGTTTAGAGGCAGCCTGGCAAGGTCAACTGCAAAGCGGAGAGCATCAATTTATTGTGGATGAGCCTGAGTCGTTGGGTGGTCATGATACAGGCCCCGCTCCCTATGATTTGCTTTGTAGTGCTCTAGTCGCCTGTACTATGATTACCTTGCGTATGTATTCACAGCATAAAGGATTAGATTTTGGCAAAATTCAAGTTGAGGCTCATTTTTTTGCCAATAAAGAAGGGCAGGAATGGGTCGAGCGTCAGGTGATCATTGAACAGCCTTTAGATGCAGAGTTACAACAGAAAGTGCTGAATATCTGCCAAAAAACCCCTGTCACCAAAACGCTGCTACGCAGTATGGAAATTCGTACTGAATTTGGTTAAACAGAGGTTGAATCCATCTCTTATAAATAGCCCTCTAGGACAGATCTTTTTTTAATGTTGAGTAAAATAGAGATATACAATCACTCAAAAACATAGGCAATAAAACAAAATAGGACGTTTTATGATTACCTTACACCACCTTGATCAATCCCGCTCTTTCCGCATTTTGTGGGCCCTTGAAGAGCTGGGCTTAGACTATGATATCAAGTTTTATCACCGTCAGCCCAATTTTAGTGCGCCCAATGAATTAAAGCTGATTCACCCATTGGGTAAAGCGCCAATTTTAACTGATGCAGAGCAGACCATCGCAGAATCTGCAGTAATTTTGGAATACTTGCAGCAGCATTATGATTTGCAAGCGCAGTTTAAACCGCAGCAGACTTCAGCACAGCAAGCCTATCACTACTGGATGCATTATGCCGAAGGTTCATTAATGCCATTGTTAGTGATGCAGTTGGTATTGACCAAAGTGCCCCAGCAAGTGCCATGGTTAGTTCGACCAGTGGCGAACAAAATTAGTGCAGGTATTAAAGCAGGATTTATTCAGCCTCGTTTAAAAGATCATATTGCTTATTTGGAAGCTTATTTGTCCGAACATGATTATTTTGCAGGCGATTTTTCTTTTGCCGATATTCAAATGAGTTTCCCTCTTCAGGCACTGCAAAGCCGTACAGGGCATCGTTATCCACAGATTGCAGCTTATTTGGCACGTGTGGAACAGCGTCCTGCATTTCAATCTGCACGTGAACGTGAGCAGCAATTACTGTAACAACTCTAGCGATGTTTCTTATGCGTATATGATTCTGCACCCCAAAAAAGATGCCGTGGCATCTTTTTTAACTGATCTTATCTATTGATAACCAAACTAGGCTTAGCGTTTCACTACAATCGAATCAATGCCGCTATGCTGCAGAGTTTGCTGGGCAATCACTGCCGCTTCTGCTGAGTCATAAGGACCTGAAATCACTCGATACCAGGTTTCTCCACCTTCGGTACTTTTCAGTACATCAGCAGATAAACCATTTAAAATAATTTCAGCACGACGTGCATCGGCAGCATCTGGGTCGGTATAACTGCGTACTTGCAAAATATAGCTGGCTTTGACCACAGGAGCAGACATTTCAGTTAAACCGACATTGGCTTCACTGGCAGCAGGTGCTTCTACCGCAGTAGGTGCTTCAACAATAACTACGGTATTTTGTTGCTGTGTTTCAGGAACCGCTTGCTCAGGAATAGGCGTGACCTGTTGCTGTGGTAGCAAATCGTAAAAACGATAGTCTTTGTTGGTATCTTCTTGATAATGTTCTGAACTGATTTGTCCTTTGGGTTGCACAGGTGCCCACGGTTTCCAAAGCATTAAAGCCACAGCAAAACACAACAGTACTAAAACGACCACGAGCGTGCCTAACCATGCAGGAATCAGTGGTTTTTTGGGCTTATTGGGGCGCTCAGATACACCGCGTTGCGTTTTTCCAAACACGAGGAAACCTCTTTATTGTCAGCAATACCAGAAATTTTATTGGACTAATTATTTTTGTATGTGGCCTGAATAAATTTAAGCAACATACGATCAAGATAAAGAATCGCTTTGCAAAGTTCAAGCGTTGCAAAGCGAGAAACACATCAGTGTTGAGATCAAGATCTCAAGCATCAATTTTCATTCTTGCGACCCTCGACGCTTTACTAAGCGAATTACATCGTTTCAGGTGCAGAAACACCCAATAATTCTAAACCATTGCGCAAGACTTGTTTCACGTTAACTGAGAGCAATAAACGCGCCTGAGTTAAGGCTGCATCATCATTCAGCACTTTATGCTCGTTGTACCAACCATGGAACAAGGCAGCTAATTCTTTCAAATAGTTACCTACCTGATGCGGTTCGTGGCTGTTGGCAGCACGCACTAAAATTTCAGGATAGGCTGCCAATTTGGCTAAAATTTCAGTTTCAGCATCTAGCTCAAGTTTTGCAGCAAATTGACGTGCCTCGGCAGCATCAAAATTGAGCTGTAATGCCGCTGCTTTTTCGAGCATACGACAAATACGCGCATGGGCATATTGAATATAGTACACCGCATTGTCTTTACTTTGCGAAACGGCTAAATCTAGGTCAAAGTCAATGTGTTGCTCAGATTTACGCATCACATAATAGAAACGCGCAGCATCGTTACCTACTTCTTTACGCAAGTCGCGTAAGGTCACGTATTGACCCGAGCGAGATGACATTTGCACCATTTCACCGCCACGCCATAGGCTTACAAACTGCACCAACAGCACGGTGAGTTTTTTCGAGTCATAGCCGAGCGCGTCAATCGCCGCTTTTACACGTGAAATATAGCCGTGGTGATCTGAACCCCAAATATCAATTAGGTCCGTATAGCCACGTTGTAATTTATTTAGGTGATAAGCAATGTCTGAAGCAAAGTAAGTGGTTTGACCATTACGGCGTTTCACTACACGGTCTTTTTCATCGCCAAATTCAGTTGATTTAAACCAGATATTGCCGTCTTGTTCGTACAGATAACCACGTTGATCTAGGGTTTGCAGAGCTTCATCAATTTTTTCAGTCAATGATGCTTCGCTAAACCATTGGTTAAAGGTCACGCCAAACTCGCCCAAGTCATCTTGAATGTCGGCCAAAATGGCGTTCAAGGCAGCTTGGTGGAACACGCGATAGTCATCGCCCAAAAGGTTTTGTGAATTGAAGATCAAACCATCAATGTGTTTTTCTTTATCGCCCGATAGCACCACTTTGTTGCCATCGGCATCGAGTTCTGCAGCATATTGCACATCTTCAGGTACATTGTGATATACATCTGCAACAGAGCGTACGTGGCGTTCACCATCTTGTTCTAAAATGCTTTGTGCAATGTCTTTGACATAGTCGCCTTGGTAAGCATTTTTCGGGAAAACCAGGGTTTGTCCAGCCAGTTGCAAATAACGCAAATAAGTCGAAGTTGCCAATATATCCATTTGACGACCTGCGTCATTGACATAGTATTCACGCTCAACTTTGGCACCTGTGGCTTCAAGTAAGTTGGCAACGGTCATGCCGTAAGCTGCACCACGACCATGTCCTACGTGCAGGCTTGAAGTTGGGTTGGCAGAAACGAATTCGACCTGAATACGTTTTTGAGCATTGACTTGGCTGCGACCAAAATTTTGTTGTTGTGCCTGAATTTGATCTAAAACGCTAAAACGCTGATCGGCATTTAAAAAGAAGTTAATAAAACCTGGTCCTGCAATTTCTGCTTTGCTAATGTCCACCACTTCAGGCAGTGCAGCAAGAACTTTTTCGGCTAAATCGCGCGGCTTCATACCCGCAGCTTTAGAGGCAATCATGGCAATATTCGATGCGAAATCGCCGTGGCTGCGGTCTTTGGTACGGGTTAAATTACTCGTATTGTTCCAGTCAGATGGGAGTACACCTTCAGCTTGAAGGGATTGCACTGCATGCTCGAGCGCTGCTTGTATTGCCGTATTCATATTGAGTCGAAAAATAGATGTGCAGAAAAACGCTAAATATAGCAAATTTCAGGGGCTTTAGGGGAATGCAATTGTATGCTTTATCGAATTTCAGAGATTGTGGCTAAGCATGAACAAATTGCCTGAAAAATCATCCTTTAAGCCAGCAATTCATGGCATAGTATGCGGCATTCAGTGAGACGAAAAGGCTGGAGCATGAAACAACGTGCAATGATTTTTGGCAATGTACCCAAATTACCCATGAAATGGGCCACGGTGGTAATGCCTTTCTTTTTATCATGTTTGATGAGTGGCATCATTTCGTTGATTAACATGATCCGAAATTTGGGCTGGATTGAGGGTTTTTTTACACTCTGGTTCAATAACTGGATGATTTCTTGGGCCTTTGCTTTTCCAGTCGTATTATGTGTGCTGCCTTTGGTGCGTAAGTTCACTGGCTTAATTGTAGATATGACGCCACTGCAACCACCCAAATAAATTAGGTTCGATGCCTATATAACATGGGCTATCAGAAATAAAAATCATTCAGATTTGGTTATCAAACTTCTAAATGCCCTATTTGCTGCAATTCGGGCTAAGCTAGTCAGATGTCAGATGGTGCATCTCAATCCATGCGCCATCAGCAACCGATTAGAATGAGATGAACAATGACAACCGCAAATTTGCAGCAGAAACGTCCTTTATATATTCCCTATGCGGGCAACGGCCTTTTAGAATTGCCTTTATTAAATAAAGGTTCTGCATTTTCAGAAGAAGAACGTACCCGTTTTAACTTGCATGGCTTAATTCCACATGCAATTGAAAATATTGAAGAACAAAGCCAGCGTTCGTATCAGCAATATTCTGCTTTTAGCGATGCCATCAACAAGCATATTTATTTGCGCAACATTCAGGACACCAATGAAACCCTGTTTTATCACCTGATTGAACAGCATTTGAGTGAAATGATGCCCATTATTTACACCCCAACAGTGGGTGAGGCATGTCAGCGTTTTTCCGATATTTACCGCCGTCATCGGGGTATTTTTATTTCCTATCCAGACCGTGCCCATATTGATGATATTGTACAAAACATCAATAAAAAGAATGTCAAAGTGATTGTGATTACCGATGGTGAGCGTATTTTAGGTCTGGGTGATCAGGGCATTGGTGGCATGGGCATTCCAATTGGGAAACTGTCTTTATATACCGCTTGTGGTGGTATTAGCCCTGCTTATACCTTGCCCATTACCCTCGATGTTGGTACCAATAACCCGCAATTGCTGAATGACCCAATTTATATGGGCTGGAATCAGCCGCGTATCAATGGTGAGGAATATTATCAATTTGTCGATCAAGTGCTAGATGCGGTGAAACGTCGCTGGCCAAAAGCATTGATTCAATTTGAAGATTTTGCTCAGAAAAATGCCATGCCGTTATTAAACAAATATCGTGATCAAATTTGCTGTTTTAATGATGATATTCAAGGTACGGCAGCAGTTTCTGTGGGCAGTTTAATTGCAGCATCACGGGCTGCGGGCAAACAATTGAAAGATCAAATCATTGCCTTTTTGGGCGCAGGTTCGGCAGGTTGTGGTATTGCCGAACAAATTGTGGCGCAAATGGTGGTCGAAGGTCTAAGCGATGCTGAAGCGCGCGCGCGCGTATTTATGGTAGACCGTTTTGGCTTGTTTACCGATAATCAGCCGAATTTGCTCGACTTCCAAAGCAAACTGGCACAAAGCACAGAACGTGTCACAGCTTGGGGCAATGCCGAAGGCATTATTTCATTATTGGATGTGATTCAGCATGCTAAACCAACCGTGTTGATAGGCGTGTCTGGGCAACCGGGTTTATTTACTGAAGAAGTGATTAAAGCTTTGGCTGCCAATTGCGAGCGTCCAATTGTATTGCCATTGTCGAATCCAACCTCACAAGTCGAAGCATTTCCTGCCGATATTTTGGAATGGACGGAAGGTAAGGCACTGATTGCTACAGGCAGTCCATTTGAACCAGTGAATTATCAGGGCAAAATTTATAATATTTCGCAGTGCAACAACTCTTATATTTTCCCAGGCATTGGCTTAGGCGTGATAGCTGCGGGTGCAACACGGGTGACTGACAGTATGCTTATTGCATCAAGTAATGCTTTGGCAGATTGTTCACCATTGCTGAAAGACCCGAATGCAGATTTGTTGCCAGATTTAAATGAAATTCAGCAAGTTTCTAAGTTTATTGCTTTTAAAGTGGCAAAAGCTGCAATGGATGCAGGCGTCGCACCAGCGTTGGATGACGAAGCTTTGCAACAGGCAATTGAAGCGAATTTCTGGAAACCTGAATATCGTGATTATAAGCGTGTGACGTTTTAAGCAACATCTATTCGTATTGTGAATGAAATAAGCCACAAGGCGTGCCAATTGCACGCCTTGTTTTTATTTGAAATAGTATTTGTGATGTGATCACTTGGAATTTGAATCGTCAACTGAGCCTAAGCAATATAGTTCTGCTTTGGATTTAAATCGGCACAATTCAAAGGATTTAATGCACATTGCAATTCATCAATTTGTTGCTGACTGACATAGCCTTGTCCAATCAGGTATTTTGCAATGTGGTCATCTCTCAGGCTTAAAAATGCAGCATCATACACGCCTAAATCGACAAATAAGGCTGCAGTTTCAAGGCTGTTAAAACGGTCTAAATACACGTCATTGCCATACAGTAGAAAAATATGTTCAGTGGGTACATGTGCATCGACCTTTAAGCGTTCTGCCAACTCAAAAGGTGAGGTTTTAATGAACAGTAAATCGGACAATTCATCAAATTGAGCTGTATCGAGTTGTGCCTCATCTGTTTTGACTTTGCCTAACCATGCTTTAAAGACCAGTACCGCACCACCACGTAATAACATACTCCAAATATGCTGGCGGGTGCTTTGATCTAAGCCTTGCGCTTCTTGTCCCAAAACATCCAGTAATTGCTCCTCCTGTGCTGAAAGTTTGTTGAACAGACCTAAACCTTGTGGTTGATACGCCGCAGGGCGAAACACATCAAAATTGAGTTCCTCAAAGACTTGCAGGGCTAAGGGTACCGCAGTTTGATACAGGGTATTCAGCGCTTGTAGATGAGGAGCTTTGAGTTTGCTGTTTTGAAACAGACGATCCCAGTGAATTTCGGGCAATAGCGCATTTACGCCATATTGACGCTGTAGCTGCTGTGTTTGTTCTGCGAGCTGCTGTTCATGGTTCACGGTATTCATGAGATTCTTCCTAAAACGTGAAAACAGGTCGATCAACGCTTAATAGGGCAGGAAATTTGTTTGGATGTGGCTTGAAGATGAATGCGCTGATCATTTCTTGTACTTAGTTATGCGCGCAGATCGTCAATAGATGTATAAGACTAAAGTCTAATGTATTGCAATGTGCTCAGAAAAGCCTTTACAAACTCGGCAATTAAAGAAATTGTAAGCAAGTTTGGGTGTATTTGCTTACGATCTTGTCAGACTTTGCCATAGCGAATCTGACCATGATATTTAATGTGAATTGTAGCGCATCAAAAGGCAGTGTTTTTGAAAAGTTTGGTCAATTGGTGTGCTGCATCAGGTCAATCGCTGTCAATATTGACAGCAAATGTGTTGGATTTTCATTGTAGCCATATTTCGCTATGTAAAGTGAAGCTTGGTCATCAGACTAACAAATGTAACCAAACCAGAAAATGTAACAAGGTCGGTGCGTTCATCCCAGCTTTATCTCTGTGGGATGAGCGCCCAAAATTAGCCAAAGTCAGGTAGCTGAATCAAGACCCTGAAATTTTCAGACCCGATAACCAAGAACGTAGCGATGCTGGTTTTAATGGTTTTCTCAGTAAGATGATGTTGAGTTCTTTTAAGCGTTGCGGTAGTTCTGGATCAGAGTCAGCAGTAATTAACGCCACAGGTACATCAGCTTGACGATGTTCCAGAATAAAATCTAAACCGATTTTATCGTCATTTAAGTGCTGATCGACCAACCAAACTTGAATATGCTCACGTTGAATCAACTCAATTGCTTGTTCAGGTTCGGTGGCTTTAAATACATGATAGCCCCATTTACTCAGCAGAGTCGCCATGCCTTCCAAAATGGTTTCATCATTGTCTAAACACAAAATTTTATAGGCTTTGGTTTTCAACGGCACCACTTGCACAGGTGCAGCCACCACTTTTGGTGCTTCGACAATCGGCACTTCAATCATAAAGCACGAGCCTTTGCCCAATTCCGAATAGACATGCACAGGGTAGTTCAATAAACTGGTCATACGTTGCACAATTGCCAACCCAAGACCTAGACCTTGCTCACCCCAAGGCGAAGTATGCCCACAACGCTCAAATTCTTGGAATAATTTCACCCAGATCGGAAGAGCGTCGTGTAGGGAAA
>ERZ650302.877-NODE-877-length-16947-cov-13.075598_pt1 | contig 16947 bp, 16 predicted proteins | sample MGYA00376238_ERZ650302 | MGnify/ENA primary metagenome ERZ650302 (study PRJEB26733, sample SAMN07839298) | wastewater metagenome | biome: urban; feature: wastewater treatment plant; material: waste water | place: USA: North Carolina | collected 2016-04-28 ... | reverse complement strand
ACCCACGACCTGCTGATTACAAATCAGCTGCTCTAGCCGACTGAGCTACGCTGGCAAATATCAATAAAAAAGTCCGCTATTTCTAACGGACTGCAAATGTATAGATTTTATCTCTTAATCAAAACATTTTTTGAAAAAAAATTGAATTAAATATGAGATCTTATTTTTTCTTTTCTTTTAACCAGCAAGCGCTCTAGTGATTCAGCAGACAAATCAATAGCTTCCTCAAAAGTTTTACATTGTTTTTTCACCAAAAAATCATCTCCAGGAACATTAATTTTAACCTCCACAATTTTATTTTCTTTATCACTTGTCTTTTCAACCTTCATAAAAACATCCGAAGAAACTACTTTATCATAATACTTTTCTAACTTATCCATTCTAACTTGGACAAAATCTACTAGCTTTCTGTCAACAGTAAAGTTAACTGCATGAACATTTACCTTCATAATCATTATTTTTTGTGGTTAAACATAGTATAGAAATCACTTCAGGCTTCTTGGATGCGCATCTTTATACACTTTTTTTAATTCAGATAAACTACTATTAGTATACACCTGAGTAGACGCCAAACTTGAATGCCCTAACAACTCCTTTATTGAATTCAAATCCGCCCCGTTATTTAACATATGAGTCGCAAAAGTATGCCTTAAAACATGCGGACTCTTCTTTACTTTCTCGGAGACATTACTAAAGTACAAATTAATTGTTCTGTAGACAAAAGATTGACTTAATTTTAACCCTTTTGAAGTAACAAAAAAATATTCAAAATCAACAAGCTCTTCTAAATTTGACCGTTCCTTTAAATACAACTCAATACGCCCCGCTAACATTGACAACATCGGAACAATCCTTTCTTTATTTCTCTTACCAAGCACTTTTATAGTAGCAGCACCAACATTTACATCCTTACACCTTAAATTAATGATTTCAGCCCTACGCATTCCTGTAGCATAAAACATTTCAATCATCAACCTACCCCTTAAAGAATCAAAATCAGTATCATCTTTAAAAACACCATCAAGGCTATCCATCTCTTTTTCAGAAAAAGGAATTTGAATATTTTTAGAAACCTTTAAAGCTCGATGCTTAAGTAATGGACTAACAGAAATCTGCTTTGTCTTCATTAAAAACTTATAAAACGCCTTCAAAGAAGCAATTTTCCTATTCACCGAAACAGTATTCAATCCCGAGTCCACCAAAAAAACCACCCAACTCCTAATATGGGAATACGCTACTTTTTCCAAGACAACCTCAAAAGAAGCCTCCTGTAAAAAAATCTCAAAAGCATCCACATCGTCACAGTACGCTTTTTGCGTATGCAATGAATAATTCTTCTCTAGAACAAGATAATCTCTAAAAGCTATTTTAATAGAAGTCATAAAAAAAACCGTTAGGATCAAAGTTATAAAACTTTAATCACTAACGGTAATAAATTTTGAAAACAGAAATTTAGATATTCTCTAAACTATCTTTCATATTTTGAATGTAAGCCGCTTTTTGAAACTTCATTCTATTGATAACTGATGGCTTAATAAAAGCAGTACGCGCTCTTAATTGACGAACAGTTCCAGTTTTATCAAATTTTCTTTTATAGCGCTTTAATGCTCTATCGATATTTTCTCCGTCTTTAATTGGTATAATTAACATAATTTTATCACCCCCTTTCGTTAAGTGCGCAAAAGTAGTAAAGTTTTATTAATTAGCAATTATAATTAGATATTTATTTCACAGCAGGCTCATAATTTTGCTTGTCAATAATCATTTTTGACAATATCTCTTTCAATATTTCAGAGGTACCTCCCCCTATTGGCCCTAAACGACTATCTCTAAACAATCTTGCAAGTGGATATTCCTCCATATAACCATACCCTCCTAGCATTTGAAGACAGCTATAAATAGTTTCATCAGCCACTTTTGTTGATTTTAATTTAGCCATCGTCGCTTCTTTGACTACATATTCACCTTTATCTAAGCGTGCAACAGCAGCATAATTGAAGATTTTACAATGCTCTACTTCAGTTGCATGCTCAACAAGAGTATGACGTAAAGCTTGAAACTTATTTATTGTTGTTCCAAATGCTTCACGACTGGACATATAATCAATAGTATAATCCAAAGCGTATTCTGCTCTTGCGTGCGCATTAATTGCCATAATTAAACGCTCCAAAGCGAAATGCTGCATAATATAAGCAAAACCTTTGTTTTCTTCCCCCATCAGGTTTTCAAATGGTACTTCTACATTATCAAATGCAATTTCTGCCGTATCAGAAGCTCTCCATCCTAATTTATCTAATTTGGTTGCCGAAATTCCTTTAGATGAAGTATCCATTAAAAAAATACTAATCCCTTTATTCCCAAGTGCAGGATCTGTTTTAGCAGCAACAACATAATAATCCGCATAAACTCCATTAGTAATAAATGTCTTGGATCCGTTTATAATGTACTTATCGCCTTTTTTTATTGCATTTGTTCGCATTCCTGCAACATCACTCCCTCCAAAAGGCTCAGAAATACATAAAGCCCCTATTTTTTCACCAGCAATACTTGGAACCAAATACTCTTTCTTTATTCTTTCATCGCCTTCTGCATTAAGATGTGTCATTGCTAAATAAACATGTGCCCAAATAGCAGCTGCAAAACCAGAAGATTTAATTTTTTGAAGTTCTTCTAACAAAATCACCATATAAAACAAATCCAAATTTAATCCTCCATATGACTCTGGATATGTTATCCCCAAAAAGCCCATATCCCCGAACTTCTTCCAAATAAAACGGTCGATTGTTCCAGATTTTTCCCATTGCTCAATATAAGGTACTACTTCCTTCTGCAAAAAATCCTTTAAACTTGCCCTAAACAAATCATGTTCTTCTGAAAAATATGCTGAATTCATAAAATGCGTTTTTTTATTTTATTTTTAGAACTTCAAATATAACGCAATTATTTTTGCTTTATCAACAGGAAAACCCTTAATTTTTGATAAATCCTCAATATTTTTAAAATCGCCATTCATGCTTCTATAAATTAAGATTTGTTTAGCCAATGCATATTTGAAATAAATAAACTGCGACAATTCTTTTAAAGACGCATTATTAATATCGATTAATTCGAGTTCTGGTGCTTTTGATACACAAAACTGACTATTTATATTTTCAATAACCTCTGGAGACAAACCCCAAACCTCATTAAGCTGCTCCATTACAACAAAACCTTTCAAACTATTTCTTTGAGCGATTATTCGATTCGCGATGACCTCACCAACACCATAAACTTTTATTAAATCTTCTTTTGTTGCAAGATTTATATCTATTTTAATGGCTTTAGTCTTTTCCTTATACCCAAACTTGGAATATTTTTTAAAACCACCATTTTGTTTATTCTCTACCCAATCAGGAAATTTAAAAAAAGGACTTATTTTATTCAAAAGTGCATCAGAAACACCCGTTACCTTCTGAAATTCAGCTGTTGAGTTTACAAAACGATTTGTTTTTCTAAAAGTATGTAGTCTATCTATTTCTTCTACCGACATCCCTAATTTATATCCTTTATAATCAGAAATAAAATTTGGATTAAACGGATAAATAGAAATGCTCTTGGCTGTATTGCCTTTTAATTCATCAATTTTCGTTTGAAGCGAGAGCCAATCTTTTGCATCTAACGAATTAACATTTCTAGCATTACCGTCTATAAACCAATAAAAAAATTGCAAAATGATTATAATTCCAAACAAAACCAAAAGCCCATTTCGTTGACCTCTGGTAAATTTCAAATAAAATAAAAACCTTTTTAACATCTTCAAGCAATTAATATTTAGCTAAAAATAATAAAAACTCAATATCTTAACAAGAAAAATACATATAAATCAAAACAACAGATAAACATAACTAATTCATAATCCTAAGCATTATCAAAATTTGAGTAGAAATACTAAAAAAAACAAGCTTAAAAGAGATAATCTTTTTTATTTTTTATAAAAAACAATACATTTGGAACTTAATAACTAAAACAACAAATAACCATGTCAATTTGGAGAGTTAAACCAATATCAGCTTTTGAAGCCGATATGAAAAAAAGTAATTTGAAAAGGGTTCTTGGAAAATGGAGCCTTACCGCTATTGGCGTTGGAGCCATTATTGGTGGTGGTATTTTCGTTCTTACAGGAACAGGAGCGTATTATCATGCCGGCCCTGCTCTAGCAATTTCATTTATTATTGCAGGTATTGCCTGTGTTTTTGCTGCTCTATGTTACTCAGAGTTTGCTTCTATTTTACCTGTTGAAGGATCTGCATATGCATATGCTTATGGAACAATTGGCGAAATTTTCGCTTGGATTATAGGCTGGGGACTTATTCTAGAATACGCTATGGGATCGATGACGGTCGCGGTGTCTTGGTCTGGATATTTCAATAAATTGTTGAAAATGTTTCATATTGAACTACCTGAATACCTAACAACAGATCCTGCTAGCTACACTGGAGAAGGTTTTTCAATGAACTTGCCAGCATTTTTAATCGTATTATTTGTAATTTCTATTTTAATAAAAGGAACCAAAAGTGCTGCAACAGCTAACAATATGATTGTACTTCTAAAAGTTTCTGCTGTTTTGTTTGTGATTATTGCTGGAGCATTCTTTATAAACACTGACAATTGGCACCCTTTTATTCCTGAAGCTACTCAAATCATAGAGAAAGAAACCACTCACAATGCATATGGATTAACAGGAATCGTTTCTGGTGCTGCCGCCATCTTTTTTGCATACGTTGGTTTTGACGCTGTTTCAACACAAGCTGGTGAAGCAATTAATCCTAAAAAAGATGTACCTTTTGCTATTATCGCTTCCTTATTGATTTGTACATTCCTTTACATTCTTGTGTCGTTAGTTTTGACTGGAATGATGAATTATCAAGACTTCAATCCACTAGGAAAATATCCAGATGCAATTAAAGCTCCAGTAGCTTATGCGTTTGATATTGCTGGTCAAGCTTGGGCAGGATACATCATCACGATTGCTGCTACAGTAGGTCTTATTTCTGTATTGATGGTAATGATTATGGGACAATCTAGAATTTTCTTAGGAATGTCTAAAGACGGTTTGATTCCTCAAGTGTTTTCAAGAGTTAATCCAATTTCTGGAACTCCAAGAACCAACTTAATGATTTTGGGTGGTATCATAGCAACAGTAGCTGCTTTCACACCTATTAATAAACTTGCGGATATGACCAGTTTTGGTACCTTATTCGCCTTTACAATGGTTTGTATTGCGGTTTGGATTTTGAGAGTAAAACAACCTAACTTAACAAGAACATTTAAAGTACCTGCTTTACCTGTGATTGCTATTTGCGGTATTTTAATCAATACTTACTTAATGATTAACTTAAGTTTAGATGCACAATTACTATCATTAGGATGGCTTGCTATTGGAATCATAGTATATTTTGGATATAGTAAAACAAGATCAAAATTAAACAACGAAGAGACTGAACAATAGTCAATTTATATATAAAAAAGAAGCCGTTTCAAAACTGAAACGGCTTCTTTTTTTATAAATCAAATACGGAAGATCTTTTAGCGCGGACTAAATCTTTCAAACGAATCCAAAAAGCTAAAGTTAAATACACCGCAAACCATAAACCCGCTGTAACAAATGACAAGTAAATAAAGAACAAACGAACATTTGTAACACGCATTCCTAATTTATCGGCTAAACGTGAAGACACATGAAAGCCGTGTTTTTCAAAGAAAAATTTAAGTTTGATAATTGCTGACATTACTTTGCAATTGAATTAATGAAATAGTGAACAAAATTACATTTTTATCTTCAGTATTTAGAAGAGGATACAAAATGATTGCAAAAAAAACCAATTGACAACTACTAGCCCCGATGGGAGTGGCATCCTTTGCCTTTTTCCTTTAAAAAGGCAAAGATATAACGGAGCGGGAACAATGAATCCAAGAATTCTGATTGTTTATGCTCCAAAAAAACTATTGCTTAAGTAATTCTGAACCAATAGCACAATCGAGACATCTACTTTTATTACAATATTCTGATTTTAATTGAAGTAATGTTTGAGCTTCAAAAGCATTTTTGGTGGAAATTCCAATTGATTTAAACTTGTCTAAAATCGCATTCTTTTCTGAATCTAGAGATTGCATCAAAGCGATTAATTCCTCTGTTATTTCTTTTCCCTGATTTTTTGCATACGCAAATTGAATTGGAATTATGGTATTGATTAACAACAAATCAATAAAAGATTTAGTGAGTTTCTTGCTCTTTTTAGGGCTGATTTTATCGAATTGATAATGGGTTTGCCAATACTCTGAAGTTGTTACTGCAAAGCGTTCATACAATAAAGGCAACGAAAACTCGTTTGTGATTTTGGAAAAAAGATGTTTCTCTTGATGGTACAAACTCGCCAATTGAGACAACCGAATAGTTGGAAAATTATCGGGTCTATGCTTGAAAAATTGAAGTGGCTCTATATTGACTCTCTCAATAGCATACTTTTGAAGTAAGTAATAGAATCGAAATTGTAAGTCCTTAAAATAGGTATCTTCTTTATCGTAATCTAACAAACCTGCCATTCCGAAAAATAGTGCTTCTAGATTTTGCAAATCCGAGGCTTCTTTTCGAATCACCGAAAAAGGTATGGATTGCGCAATTTTAAAAAAAGAAACCCCATTTGTATTGAGACCGAAATTCTTAGCTAACAAGAGGAATAAAACTGATTCCCAATCATTTTGGGTAACAACTAAATTATCAAAAACATACTGAGATTTTCGTTCTAAACGTTCAAAAAATAAGCGTTCTTGCCAATTGGAAACCACAAATGAATTGACTTCTTGGATTTGGTTTTCGCAATAAATCCAAGATTTTTGAGCTATTAAATTCTTATATGAAAACAACAGCTCTTTATTTACATAATTTCGAAGCTCCATTACTGGAATTTCTTGATTATTGGGGGCAAAAACATCGGAATCGTGTTCCCAAACTACATGCAAAATGACATTATTGTAAGCTGTATCACGTTCATGATTATGCAAATACCAATCGGAAGATTTGACATGGATCTCGATATTGCCTGCCCATTTTTGATTAGCAATTATGATTTGGGCATTGAAAAAATCAGGCCCTGCAGTTTCTAAATAATATCCAGGATGCAGTATCGAAATAGTTTCTCCTTTGACAGTTTGTAACTCAAGTGATGTTAACTTTTGGTATTTCCAGACATAATGCAAAAAATCTTCTTTCATATTGGTAGACGATTCAAATGAATTGACTACTAATGTATTAAAAAATATTAAATGAAAGAAAATTATTTCAATAGATACAATTTAGCACAAGCTCTAGCATCGGATAAGGCTTCATGATGCTCTAATGCAATATTCATTATTCTGCAACAGTCGCTCAATTTTGCAGGTTTAAATCCTTTGGCTTTATAAATTTTTACGGTACATTCCCATCGGGAACCAATATTTAGATCTTCATAATTCAAACCGTGCAAAGCCATCGTTTTGGACAATACATTTCGGTCAAAACTTTCGTTATGAGCTACAACTACTCTATTTTTAAGGCGCCTTTCAATCTCTGGAAAAACCTCTACAAACGTTTTAGCATTTGCGGTATCTCTGGGATAAATCCCGTGTACTTGAATGTTGAATGGATTATAAAAATTATTTGGCGGTTGAATCAAAGTAACAAACTCATCTACAATGATTCCCTCCTCGACTGTAACAATCCCAACCGAGCAGGGATGATAGGCCGTCGCCGTTTCAAAATCTATCGCAGTGAAAGTGCTCATATTATTTTATTGATCCGATAATATCGTATTTGGTAATAATATGATGATTTCCATTCCCAAGATCAATCAAAACAGCCGCATTTTCACGAGTGAATAATTTTGACACTTCTTCTATAGGGGTTCCCATTGGTACAATTGGAAATGGAGCTCCCATAATTTCTCTCAAAGGACGATCGGCCGTATTTTTATCAGTAATATAACTTTGAAACAATAACGACTCATCTACAGACCCAACAAATCCAGTAACATCAACCACTGGAATTTGAGAGATTTTATATTTACGCATACGCTCAATTGCATGCGATACTAGCTCTTCTGTTCTTGCAATAACCAAAGGCTTATCAATATGATCTTTAATTACATCCTCAGCTTTTGTAATTTCATCTTCTAAAAATCCTCTCTCGCGCATCCAATCATCATTGAACATTTTACCAACATATCTACTTCCTGAATCATGAAACAATACTACTACAACATCTTCTGGTTTAAAGTGTTCTTTAAGTTGCAATAATCCCTTAATAGCAGCTCCAGCTGAATTCCCAACAAAAATCCCTTCCTCAAGTGCAATTTTTCTTGTATAAACTGCCGCATCTTTATCGGTTACTTTTGTAAAACCATCAATTAGAGAAAAGTCAACATTTTTAGGCAAAATATCTTCTCCAATTCCTTCGGTGATATAAGAATAAATTTCGTTTTCATCAAAAATACCCGTTTCGTGGTATTTTTTAAAAACGGAACCATACGTATCAATACCCCATATTTTGATATTTGGATTTTTTTCTTTCAAATATTTTGCAACGCCAGAAATAGTTCCTCCTGTTCCAACTCCAACCACAAAATGCGTAATTTTCCCTTCGGTTTGTTCCCAAATTTCAGGGCCTGTTTGCTCATAATGCGCTATAGCATTCGATGGGTTATCATATTGATTCGCATACCAAGAATTTGGTGTTTCTTCAGCTAAACGTTTGGAAACTGAATAATAAGAACGTGGATCAGTTGGTTCTACATCTGTTGGACACACGACCACTTTCGCACCAACTGCACGCAGAATATCCATCTTCTCTTTGGATTGTTTGTCTGAGATTACACAGATTAGTTTGTAACCCTTTACAATCGCTACTAATGCTAATCCCATACCTGTATTTCCTGATGTACCTTCAATGATTGTACCCCCAGGTTGCAAACGACCATCGGCTTCGGCATCTTCAATCATTTTTATAGCCATTCTGTCTTTAACAGAATTTCCAGGATTAAAAGTTTCTACTTTAGCCAAAACCAAAGCATCTACTCCATTAACAATCTTGTTCAATTTTACCAATGGTGTATTACCTATAGTACCTAATATGTTTTGAGAAAACTTCATTTGTAAAAAAAATTAATTAAAGAAATTCCAAACCAAACCAAAACGAACCGTAAAATCTCTATATGGTGTATTGGGAGCTGAAAAATATTTATTTGAAGAAAAAAGAGAATTAAAATGCTCCGCTTTTAAATAGATACGTGTTCGCTGAACTTTAGCATTAACAAAAAAATCAAGCAACGGAAAGTTTCCGATTTTCTTTTCGTTTTGTACAAAAAATTCTCCGACAACTGGATTGTAGTCATTAGCATAATACGATGTAAAATAGTTCAGTACTATACCCGTTTGCAAATACAAGGCTTTATTTTTGAAATAAGAATCTGAAAAATAAAAGGCACTTCGCAGTGTAAAATCGGGTACGTTCAAAATTGCGTTAGATTGGGTTACTTTTTGATATAAAAAGGTATTATCGAAACCAAACTTTCCAAAATTGAATTCTCGACTTGCTTTTACTGATAAATAATTGATTGTTTTATCGTACTGATTAGGCGCAACAATCTGTTGTCTATCTAACTTTTGAGCAGCAGTCGTTATATCTTCAAAAAATAAAAAATCTTTTAAAATGGTGTATTGAGCAGAAAAATTAACCCATTTGGTAGTAGCATTAGCTAAAATGCTATTTATTTTTTCATTTTTAAAATTGTTCGACCAATTGTAATTCACAAAACTTGATTGGTACAAATTATAGTTATTATTGGCTAATTTATTCTTGTTTTGGTATTCAAAAGAAAACTGATTATCCTCGTCTAAGTCGAAAATCACTTTAGCTTCAAGATTAGACAATGATTGATTAGTAATAGATCGGGAATACAAAAATTTACCGTTCCATTTTCCTTTTGAATAATTGTATTGAGCACCAAAACTATTAATCTTTTCACTTATTACACTCGGGATAACTCCTGAAGCTAAAATTAAAATTTGGTTGTAATAATAGTTGCTTCTAAAATCATCAATGAAAAAATTAAACCTACCTAATGTTGTATTTTCATATACAGCGCCAACTCGATTATACATTTTATTGAAATGCGTTTGGTCGTTGATATTGCTCGAAGAATAAGAATCTCCAAATCTCATAACAGAAGTGTTTCCTACTGTTGATGCTACAGTGGCTTGATTGTATTCGAAGAATTTATTCTCATAATTAAATTGATGGTTCAACAATAAGTTATTAGCTCCCTTTTTTTTGTTAATCCTAAATTCGTGATCCAAAAACAAACGCCTTCCTTTCAAAAAAGATTTTGCATCGGTTAAAAAAACCTCCAAACGTGCTCGATTATCATAGTTTGGATCCTCGCCTTCAAAATCAGAAACCGTTGTGATTCCGCCATTTTCGCCATTTAGAATATCTTGATAGGTAAAATGACCGTTGGCAATATATCTAAAATCCTTAGTATGATAACTGGTAGTAAACCTGAAATTTCCTGAACTCGATAATTGGTTGATGTATCTTCCTAAAGATCGCAATCCGCGATAAGCTATAGAAAAATTGAGATTTTCATTCACATTCACGGCGAAATAGGAGTCTAAAGATTGCCCTTGCTGAATAGTGGTCTTAAAATAGAGTTCTGTTACAGGAGTAGCCACAGAAGCATATCTAATTTGATTGGCTTCCATAAAATTGAAGTGCTTGGCTTTGAACCCCATCTCTGGAAAAATATCATTTTTGACTAAACCATAGTTAAGCGTATTATAAGTTTGCCCCTCATTCGGAAAAGCTAAAAGACCGAAATTATCTTTTCTTAAATAATTATGCGAATACTCTTTTCTGATTGTCAAAGAGGTATCAATATAAGTGGTGTCTCTATCCAAAGTAATGATTCGATACAAATCGATTGGGGCTACTTTTACTTTGGTTGTATCCACCGGTTTAAAACTGCCGTTTTGAGAGTTCATCCTTTTTGGGGCTTGGGGGAAAGCATAAAAACACACAAAAAATAATACTATAAAAATCTTGTTTTTCATTTATAAATGATGGTAGATAAATTTTGACAAAGGTAGATTAATAAAAAATAAAAAAAAACAAGGGACCACAGATTGTCTGAATCTTACAACAAAGAAAACAAACCACTATGGAAAATCTCTATTCGTATTTCGGTAACATCATTTAAATTGATTACATTCTGTCCTCAACATTATCCAGCCTCAAACACCAAGGCATTCGTTTTTTTAACCTAGATTCCAAATGTATATTTTTTAATACTAAAAGTAAATGTACTAACGCACACATTTTTCAACAATTTAAAACAATAATTCCATTAACAAATGTTCAGAAAACAATAGCTATATGTGAAAATTTTAAATAATTCTCAACGAAAAACTTCATAAACGAAAAACAATAACGAATAAAACAATATTTTTGCCAAAAAAAATTTAATGCTAAAACCTTTTTTTTTAACGGAAAATTTAGAATGTGGCTGTGATGAGGCAGGAAGGGGCTGTTTAGCAGGGCCAGTAACCGCTTCTTCTGTAATACTTCCCTTGCATTTCAATAATTCTTTACTTAATGATAGCAAACAATTAACAGAGAAAACGCGAGAAAAACTTAAAGTTATCATAGAAAACGAGGCTATAAGTTATAGTGTGACTCATATTGAGCCTCTTGAAATTGATGAAATCAATATTCTAAATGCATCCATAAAAGCAATGCAAGAATGCGTTGTAAAATTAAATCCAAAACCATCAGCAGTGATAATCGATGGTAATGCTCCTTTTATACCCAAAAGAGGAATCATCAAAAAAGGGATTAAAATATTTACTGAGGAAGAAATTCGTTTTTTAAACACACTACCCAATGCGAGTATTATAAAAGGGGACGGGAAATACCTAAGCATAGCTGCTGCATCTGTTTTGGCTAAAACATACCGAGACGAATACATGAATCGCATTCATGAAGAGTTTCCTATGTATAATTGGAAAAAGAATAAAGGCTACCCTACTCAAGAACATCGAGAAGCCATAAAAAAATATGGTGTAACCAAATACCACAGAATGAGTTTCAGATTATTGCCTGAACAACTCAGCTTGGACTTATAAACTTAGAATGATGCTTCTTTCTATTTATTAGTGCTGTTCCGAAAACTCACATTCGAATAATGCAGCAAAGTGCTTTAGGATTTTTGCTTTCACTTCATTCTCATCTACAACTTCTACTCCAAGTTCTACATTCAAAGAGGTAACAGCTTTACCTCGAATGCCACATGGAATGATGTTATCAAAATAACCTAAGTCAACATTAACATTTAAAGCGAAACCATGCATAGTCACCCAGCGGGAAGCACGAACACCCATAGCGCAAATTTTTCTTGCAAACGGCGTCCCAACACCTAACCAAACACCGGTTTCACCTTCGCTTCTACCGCATTCTAAACCATACTCTTGCAACGTAAGAATAATAGCTTCTTCAAGAAAACGTAAATATTTATGTATATCCGAAAAAAAGTTTTCTAAATCCAAAATGGGATAACCTACAATTTGTCCTGGGCCATGATAGGTGATATCTCCCCCACGATTGATTTTGTAAAAAGTAGCACCCTTTGCTTCTAACTGCTCTTGATTTAAAAGCAAATTAGTCATATCACCACTCTTCCCCAACGTATATACATGCGGATGCTCTACAAAAAGTAAATAGTTTGGAGTAGCAAGATGAGTATCTTCTCTCCTATTTTGAATTTTTAAGTCGACAATTCCTTTAAACAATTCTTCTTGGTACTCCCAAGTTGCTTTATAGTCTTTACTGCCTAAATCTTGAAGTTGGATAGTTCTATTCATTCTGTCTTTTCTAAAATTCAACCTCTAAATTCAATTTTTCTGGATTCTCCATATATTCTGAAAAAGGATAATGGAGTGTAACTGTTTTTCTGTCCTCACTAAATAAGGCTGAAGTATTCGAAACTTTTTTTACTGGTTTAGCAAAATGATACTTTACAATATAATTGGATGAAGCAAAAATCATTTTATTCATTTCAGCAGCTTCCTCATTTAGCATTTCCTTTTTGACTTTGTTCAAAACTGCAATTCTAGTAAATTTATTTCCTTTAAAAGAATAAGACAAAGTAGAATTGTTGTTTGCCAGCCCTTCTGAAGGAATAGCTGACCCAAATTCAGTTGCTTTATTAGCTTTATTTTGAAGTAGACTAATCGCATTGATTGCCGTCATTGCATCTTGTAATTCTGAGACGTTCTTGAAATTAGTTTGCAAGGAAAACAAAAACTGCTTTTGCTCTTGATTCATTTGCATACGCATATTGAAATTTTCTAATTTTTTCAATTGCTGTTGCTCAGAAATAGGCAATTTCGCAATACTGTCCTTATTATCCGCTAAAAGTTGTTTAAAGGTAAAAGTCGAATCAATGCTCTTCTCGTTTTTCAAAGAATCTTTAGGCATCATCGCCATTAAACTCGAACCATCCAAATCAACATTGAATTTTCCCGAGCCATCAGCTTCTATATAAATATTTTCTGTAACTGTACAACTCGTTAACAACAACGTCATACCTAAGATTAAAAACAATATCGATTTCATATGTACTATTTTTATGTGAAAGTGGTAAAAAACATTCTACCTTAATATATATAGGTAAGCATTTCCTACCAATCTTTTTATCTGTGCCAAAGATACTAAAACCCAAGCCATACTTTATAGAAGAAAAAATCTTTATTAATCCATCCTATGATTCTTCAAAAACGATTACAACTGATGTACTAATAGGGTCAAATAAACTTTCGAGCAAACCAAAAGAAATTTCAACTGATTTCTTATCAGGACTGACTTTGGCATTTGGGATTGAAACTGATTTTATTTTTTTCGTAAAATGATAACTAAGCGTTATTCTTTGATGCATTTTCTTGTCACCAAGTTGTTTCTTATAGTTGTTGATTGTTGCTTGTTCTCTTTTCAAATGCTCTTCATCGATTATGGTTACCATTCTTTTGAACTCATTTGACGATAATTTAAAAGCAACTTTATAATAATGCTCTTCGGCACTTAACGCATAATTATGAACAATATCACTAACATATTCTTGTGTTTTATATAAATCGGCGATTTGATTTGCTTGAAGAAAATTTTGCGTAAAGGTGGTACGGAATTCCTTTTCAAAAGAATTCTTCTTAGTGTGCACTTTCACGCCTTTGTATGCATTAAAAACCGCTTTATCTTCAGGCGTTAGCTTAGAAAAAGTTTCGGAATGTTTTGAAATATAATCATCAAAAACATAAGTGGTATCTACAAAAACTTCCCCTTTATTGTATTCTTCACCAGCCAATTGCTGATAACTCTGCTCTATTCGCAGCATTTCGACGGCGATAGTTCCACTACCGTTTTCATTGAAATGAATGGTTTCGGTTACTTGGCAGCTAGTGGTCAAAAGCAACAAAACGAAAATAAAATGGTGAAATCCGATTCTCATATAAAAATTAAAGTTCAAATATACAGAATAATCTTATAGTTAAATGTTATGAAAAATATAATTTCCTAAAATAGCCCTGATCGCAGCGGCATCCTTTTGCTTTTTTCTTAAAAAGCAAAAGATATAGCGAAGAGCAGGACGACTGGTCTTGAAAAACAATAGTTGTGCTCCAAAAAATCTAAAATCTAAAATCTGAAGTCTGCATTCTTTTCTTATCTTTGCAGACTTAAAATTCAGAACATAATGGCCTTATCAGAACAAGAAATTATCCGAAGAGAAAAACTACAAAGCCTACGTAATTTAGGAATTAACCCTTACCCTGCACAACTTTTTCCTGTAAATCATACCTCAAAGCAAGTAAAAGAAAGTTTTGAAGAAGGCAAGAAAGTAATTGTTGCAGGACGTTTAATGAGCGTTAGAGATCAAGGAAAAGCTTGTTTTGCTGAACTACAAGATAGCGAAGGACGTATACAATTGTACGTAAATCGTGATGTTTTATGCCCAGAAGAAGACAAAACACTATATAATCAAGTTTTTAAAAAATTAACCGATTTAGGCGATTTTATTGGTATTGAAGGAGAATTGTTCACTACCAAAGTAGGTGCGCAATGTATTCGTGTGGATGAATTTACCTTTTTGAGCAAAACCTTACGTCCTTTACCATTACCAAAAATCGACGAAGACGGAAAAATTCACGATGCCTTTAACGATGCTGAATTGCGTTACAGAATGCGTTATGTAGACTTGACCGTAAACCAACACGTAAAAGAAACCTTCATCAAAAGAACGAAATTGTTCACAGCGATGCGAACTTTCTTTAACGAAGCTGGATATTTAGAAGTAGAAACTCCCGTTTTGCAATCCATTCCTGGTGGTGCAGCAGCGAGACCTTTTATTACACATCACAACTCCTTAGACATTCCATTGTATATGCGAATTGCCAATGAATTGTATTTGAAAAGACTAATCGTTGGTGGTTTTGATGGTGTGTACGAATTCTCAAAAAATTTCCGTAACGAAGGTATGGACAGAACCCATAATCCTGAATTTACCGCTATGGAAATTTACGTAGCCTATAAAGACTACAACTGGATGATGGAGTTTACTGAGCAATTATTAGAATATTGTGCAACGGCTGTTAACGGAACTAGCGAAGTGACTTTTGGCGAGCACACTATCAATTTCAAAGCGCCTTATGCTCGTGTAACCATGACTGATGCTATCAAGCATTTTACAGGTTTTGATATTTCTGGAAAAAGCGAAGCTGAATTGTTTGAAGCAGCCAAAGGAATGGGAATTGAAGTGGATGAAACTATGGGTAAAGGGAAACTGATTGATGAAATTTTTGGAGCAAAATGCGAAGGAAATTATATTCAGCCGACTTTCATCACTGATTATCCAAAAGAGATGTCGCCATTGTGTAAAGAACACCGCGATAATCCAGAATTGACTGAACGTTTCGAATTGATGGTTTGCGGAAAAGAAATCGCTAATGCCTATTCAGAATTGAACGACCCAATTGACCAAAGAGAGCGTTTTGAAGACCAAATGCGTTTGGCCGAAAAAGGAGATGATGAGGCTAACGGAACTATTGACGAAGATTTCTTGAGAGCTCTAGAATACGGAATGCCACCAACCTCTGGATTAGGGATTGGAATGGACCGTTTGATGATGTTCTTGACCAATAACGCGTCTATTCAGGAAGTGCTTTTGTTCCCACAAATGCGACCAGAAAAGAAAAAAGCAACCGTAGAGTTAGAAGCAGATGAAAAAGTAATTGTTGCCATTTTACAAGCCAATGACAATCAAATGGAATTTAGTTTACTAAAAATCAAATCCGAATTGAGTGGTAAAAAATGGGACAAAGCCATGAAAAACCTTTCCGCACTTGGAATGACCGAAGTTGTGGTTGATGGTGATGTTAAAGCTTGTCGATTGAAAGAGTAATCTCTTTTTAATCATAAAAATAATAAAACATTCATTTAATTAGTTTGACACTAACGTTGATAACTGGTTGTGATTGTAATTTGTACGTAAAGTTGAGTTTAGGTATTTTATATGAATGTATAACCTGCTATTTTAATAATTCAATGCTTATGGAAAAAATAAAAAAAGGCGTGTTTAAAACTTTGACTGCGTGAGCACAATTTTATTACAAATTACGACATAATGAATAGTTCAAAGTTTAGGGTTCGAATCCCTACTCACGCGCATAAAAAAGGAGTCCAAGCTATGGACTCCTTTTTTATGCTCTTTGATTTTCTAAAAACAACACTAATTGATCAACATTAGTATATGGGTTTAAATTAAAAATGGCAACACCATAATTATTTTCAATAACAGATAATCTAATATTCTCAGCATTTGATTTAGCAATGTG
>ERZ650302.875-NODE-875-length-16956-cov-5.138868_pt1 | contig 16956 bp, 17 predicted proteins | sample MGYA00376238_ERZ650302 | MGnify/ENA primary metagenome ERZ650302 (study PRJEB26733, sample SAMN07839298) | wastewater metagenome | biome: urban; feature: wastewater treatment plant; material: waste water | place: USA: North Carolina | collected 2016-04-28 ... | reverse complement strand
TAGCCGCCATGCTGACCAATCTTGAAGAAGGCGATGTGTTATTTATTGATGAAATCCATCGTCTTTCACCTGTAATTGAAGAAATTTTGTACCCTGCAATGGAAGACTACCAACTTGACATCATGATTGGTGAAGGACCTGCAGCACGTTCCATTAAACTGGATTTACCCCCATTTACCCTTGTCGCTGCCACCACACGCGCAGGTTTGCTCACCTCACCGTTACGTGACCGTTTTGGTATTGTGCAGCGTTTAGAATTTTATTCGGTTGAAGATTTGACCCATATTGTCAAACGCTCGGCGAATCTAATGGATGTGCCAATGACCGATGCAGGAGCCAATGAAGTCGCTCGTCGTTCGCGTGGTACACCGCGTATTGCCAACCGTTTATTGCGTCGCGTTCGTGACTATGCCCAAGTCAAAGGCACGGGAGACGTCACACAAGAGATGGCACAACGTGCGTTAGATATGCTGAATGTGGATAAAGATGGTTTAGATACCTTAGACCGTCGTTATTTGTCTATGCTGTTAGAGCGTTTTGATGGTGGTCCTGCAGGCGTAGAGGCACTGGCAGCTGCTATGGCTGAAGATTCAGGCACACTGGAAGATGTCATTGAGCCATACCTCATTCAGCAAGGTTATGTAATGCGAACTGCGCGCGGACGTATTGCCACCAATATGGCGTATTTGCAATTTGGGATGACACCGCCTGAGCCAAAAGAAAAATAGCTCAAAGGAAAAAATAGCTTGAAGGGAGCTATCTCCCTTTAAGTTATTAAATATTTAGGTCAATTAGGTCTGTAGATAGACCCTAATTATCGATGACACGCACATCTTCAACGAGCATTAACTCACATGCTCCCGCCCCTGTATCATGACGGCTTAAAGAACTGCGCCACTGCCACCCATCTGCGGCAGTAACTTCAACCAATTTACCTTTCAAATAAATCAAATCATCTTCATCAATCTGTTTTAACTGTGTCGCAATCGCGGTCGTTGCAGGAATTAAATGCGTATTAGCACTCAAACTTGCAATATCTTGCACAGGAATTGGCGGTGCATGTTCATAACGCCAATGATACCACCGATTACTTTGACGAATAGACAACTGTTTATACACTTCAGGCTTGGCCATTTGGCCCCATCCCAAAGCAAAATCGACAGGGCTAAGTTCGGCTTCACGTCCAAAATTATAATTTTCACGTGACAATACCCGAAACTCACCTTCATAGGTTTCCAAAGCTTGAATGGTATAGTCTTTAAACTGATGGACTTGCTGCGATGACTGATAGGTTGTGCTATCCGCAATTCCTCCATCTGACTGGAACAGCGTCCTCCACAACAAATACAATATGGCAATTACCACAAAAAATTTAACTGAACGGCTCATGTACTACTCATTGAGAGGAATCATCTACATGTGTAAGGCGGGCAGCTAATTTTAACTTAAAAGCATGTTTGAAATCTTGTGCCATTGGACCGAGCGTTGAGAATGATAAACTGCCACGCTATACACAGCTTGACTTATAGCCCCGATTCACGTCAATTTCATAGACATGGCTTAAGCTATAAGTATTGCTTATCAAACAACTTTGCAACATTGAAGCGGAACATCATCATGGCGAATAAATTTGAATTTAAAATTCGTATCTATATGGAAGATACTGATGCAGGCGGTATTGTTTACCACGCCAACCATATTCGCTTTATGGAACGTACCCGTACCGAATGGCTTCGTGCATCGGGTGTTGATCATTATTGGCATCAACAAGACTATAACTTTGTCGTACATAAAATTAACGTAAAATATTCACGTCCAATCTTAATGGATGACCTAATTACTGTTACAGCAAGTGTAGTTTCGTGTAAAGCGTCATCATTTGTATTGCAACAAAATATTTATCGTGGTGAAATCATGCTTGCATCTGGCGAGGTTGAATTGGCCTGTCTGGGTTCAGATATGAAACCACGTCGTCTACCAGATGAAATTCGTAGCCTTATTCTGAAAGAATTAGGACAAGATTAAAAAAATGAATTGGCACATGTAGTAACTATGGCAACACAACTCGAATCATCTCTTCAAGTATCAGATCTTATTTTACAAGCAAGTCCTGTTGTTCAGCTAGTGATGCTCTCGCTGCTTTTAGCATCATTATACAGTTGGTATCTGATTGCCAAGTTACACATGAGCTATAAAAAAGCACAGGCAGATGATCAGCATTTCCAAAAAATCTTCTGGTCTGGTGCAGAATTAAATACGCTTTACAACAACGCACAGCTCAATTCAAAACGTGTCGGTTTGGAAGATATTTTCTATCAAGGCTTAGGTGAGTTTTTAAAACTCAAAAAGCGCCAAGCGCCTGCTCCACAAACCATTGAAGGCACAGAACGTATTTTACGTGTCGGTTTAAGCCGCGACCAAGCTCAACTTGAACAAGGCTTAGGTGCATTGGCCAGCATTGGTTCAGTTGCACCATACGTGGGTTTATTTGGTACCGTCTGGGGCATTATGAATGCCTTTATTGGGTTAGCAGATGTTGATCAAGTCACACTGGCAACAGTCGCCCCAGGGATTGCCGAAGCCCTCATTGCCACAGCCATTGGTTTATTTGCCGCCATTCCTGCGGTACTTGCCTTTAACCATTACACCGCCAAAGGTGAAGCGGTTTATTCTGATCGTGCGTTATTTGCCGAAGAAATGGTGGCTTTATTACAACGTCAATCTTTAGGCAATACTCAGGATCACGACTAATGGCTATTCAACGCTCTGGACGCTTCGAGCGCATAAAAAAACCACTCAAAAGTGACATGAATGTAGTGCCTTATATTGATGTCATGTTGGTGTTATTGGTGATTTTTATGGTCACTGCGCCGATGATTACCAGTGGGATTCAAGTCGATTTACCTCAAGCCAATGGCAATCCAATTGAATCAAAAAGTGCCTTTGCTCGGGTAACTTTAGATCAAGATGGGCAATATTTTTTAGAATATAAAGAACACAAAGCCGAGCCTTTGGAGCTAGCCCAACTGAAACAAATCTTGACCGATGCTCAAATTCAAGCCAAAGCTGAAAATAAAGAGTTTCAGGTTGTTATTCGTGGTCATAATACACGCCCTTATGGTGATGTGATTGCGTTAATGTCTGACTTACAAGATGCGGGTTTAACCCAAGTTGGATTGCTGACCGAGCCGTTAAAGTAATTTATGAAAGATTTTAAAAAGCCACCTTTTCAACAAAAAGCCATTGCGATTGGATTCACCGTAAGTATCCACCTTATCGCAGTGGTTGGCTTGCTTTATTTGGGCATGAGTAAAGCACCTGAGCCCCCTAAACCCATTAAAACCGTACTGATTAAACCCGAAGATTTAAAACCCTTATTAGAAACTGAATCGGCTGAAACCACACATGAAAATGTAGCAGAGCAAATTACTCAAACTGCTGAGCCTGCTCTTGAACCTGCCCCTGTCATTCCGACACCTGCAGCAGTCCCTACACCACCCGCACCTCAAGTTGATACACAAAAAGCAGCTCAAGCGGCTGAGGCTCAAGCACGCGCAGAACGACAAGCTGCCGAAGCCAAACAAATTGCAGAGCGACAAAAACTAGAAGCTGAACGCTTAAAAGCTCAACAAGCACGCGCTGAAGAACGTGCTCAACGCGAAGCTGACGCCAAAGCAAAAGCTCAAGCCGATGCTAAAGCACGTGCTGAAGCAGATGCTGTACGTCGTAAAGAAGCCGAAGCGCTGAAAAAAGCAGAAGCGGCAGAAAGACGTCAACTCGAAGCCAATGTAGCAGCAAAACGCAAAGTTGAAGCAGACGCAAAAGCCAAAGCGGATGCCGAGGCAAAACGTAAAGCTGCTGCAGATGCAAAAGCCAAGGCAGATACCGATGCAAAACGTAAAGCTGACGCAGATGCAAAAGCCAAAGCGGATGCCGACGCAAAACGTAAAGCTGCTGCAGATGCAAAAGCCAAAGCGGATGCCGATGCAAAACGTAAGGCTGACGCAGATGAAAAAGCCAAAGCGGATGCCGATGCAAAACGTAAGGCTGACGCAGATGCAAAAGCCAAAGCTAATGCCGAAGCGAAGGCACGTGCCGATACTGAAGCCAAAGCTTCAGCTGCCAAACAAGCTGCAGAAGAAGCTGCTCAGAAAAAGGCTGAAGTACGACGCATTGCATCCACTGCTAAACGTGATTTTGAAAATAAAATCAGACGAGCGTGGGATACCCCAGCTGGTTCTTCGGGTCAACGTGCAACTGCCCGCGTGACTTTAAGTGACAGTGGCGCAGTTCAGTCTGTCGTGGTTAATTCTAGCGACCCTGACATGAAAGCCAGTGTAGAAGCTGCTGTTCGTGCTGCCGCACCTTATCCGATGCCATCAGACCCAGATGCACGACGCGAAGCACGTAGCTTCACTTCTACCTTTACAGCGCAATAAGTTACCAGTTAGCCGAATAACATCTATTTGGCTAACTCCTTCTCAAAATATTTACGAGTATAAATAAATTTAAATTTTCACAGTGTTATAACAGTTTTATTATAAATTCATGCTTTCATTCCTACCAAAGCATGCCATTATGTACCACAATTACATCCAAAAAAGTTATGTTGATTTGAGAAAATAGCGAATGATGGAAACAACGCGTAAACACCTACTTTGTCTTGCTATTTTAACTGCGCTTAGCCCAGTTTTAAGCACACAATCTTTTGCACAACTGCATTTAGAAATTGCCAAAGCACCAGAAGAAGCACCTAAAATTGCGATTGTGCCGTTTGGCAATGATCAAAGTATTTATCCTATTGTAGAAAACGACTTAAACCGTTCAGGCAAATTTACCAGTTCATCCAAAAACCTTGCGGCTACTGCAAGCATGAACAATCCAAATGCAGCAGCATGGCAAGCTGCAGGCGTACCTTATGTAGTCACGGGAAATGTCAAAGCCACTGCAGAAGGCGGTTATGAAGTTCATTACCAACTTTATGATGTGCAAAAACAGCAATATTTGTTGAATGAATTATTAAGCGTGCCTGCTTCACGAGTGCGTTCAGCTGCACACATGATTAGTGATGCCATTTATGAAGCACTCACCGGCATTAAAGGTGACTTCAGCGGACGCATTGCCTATGTACTGCGTAACCCTGCAACACCTGAGCAACGCTATACCCTGCAAATTGCCGATACTGATGGTGAACAGCCAAAAACCATTTTGACTTCACGTGATCCAATTTTATCGCCTGCGTGGACACCAGACGCCAAAAAAATTGCCTATGTATCATTTGAAACCAAACGCCCTGCTATTTATGTGCAAGATTTGGCGACAGGTCAGCGTGAAAAATTAGCCAGTTTCCGTGGTTTAAATGGTGCTCCAAGCTTCTCGCCAGATGGGCAAAGCATGCTATTTACCGCATCTATGCATGGCAATCCAGAAATTTATCAAATGAATTTAAGCACCCGTGAACTGCGACGCATGACCAATGATAGTGCGATTGATACCGAAGCACGTTATGCACCAGATGGTAAATCATTTATTTACACTTCAGATCGTGGTGGTTCAGCACAAATTTATCGTTATGACTTTGCTACAGGCAGCAGCAAACGCCTAACCTTCCGCGGTGCATTTAACGCACGCGGTACGCTTAGTGCCGATGGCCGTAAACTAGCATTGGTACATCGTCCAAGTGGCAGTAACTACAAAGTCGCAATTCAAGACATTAACACCAATATCACCAACATTTTAACCCCAACCAGTTTGGATGAGTCGCCAAGCTTCTCACCAAATGGGCAAATGGTGGTGTATGCAACGCGCGAAGGCGCACGTGGCCTATTGTCTATTATGTCTTTAGACGGTCGCTTCCGCATGAACTTACCAAGTGAACAAGGTGAAGTGCGGGAACCTGCGTGGGCACCAAAATAATGAGTACCCGCAAAAAATACTTTTTCAGTTCTGTTTTAAAACCAAAAATCAAGCTTCATGGAGATGAGGATGAACGCAGTTAAATTATTGGTACTCCCTGTTTTGGCATCGGCTTTAGTGATGACAGGTTGTGCAAACCGCAAACCAACGACTGACTTACAAGCAGGTCAAACACCAAGTGGCGCAACCACAGTCAACACCCAAGGTTTGAGTGAAGATGCAGCTTTAAATGCGCAAAACCTTGCAGGTGCATCAGCTAAAGGTGTAACCGAAGCCAACAAAGCTTTCTTGGCAAAGCGCGTGGTGCATTTTGACTATGACAGCAGCGAATTATCTAACGATGATTACCAAACTCTACAAGCACATGCACAGTTTTTAATGGCCAATGCCAACTCTAAAGTGGCGCTTACAGGTCATACCGATGAGCGCGGTACACGTGAATACAATATGGCTTTAGGCGAGCGTCGTGCCAAAGCGGTTGAAAGCTTCTTAATCACCAACGGCGTTAACGCAGCTCAGCTTGAAGCAGTGAGCTATGGTAAAGAAATGCCTGTTAACCCTGGACATGATGAAAATGCATGGAAAGAAAATCGTCGCGTAGAAATTAATTACGAAGCTGTTCCGCCATTATTGAAATAACCTTTTGCTGTGTTTTGGGAAAATACGTTTAGAACGTGTTTCTTCAATACGAAAAAAGCGCTCTTTATTAGAAGGGCGCTTTTTTATGACCTAAAAAATAAAAGATGAATATTTTAAAAACTAATAAACATACGCAAAATTACAGCTTTGCTACAGTTATTCTGACTCGGCATCAGCTTTTGCAGTTTGCATCGATTCAATCAAATCATGCTTATTAAACTTTTTATATTCAGGTTTAGACTCGTAATCCTTCCAAGCAGCTTTCATCTTGTCCTCAGAAATATCGTCTAAACTAATCCCTTCGCTTGGCGTTGGAGTCGCATCAAACTTTAACGTTGTCATATCTGTGCTCCTATCTCAAATTAAATCCTTTACATCAACATAGCACTTTCTGCAGGACTTGCAAGGGTAAAATCACAGCAAATAGTCGAGTTTAATTTTTCTTTTAACGCGTTCTCATCTAAACTATTGCAGCATATTGTTATCCTCATTTTTGCAGTCATTCGGAGTTTTCCAGTCATGTCATACCGCACCCTTTCCCAATTTCTACAACAACAAACTGGAAATCTAACACCCGAACTTGCTCAAGTAATTGAAACCATTGCTAATACTTGCAAGATAATTGACCAAACATTACAAAAAGGTGCCTTGGCGGGTGTATTAGGCAGTGCGCAAAATGAAAACGTACAAGGTGAAGAGCAAAAGAAATTAGATGTTATTTCAAATGATTATTTAATTGAAGCGTTACAAAAGCACCCAAATGTGGGTGGTTTGGCATCTGAAGAATTAGACGAATTCACCCCTGCTCAGGAAAATGGTCAATATTTAGTGTTATTTGACCCACTGGATGGTTCAAGCAACATCGACATCAATATGTGTGTGGGTACGATTTTCTCAATTTTACCTGCAAAAAATACCGTGACTCAGGCTGCAGACTTTATGCAAGCAGGTACACAACAAGTCGCTGCAGGTTATGTCCTGTATGGTCCATCTACCATGATGGCGCTCACTGTTGGTGCAGGTGTGGTGTTGTTTACATTTGATCCAGAAAGCCAAGAATTTTTGGTGACTGCCGACAACATTCAAGTTGATGTCGATACGAAAGAATATGCGATCAATGCTTCAAATCAACGTCACTGGGAAGCGCCTGTAAAACGCTATATTGATGAACTTTTAGCTGGTAAAACTGGTCCGCGTGAAAAAGACTTTAACATGCGCTGGGTTGCATGTATGGTGGGTGATATTCACCGTATTCTTTGTCGTAGCGGAATTTTCATGTATCCGTACGATTTAAAAGACCCTAAAAAAGCAGGTCGTTTACGTTTAATGTATGAAGCCAACCCAATGAGTATGCTCATAGAGCAAGCAGGCGGTGCGGCAACCACTGGTCGTGTGCGTATTTTAGACATCCAACCCACTGACCTACATCAACGTGTACCTGTCATCATTGGCTCAAAAAATGAAGTCGATTTGGTCAGCAGCTACCATCAATAATTTTTAACAACAGCAGTCAGCCATTCGCTGACTGCTGTGGATTTTATCGCATGCCTACGATTTTTTTAGAATCAAAAGATAACCCGAAAATTAAACACTTACGTGGTTTAATTGAACAAAATAACTATCGCAAAAAACAGGGACAAACGGTACTTGAAGGTACACATTTGTGTCTGGCGTGGTTACATGAAAATAAAAAAATCAATTCGATTTTTACCACCGAACATGCACTAAGCCATCCTGACTATGAGCGTATTTTGGCTAAATACACAGGCGTGGTCTTTGTCATTGGCGAATCTTTATATAAAGATTTAAGCACTTTAGGCACTTCCCTTGCCTGTTTAGCCATTGTCGACGTGCCAAGTTCAAGCCAAGCTTTAGACTTTAAAGCAGACACACTGATTTTAGAAAATGTGCAAGATCCAGGTAATGTCGGCACCTTATTGCGCTCTGCAGCAGCAGCAGGTATTGAACAAATTATTTGTACCAAAGGTTCTGCCTCGCTTTGGTCACCACGGGTATTACGTGCAGGCATGGGTGCACATTTTAGCTTGCATACCTTTGAAAATATTGATCTTGAAGATGTCTTGGCACAATTCCAGATCCCTGTATATGTGACCAGTTCACACCGTGCAGAAAGCCTCTATTTCAAAAATCTGCGCAAAGCTTGCGTCTGGATTCTAGGCAATGAAGGTCAAGGCGTGTCCGACTATGCCTTACAGCATGCAGAAGCGGTAAGTATTCCACAACCAGGTGGACAGGAATCTTTGAATGTGGCAATTGCAGGTTCTATCTGTTTCTTTGAAATGGTACGCCAGCGTCTGTAAATGGTTAATTTATTTTAAAAAGACTAGCCCTGCAAAAAAAATAGATTAGACTGAAAATAATAACTTGCAATGTCAACCAAACCATTGTTTTTAGCGTTATAAAAGTATGATGTTAAAAATAATGGTGGGTATCCAATGACAGGATTTTCCATCTCTATGGATTTAAACCCGAAGTCGTCACATTCGGAAAATTTGAGTGCTGTTAAGAGTACGGCTGAGCAACGTCTGAAGAATTTCATGCAAGACGTAACGGGGCGTGCTTTAGTAATGATGGAAAGTGCAACACAAGGACAGCACGGCATAGCGATGGATTTGGTGCAAGAAGCCTTTATTTCCTTGCATAAATCTTATGCCGACAAAGCCACAGATGAGTGGTATCCCCTGTTTTACACCATTTTAAATAACAAATTACAAGATTGGCGTCGTAAAGAGGCTCGTCGCGCACAACCCTTTTCATTATTTAAAAAAGTCAGTTTAGATGATGATGATGTTGAACAACTCGATATTGTCGATGAGCAAGCACTCAATCCTGCAGAATTTTTAGATCAAGCTGTGACTGTAGAAGAAATTCAGGCAGCAATTGCGGGGCTTCCAGTGCGGCAACAACAAGCTTTTATGTTACGTGCTTGGGAAGGTTTTGATACGCAAACCACCGCGCAAATTATGAACTGCACTGAAGGCAGTGTAAAAACGCATTATCACCGTGCTATTCAAGCTTTACGCAACAGTTTGGCACATATGAATCCGTATCTGGGAGGATCATCAGAATGAAACAAGATGATTTCTTAAAACAAGTGACATCCAAACTTGATGGATTGGCTCGCCACCATCAAGACAAAGCCGCAGTCATGAACCATGTCTTGGACAATATTCAAGACAAGAAAACATCACGCTATGGGCTTTGGAAAATGTCAGGTTTTGCCTTGGCTGCGGCAATTGCAGGTTTTGTGGTCTTGCCAAATTCAATGGAAATGACCACTCAGCCACAGAATCAGGCAGTGTCTGTTCCTAAACTTTCTCCACAAATGGTGGAAGATTTAGAAATGTTAATGGTATTGGGTGAGGACAAAGTTCCACATGGCAGCTAAACGAATTGTGATTGCGTGTTGTGCGCTCAGTTTTTTACAAACCAGTTTTGCAGGGTTTGAACGTTTTTGGATTTTTTCCAAAGATGCAGATACGCAAATTTCAGAAACTTGGGAAACCCTTTCTGAAGAAGAACAATTGGCGTTAATTAAGCGCTATCAAAACTTAAAAGAAATTCCTGCTGAGAAAAGCGTGGCTTTACAGCAGCGGATGGATTGGTTTACTCAATTGCCTGATAGCGAAAAACAAAAAATGCGTGAAACTTGGCAAAAAATGAGTACACAGGAACGTCGTGAATTAGGACAACGCTTGCAACGAGCAACACCTGAACAACGCCCCTTGATTCGTGAGGAATACATTCTTAAATATCAACAGCCTGCTATGAGTCACTAATTTTTATCTGTTATTGTTATAGATAATCTAGAAAATGCCTAAATTCACCAATAACAAAAGCCTCATCTGTTTTACACGATGAGGCTTTTGAAATAACGACTCGGTAAATTATGTTTTTCTTGGACGTTGACGAGAAAATGCCAATCCGAGTAAACCCAATACCCCCCAGAAACCTAAGCTTCCTCCGCCACCACCACTAGCTTCATAATTGGTATTTTTCGCAGTGTTTTCTAAAGTAATGGTCGCTTCAGGCGATAATTCCAGTTCATGATCGAAAATCTTGTATTTCAGCTCATAATCAAATGGGCTAAAGCTATTTCGTACTTGAACCTGAATATTGCCACCATAACAAATTTCACGTGCATAATCCCCAGGACAAGGTGCTTGACGATCTGCCGTAAGCACCACACCTGAAGGCACTTGCGTAAAACGAATTGCCAGTTCTTGTCCTGTACTATCTTTATAGAATGCAGGCTTATTGGTATTTTCTTTCAGAGTGCTGATAGAACCATCGCCTGCATCGCTATCATTCGATAATGGATTAAAACTCACTTTAAGGTCTGTACCATATTCAAGTCGTACACGATCATCTTTTGCAATTGGGGCAATATTGCTAAATTTACCTTCAAGCAAGCCCGAAGAATGCAAATTACTGTCTAATTTTGAGGTAATGGTGTATTTACAATACGCTGAATCGGTTGCTTCTGTAACTTTATCATTCAATCGATACATCACAATCCGTTGCAACTGTGCATCCCATTCACATTTGAATAGTGGGTCTTGGGTCAATTTATCTGTGCTAAATGTGGTACCTGAGCCCGAAATTGCACCAATCCCCAATGCTTCAGTGCTAATGCTAAAGTTGTCAGAATTAAGCTGTCTTAACTGAACAAATTTCCCATCTGCAGTTGGTTCATCTTGCTTTAATGCCATGGCAAATGGATCAACATATATGGCACGATATTGCTGCTTAGCTTTGGTGTTTGCCAACAAATCCTGCATCGTTTTCAAATCAGCACGCGATTGAGAAACGACCGAAGATGCAGCATCTTTACTTTGATCTATTGCAGACTGAATACGGTCAATTTGTTGCTGATAATTAGCAAATAAACTTTCATAAGAGACATTACTCAAGCTTTGAATATCAGCAGCGTTTAAGCGCATCACTTCTACTGAGCCAATTTCACAGGTATTTTTTGCATCAGGATTTAAAGTCAAAGTTGCATTACTCACCCGCGCCAAACCACGTTGTTCATAATCGCTACAACCCATGCTGTTTACATCAATCAAATCTTGTGCAGGGTCTGAACCCAGTTTTGGATAATACAACGGCTGGAATAAATTATAAGCAGATGGTTCTTGCAACGGCTGTAAAACTTGATCAAAGCTTAGCCCTGTTAAATCCAAATTTTTGGCTCCGTCATAAGAATTATTTGCTGTTTCAGGTAAATCACATTCTCCTTGCTCTGTCGCTGAACCCATTGTGACTAAGGCATTACGAATCGTGTTGATGTTGTGCGCCTGTTCTAAGCTCGCAGGGAATGCATAACGACAAGATTTACCTTGGTTAAAGGCCAACATATTAAAAGAGAGATTAATGCGTGGATAATTGTCATAAAACAAAGTACTCCATGCTTTATTTTCAACAATGGTGTTACTTTGCAAATACACTTGTGACAAAGTGCTAAGCGGATGATTTGCCGCATTGCTCAAGTTAAAGATATGACCTTTACTTGCATCAGCTTGGTTTTGTGCAATCGTACTGGCGGTCAACTCAAGATCAGGTTGACCACAAAGATCAAAAGTACTAAGACTATTTGCAGCACCGTTTTTCACAATACTACTGCGGTCAATTTTCACCATAGAGCGTGTATTGACCAAGTTGGCACTACAATCCATTGCTAACACACTGCCTACTTTGGCTTGGTTCGCATGGATATAAGCATTTTCTAAATTGACTTGACGCTCCGCTTGATGAGCAACAACGTAAATTGCGCCACCTTGTTCTGCATGGGAGTTTTGAATCTCGACATTGTTCGCAGCCAATGGGCCTGCCACAAATAATGCGCCACCTTTGCCTGCATCTGCAGAGTTCGCATTACCACCGCCATTGGCATTCCCATTTTTTAGGATGACATCGTATAGTGCTACACTGGCTTGGGTATCTGAAGTATTGATAATGCGGCTATTACCCTGTGCATTAATACTGGTTTTTAACGGTGCAATTGAAGGATAACGATGCGTAATTGGGTCTACCTGGTTATAGTCAACCGCTGTCGCCCCATAAATACGCACCATAGATTGGGGGCGTAATTCTGAGTTTAAGATATATTCCCCAGCCTGCAACTGAATCATATCTGTTACACCACGGTTGGTATTGCCTGCGCTACAACCACCAAACGCAATATTCTGCTTGGCCGCAACCAAAGCTTCACGTAATGAACATTTGCTTAAGTCTTCACCATTTTGATCTTCAAAGGTCGTCACCTGAATCATAGAATTATCTGCTGCCATGAGCGACATTGCAGACATCACCATTATCCCTAATAGTGTTTTTTTATTATTTTTCATATTCATCCTTTATGCTTTTCTACGGCGTAGACCCAACAAGCCCAATAACGCCATTAATCCATAAGCACCCCATGCACCGCCAGAAACATTTATTTTATCGCTTTCCATACGATTTTCATGTTCTTGAATAACTTGGACTTTCACTTCCATATAAGGTGTCGTGCTGTTAAAACGTGTAGTGCTGGTGACTAATTTAATTTTAAAGACATCTGCACCATGCCAAGCAGAATCTGGGGTATATACCAAATTACCCAACTCATCTACAGTCAATTTTCCTTTAGAGCGTGTATCAAGTTGCTCAATTTGCACACAGCCTGCTTGCCATGCTTGGCCTGTCGGATTATTTGGATAAACTTGATCACAAAACTCTTTAGGTACCAAATCACTATCACCCAACAAATCACTCACCGACATTTTAGCAATTTGACCTGCCAAAATATTTTGACCAATGAGGCTCATAGTTTCAGGAACCACCACCTCAATTGCACCACGATCACATAAGCTAATATCTGACTGACGGTTTTTACCGCGTTGATCTGAAGCAGTACAACCGACAACCGTATGATCCCCCAGTTGTAATTGCCCACGGTTTAACACCTCAGAGTCTTTCAGGGTGTTGTAACTGAGCAATACGCGTGGGCGCATAAAGCCCAAGAATGCGTTTTCAGGAACTTGATATGGACAAAACAGTGCCGTTTTATCTTGACTGAGGGTTGGGCATGCACCTTCAAGCAAATTGCCAGCAAGTACCGAATTTGCAGTCCATACAGTATTTGGATAGTTGCTATCGCCTGCTCCACAGCCTGCACCGACTAAATTATTTTGTAATCTTGTTGCATCTGAACCTGCTTGCACACAGTTCGCTGCAGTACTCACACTGACAGGATGCGGATTGCCTAAAATCACACTATTCGCAATATAGGCTTTACCTAGAGGTGCATTGAGATACACACCACGACTGTTACCAATCAAGCTAATGTTATTGACACCAATATCATCCAACACATTCATGACATAGCCTTCATTTGCAGTAAAAGTACTGCTCACGATCATATTCCCCATGCTAGGAAAGGCTTTGATTTCTTCATCTGCCAAACTTGTTGCAGAATAGAGATTGGCTGAAGTGGTCGATGTGGTCTTGTTACCTTTAAATACTGAAGTTGTAATCACAAAGCGCGGAAATTGCGTATAAATGACGCCTCCTTCCTGCGCCTGGTTGGCTTCAAGCAAGCTATTTTTGATCTCAATAAAACCTGCAGGGATCTTCTCGCCTGTCATTTGTGCGAGGTTATAAATTGCCCCACCTTGATTAGCTAGACCCTTACTCAGTTTCACATAGTCTAAAATTAAATGTTCATTATTATAAATCAGACCACCTTGCTGCTGACGACAGCGTTCCTCACCGCAGCCCTGTAAAGTTAATTCTTTTAAAGAAACTTTTAAGAAACGATCCTTGCTGTCTTCAATGTGGAAAATTCGCTCATTACCGCGCATTTGAATCGTGGCGTTATTCAAACCTGGAGCAGTTTTATCATTCAGACTACTGTCATAGGTGGTTTTAATTTCAAGGTTTTCTGTAATTTTAATTTGAGTATCAATTTGATAGACGGCTTTCTTTTCTAATAAAATCACACTTGAGGCATTTTTGCCGCCACAGCCCAAATAGCCTTCTTCAGGCATGCCTAAATTAATATACTCGATGGCTTCACGCAAAGAACATTGTTGATCATCTACTTTGGTGTCAGAAGTGGTGGTGACAATGATATTACTGCTATATGCATGACCTGCGATAAACAGCATACCAATGCCGATGCTCTGCTTGAGCATAAGCGAACTCCTTGTAATTTTCTTTGTTTTTTTTCTTCTTTAGTTGCAAATTCCCTGCAACTTCGAATTATTTTCCGTGTAATTTGGCATAACTTGCGCAAATTCTCAAGCAATTTTAATCTTTACCGATATTCGTCAATTAAAGCATAAATCTGACGCAGGTTTGCGCCACTTAATTTCGTTTTCTCTCCTTTAAGTAATTGCACCAACTGCTCAAGGCTTTGCAGCAAAATCGAGGTCTGCTGTGGACCGTGCAACAATAAATAATCGATAATTTGCGGATCGATAATAATACCGCGACGCTCTAACACGGAACTCACTAAAGCTTGTCGATCTGCATACAAACTGCCTGAAGGCACTTTGACACTCACTGCCTGCGTCAAACGTGATTGTAAATCGGGCAATTCGAGCTTTAATTCAATGGGTGCAAAACGTGATGAAAACACCAACTGACCGCCAACTTCATTGCTGTAATTGATTAAGTGAAACACCGCACGTTGCCAATGCGGGACACCACTAATCGCTTCAATATCGTCTAAAGCAACCAAATCATAACGATCTAAAGAGGTAATCGCTTCAGTTGGGGCATCCAATAACTCAAGTAAGGATACTTTAATGGCAGATTTGCCAATTTCTAAATAGGAATCGCAAATTGCAGACAATAAATGACTTTTGCCTGTGCCCGCACCACCATAGACATAAAAGCGATTAACCAATCCTGCATGAAGCTGTCGAACTGCATCAATCACATGCCCCCAACCAGGACCAGAAAAATCACTGATCCGTGCATCTAATTGAGGCTCGATATCTAACTGCAGTTGACGCATAGAATTGTAATCACCTAGTAGTTTTGCTGATCTGAGGGTTTTATCTTACTTGAGTTTTCAGTCTGTTGCTGTGAATTTGCGGACGGAGAATCAAGCTCAATATCAATATGAACTTGTCCTGTATCAATACTGATGTCACCCGACATTGCATCTTCAGACACCACCACAGGCTGTCCATACAAGTTACTTTTTTCGTAATAATCACGCAAATGACGCAGCAACACCACAATCACCGCAGCCACAGGTAAAGCAATCAACATACCCATGAATCCAGCCAGTTGTGCACCCGCTAAAACTGCAAACACCACCGCGACTGGAGAAAGTCCGATTTTATCACCCAATAAAAATGGCTGTAGAATATAGCCTTCCACTGCCTGTCCAATCATAAAGACCACGAGGACTAAAACCAATTGCATCCAGTCAATGCCAAATTGTAGGAAAGTGGCAATGATTGCTGCAACAATCCCTACAGCAAAACCTAAATACGGAATAATACTGGCAAGTCCGGCAATCATTCCAATAATTAAGCCGACTTCTAAACCAATCAGTTGCAATCCAGTCGCATAAACCACGCCCAACAAGATCATCACCAAAAACTGACCTTTAACGAAAGCACCTAGAACACTGTGACATTCTTGTACTACAGCCAAAGTACTTTGCTCATAAGGACGCGGAATTAAGCGACGTAGACTGTCGAGCATACGCTGCCAGTCGAGTAGGAAATAGAAAGCAATAATTGGAATCAGTACCACGGTGCCACCAATTTGAATAAAATTCAAACCAGACTGCGCGACACGCAATAACATGGCTTGAATACTATCGGCGCTATAATTAGTTTGCACATAATCCATGACTATACTGCTCATGTGCGTAGTATCAATTTCCATTTCTTCAATATTGAAAGTAGCCGATACCCACGGCAAGAAGGTCGAATTGATCCAATTAATACCAACAGGAATGCTGTCACGTGCAATAATCAATTGTTTCCAAACCAAAGGAATGATGTACCAAACAGCCAAGGTCAGCGCGATGCCAATCCCAATAAAAACTAAACTGATAGACAACCAACGTGGCAAACCGACTTTGCAAAATTGTTCAACCAATGGGCTAAATAAATAAGCCATGAAAAATGCAACGACAAAAGGAATGACAACTGGTTTTAATAAGTACAGCACCCAAAGGAGCAGAACTATCCCAGACAGGATAAAAATGCGACGTAAGGTACGATCGACCATAGAAATTCGCCTTTTTTCAGTTTATTCGTTATAGAAGTTAAAATATTTGAATAAAGATAGCATTTTAGCGCATAAATAACATAAGAGTTTCGTATATTCAGGTATAATCGCCCCGCGAATGCGGAGACTTCATTATGAGCA